>Ga0193726_1000465_pt1 | contig 42440 bp, 41 predicted proteins | sample H2c1metaG_FD_144928 | JGI IMG/M metagenome (GOLD analysis project Ga0193726, IMG submission 144928) | Soil microbial communities from a riparian zone of the East river system, Colorado, United States - H2c1 | ecosystem: Environmental > Terrestrial > Soil > Riparian zone | place: USA: East River... | reverse complement strand
GCCGCTGCTCATCGCCGTGCCAATCGTCCAGCGGGTCGCCGTGTTGAAGAACTTGGCCTGCTCGGCGATGTTGCCGAGGAAGATGTGCGGCGGCGGCAACAGCTTGGGATCAGCCCAGCCCAGCGCCCAGCATAGTTCCCAGATGCCGGCGAAGAGGCTGATGGACAGGCACGTCCACCAGATCTTGGATAAGGTGTCGAGGCCGGCCATCGACGCGAACAGGCGGGTTACTGCCGCCGGGCGAGACGCTCCGGCGGCGGCGCCCACATCGCCGTCGCGAGTGACGACGGCCATCAGGCAGACTTTAGCTTGAGCTTGCCGTAGAGGTCGGGGTTCTCCTTGATGACCTCTTCGAGCAGCGTCCAGTCGATGGCATCGCGGCCGGGCTTCTTCTTGATGTAGCCCATCTCCATGACGCTGTCGGTGCGCTGCAGGATGAAGTCGGTCTGGTTGCGCGCATCGACCACGGCGGGTTGCTTGCCCTTCGCGATCTTGGCGTTCTCCATCGAGGTCTTGTAGTACTTGCCGACCAGCTCGGTCAGCACTTCGTCGGGCTTCTGCTCGGCGTCGTACTGAGCCTGCATCATGCTCTTGATAATGGCCTTGAGACCGGCTGGGTTGTCCTTCATCAGGCTCGCCCGCGCCGCAAGCACGCAATCCGTGTAGCCCTTGCCGTACATGTCGATGCCGTCGGTCAGCATGACCGCGCCCTTAACGTCATTCACCAGCGCCGAAGCATAGGGCTCGATGGTGCAGATCCAGTCGAGTGCGCCCGCCTTGAACGCCTCAACCGCTTCCGGTGTGCTGCCCATGTAACGAACCTTGACGTCCTTGAAGGCGACGCCGTGCTTCTTCAGGTAGTCGTAGGGCATGACCTCCAGCGTATCGAGCTGGAAGGTGCCGAGCGTCTTGCCCTTGAGCTTCTCGGGCGTATCGAGGCCCGGTTGGGAAACGATGGCGCATCCTTCTACACCGCCGCCGGCCACGATCTTCACCGGCGCACCGGCGTCGTAGAGCGCCATGAAGCTGGTGTAGGGCATCAGGCCGATATCGACCTGGCCCATGCCGAGGAACGTCACCATCTCAGCCTGGGTCGGCGTGTTCACGAATTCGAGTTCGACGCCGGATGCCTTGGCATACTGGCGTGAATGCGCGAGGAAGATGTTGAGGTTGCAGAAGCCCGTGCCGTGGGTGCCCTTGATCGCGCCCGCGGCATGCGCCGGGCCGCTCATTAGCATGCCAGGGCCCGCTGCCATCGTGATCGTGGTGACCGCGGCCGCGCCCTTCAGGAAACGGCGGCGCGAGGCGGCGGCACCGGACAAATCAAGACCCGAGAGGTTGGGGAAGTGCGTACAGCCAATGCGATCACACATGGAACATCTCCACCTTTTAGGGCTGACGCCCGAATGCGATGAGTGGTGCAATGCATACCAAGACTACGCGTCGACAAACGCTGGCTACAATTGCGCACAATATCAAACTATTTCGTCAATTCTTTTTAGCCTCTACTCCCGAGCACTGGCACAATCGTAAATGCAGGACGATGGCTGCGTAAAACGTGAGCCATTATTGGTCCCCCTGTCAACTATTGAGCACTAACTGGAGCACAATTGTGCACAATCCTGAACATCACTCTCAGAAATTTCGGCTGCAACTCAAGACGCCCCGCTCGACACGCGCTAGGCAATACTCTTCGGATCAGCTTTACCGCGCTCTCTACGACGCGATTGCTACTTCAGCCCTCCGGCCCGGCCAAAAACTCACCGAAGAAGTAATTGGCCAAGCATTTGGGGCTACTCGATGGACCATCCGTCCCGTCCTGAGACGACTCGCGTCGGACGGCGTCGTAAAGATATTTCGTAATCGAGGAGCGTTTGTCGCTCGCCCCGCCATCGGTGAGGCTCGAGAGGTCTTTGCCGCTAGACGCATACTAGAAAGCGGGCTTTTGGCTCAGTTTAAGAAATTGGCGAAGCAAGAGTTGGTACGACTTCGTAAGCATCTGCGCGATGAAGATCGTGCGCGACGAGAAAAAGACAACAGAGGTCAAATACAACTTGCGGGCGGCTTTCATATGCTTCTCGCCGACATTGCTGGAAATCGCTTGCTATCTGGTATGCTGAAGGACCTCATAACGCAAAATGCGTTAGCGGTCACAGTTTATCAAAGATCTAGCGACACAACCTGCAGAACCGATGATCATCGAACTCTTGTAGAGCTTTTGAAGCAAGACAAAGCGAGTGCCGCCGCGCGATTAATGGTGAAGCATCTAAATGAGATTGAGAACTCACTTGTGTTCGAGGCCTCTGCCGATGATGCGCCTGAACTATCGGTGATCCTAAATTCCATTCGCAAAAGAAATGAAACGAACCGAAGCCGTTCATAGCAACTCGATCTGAGCTGTTAATGAAAGATTCTCAAAGCGGTCCAAGCTCGCCTTGCTAGAAAAAAGATGTCGGCGTCCGGTTCTTTCCCTTGCCCACTGCTCACCTTTGCAAAAGAAGATGGACTTACGCTGACCCGGAGCGATGGATATGGAATATGGATGAAGCCGCGTCTTTCCCTCATGCGTTTATGGGCTAATAGCGCGGCTTCGGTATAGCCAACGCGGCAGCGGCGATCAGGTAGGCCCTAGTCATTTGGAGCCGTACCAGCCAGATGGGCCGCCGCCGGCTTGGCAGCGTTCGCCGGTGAGCCGGTCAACGCAGTGGCGGTACGTGCCGTTGTCCATGTAGCTGAAGCGGCCGTCGAGCAGGTACCAACCGGCCGTCATGGCGAGCGCGGCAATCACGAGATATTTCATCACTTGCTCCTGATCGGCGGAATACCCCTCCTACTGCCCTAAGCCCGCACACCTTGCGGTTGCGGGCTGTCGGTGGACGCTTTCGGATATCAGGCGGTGAGCACCGGCTCGCGCCGCTCGAGCCGCTACTGCTCCGGCTGGCCGTTAGCGACCAGATGCCAGCCGCGCCGGGAGCAAGGGACGGTGTGATGACAGATTCAGCAAATCAGTCGAATAATGGACGTTTCGTTAAGGGGCGGCGCGCCAACCCAAAGGGCAACGTTGTCGCTGCCCGAGGGATGATGAATGCAATCGAGCATACGAAGGCGGCTGGTTTGGTCGGGCGCCGCATCGGGCCAATCATTCGGAGTATTGTGGACCCCGGCAGCGTTACCGAGGCACTAGATCACCTTCGTATGGCGAAGAAGCTCGACCGTTATCGTGAGACCGCGAAGATGATGCTCGAACCGTGGTTGGCCGAAATGGCGTCGGCGCGCCTTGGCAATCGACGTCTTGATATCGAGCAGCAGAAGGAAATCGCGCACGTGACACGGACCCCGACGAAGGTCGGCCAGAATGGTGGAAGGTTGACCATATGCCCTGTGGGATTTGCGGAATCGCTCAACCGACGATGAATCTTGCTTGCCGATGCCGACCTCTCGATGGGCATAGCGACACGTCGCAACACATGCGCGGCGACTTTCAAGCCGCTGTCAAGCATCCTGGCATGCGCGGCGCGATGCTGCTGGCATGGCGAATTGGCAGCTGCCAACAAGATCGTCGAGAAACATACTATGGACGCGTCAGCTGCGGGGCCTCTCACGGGCCGCCCGGACACGTCTTAAGGGTGATCCGAGACCATAAGGGAGAGCGAGATGATGAAAAGGTGGAAGGACCATGTTTTCCCGAACGCACCGTTTCCGACTGAGGTCCAACGCAGGGCGTTTCTAAAGTACACCGGCGCCGGGCTGGGCGGCGTGGCGCTATCGCCGTTTCTTGCCGGCCTGAACCAGGCCATAGCCGCCGACAGCTGTGAGACGGTGCCGGCCGATAAATCTGCGATGGACTACACCTTCACCGCGGCCTACGCGGCGAGCCCGCCGGCGATTGACGAGGTGGCCTTCACAATGGAGGTAGAGAACCTGATGGCGCTGACCTATGGCGGCGACTTCATGCAGTATAAGCCGGTTTCCGGTCAATCGCCCGGGGTATGTGTCGCCGACATGGGGGCGCCGGGCAATGAAGGAGTGATCGGTCGCTGGGTGGACAAGTGGGAGGGCAGCGCGGATTTCAAGACCTGGACGTTCCATATCAGGCCCGGGATCAAGAGCTGGGCCGGCAACGAGATGACTTCCGCTGACATAACGTGGACCTGGCAACGAGCTTTCGAGATGAAGGCAGTGCGCTACTTCTTTGCCAAGGCGATGTTCCTCGACAAAGCCGACGATATCGAGGTGATCGACAAATACACCGTACGCTTTCACCTGCAGAAACCTTCGCCGGTCATTCTTAAGCTGATGGCGATGAGCTACTACGGCGGACCGTTCGATGCGACCGAGGCGAAAAAGCATGCCACCGCAGGGGATCCGTGGGCCAAGAACTGGCTCAAGAGCAACGATGCCGGGTTCGGTCCCTACCACATCGTCAAGAACATTCCCGGCCAGGAGATGGAGCTGACGCGCAACGAAAACTACCAGCCGAAACCGCCGATCAAGCGCATCCTCATTCGTATCGTGCCGGATGCCGCAACCCGCATGGCGCTCATCGAACGTGGTGCGGTCGACTACGCCATGCGCCTTCCCGAGCGCAGCCTGCAGGCGTTGGCGAAGAACCCGGCTGTGCAGGTTGTCCGCGCGCGCGCGAACTTCATTCCTTATATCGGCCCGGTCGAGACCAACGAGATCATGGCCAAGACCAAAGTCCGGCAGGCCATGGCCTGGGCGACGCCGTACGACGAGATCCGCCAGAAGGTCTATTTCGACCAGGGCACCCCCATCAAGAGCATCACGCCCGCGATCTTTCCCAACTACACGGATCGTTTTTGGGTCTACGAGCTCGACCAAGCCAAGGCGAAGGCGTTGCTCGCCGAGGCCGGTTATCCGAGCGGCTTCGACCTGAAGCTTTCCTTCGACAACTCGATTGAAGAGATGTCGGAGTCCGCGGTACTCATCAAGGCGGCCTATGACGCAGTCGGCATTCGCACCACTCTCGATCCGCTGCCGGCGGCGGTCTACTCGGAGCGCAAGGTCAAGCGTCAGCTGATGTGCCAGGTCGACAACTTCCAGTGGCCGTGGATCGCCGACACCGGCTATACCGGCTGGGTCTACCTCGGCAACCCCGAGACCACGGTCAACAACTCGGTCTATTTCAACAATCCCGAGTTCAACCAGCTGGTGACCGAGATGATGCAGATGCCGCTGGGCGAGGAGCGATCCAAGAAGGATCTCCGCGTTCAGCAGCTTGCTGCAGAAGAGGTGCCTTGGATCTTCCTGGTCGAGCCGGGATGGCGCGAGGCTTTGAAGAAGGAGTGGACCAACTTCCACTGGTATCCGGACAACAATCTACATCTCGAATGGCTCTACAAGAGCTGAACGTCGTAAGCGCGCCGCCGGCGAGACAGGCAAACGGGGGCGGCGCGGGCGCCTCGTAAGCGTACCGGAGCTGTTCGTTTCATGAAACGCTTCATCGTCTTCGCGGGCAAGAGGCTGTTATTCACTGTTCCGCAGCTGCTGGCCGTCTCGGTGATCGTCTTTTTCCTCATCCGGCTGCTGCCAGGCGATCCCACCTACATGCTGGCCGGACCATACGCTACGGTCGAGCGGATCGGCGAAGTGCGCACCAATCTGGGACTCGATCAGCCAATCCTCACGCAATACGCTGACTACTTGAAGCGTACCCTGACAGGGGATTTCGGAGTATCCTGGAGGACATCGCAGCCAGTACTGTTGGATATTGAGCAGCGCTTGCCGGCCACTCTCGAGCTGGTGGTCGGGGCAGTTCTAGTTTCCGTGCTGGTCGGCGTGCCTCTCGGCGTCGCGGTCGCCACGAACCGGGGCGGCATCGCCGATCGGTTGGTCTTCGTCTACGGCATGCTTGCCGGCTCGCTGCCCGATTTCTGGATCGGTCTTCTGCTGATCCTAGTGTTCTTCTTCGCCCTGCAATGGGCACCGCCGCCCGTCGGCCAACTCGATTTCGGCGTGCCCGCGCCCGATCACATCACGGGTGCCTACATCGTCGACGCGGCTTTAACTGGCAATTGGCAGGTCTTCTGGTCGGCTGCCGGCAACATCGTTCTGCCGCTCGCGACGTTGGTGATCGTCTACATGCCTCTGGTGCTCAAGACGGCGCGTTCTTCGATGGAGGAGATGCTCGACGCGCGTTTCGTGTTGCAGGCCAAGGCGAGCGGCCTGTCACGTTGGATGCAGCTGCGATATGCTCTTCGCAACGCGCTGCCACCGGTCGTCACTGTCACCGGCATCCTCTTCTGGTTCCTGCTCGGAGGCACCGTGCTGGTCGAGACTATCTTCGCGTGGGGTGGACTCGGACAATACGCTGTCGAGTCGGTCATCAACTCGGATTATGCGCCCATCCAGGCGGTGGTGCTGGTCATGGCGGTGTTCACGACCCTGGTGTTCCTGATCGTGGATATCGTCTATTTTCTCCTCGACCCGCGGATCTCGGTCTGACCCGTGCACCACTTCCTCGATAGCGAGCTTTGGCGCTTCGCGCGAACCCGGCCGAGCATGATTTTCGGGTTTGTCGTCATCGCGATTAATCTGGTTCTGGCGCTGATCGGCCCACTGATCGCGCCTTTCCCCACCCAGGCGCCGGCCGGCGCCAGTCTCATCCCGCCCAATGCCACGCATTGGTTTGGCACCGACGTCTCGGGGATGGACATTTTCTCTCGGGTTCTCGCGGCGCCGCGAGTTGACCTGACCATAGCGCTGGTCTCGACTACCGTGGCGTTCGCCTGCGGCGTGGCGCTCGGTGTGCTCTCAGGCTTCTTCGCAGGAAGCACGGCAATGGCCAGGTTTTTCAGCGGCGCAATCATGCGAGCCGCCGATATCTTCCAGGCTTTGCCGCTCTTCGTGTTCGCCTTGGCGCTAGTCGGGTTCAGCGGGCCGAGCACGCGGAACGTCATCATGGCCCTTGCCTTCCTCAACATTCCATTTTTCCTGCGGCTTACCCGGGGAGCGGTTCTGCAGGTACGCTCGCGGACCTTTGTCGAGGCCGCGATCTGCGCCGGCAACAGCGAGTTGCGCGCCGCTTTCGTGCATGTCATGCCGAATTCGATCGTCCCGGCGCTGGTCCATTTCTCAACGACGATCGGCTTTTCCATCCTGTTGACCGCAGGCCTCAGCTTCGTCGGCGCCGGTGTGCCGCCGCCAACCCCTGAACTCGGCCTGATGATCAAGGTCGGCGCCCAGAACATGATGACCGGGCAGTGGTGGACGGCGCTCATGCCCGGGTTGGTGCTCGCCGTGACAGTGCTCGCATTCTCGCTGTTCGGCGACAATCTTCGCATCTTTCTCGACCCAACCGGTCGAAGGTAGCCGGTGACGATGCTCCTTGAAGTTCGGGATTTGACCGTTGCCTTTGTCGGTGACCGAGCTACTCGTGAGGTGCTGAGTAGGGTGAGCCTCAGCGTCGCGGACGGCGAGGTTCTCGGTGTCGTCGGCGAGTCGGGAAGCGGCAAGTCAATCTTGCTCGCGGCCATCCTGCAACTTCTGCAGCCACCCTGGCGGGTGCTCGGCGGCGAGGTGCTGTTGCGTGGCGAGAATCTGCTCGAACAGGATGAGGCGCGACTTGCGGCACTGCGCGGCAAGGACCTGGCGCTGGCCCTTTCCAACCCTCGGCAACATCTCAATCCCATCCTGACCATCGGGCGACATCTCTCCGATGTCATCCGTGCGCACCGGCCGATGGGCCACGCGGCCTCGCTCGCCGCTGCCGTCGAATTGCTCAAAGCGGTCAACATTCCCGATCCCGTTCTCAGGCTACAGGCCTACCCGCACGAGCTCAGCGGCGGCATGTGCCAGCGGGTCATCTTGGCGCTTGCAATCGCCAACGCACCCAAGCTCCTGATCGTCGACGAGCCGACGAGCGGCCTCGACGTAACTGTCTCGGTGCAAATCCTCGATCTCATGCGCGACGCAGTGCGCAAGCTCAATTCCGGCCTGCTCCTCGTGTCGCGGGACCTCGGTGTCGTCGCCAATTACTGTGAGCGCGTCGTGGTCATGAATGCCGGACGCGTGGTTGAGGAAGCGGAGGTCCGTAAGTTCTTCGCCACGCCGCAGAACGTCTACAGCCGGAAGCTGCTGCACGCCGCCGCCGCCGCTAGGGACGCCGATCTCGCCAGCACCGGCACCTCGCCGGTGCTGGTCCGCACCGAGCCGCGTCCGGAGAATCCGCTCCCTGCGACCTCGGGGTCCATCCTGGAAGTGCGCAACCTGGTGAAGCGATTTCCGGTGCGCGACGGCCGCGTCCTCACGGCGGTCAACGACGTGTCGTTCGCCATCGAACGCGGCGAGGCGGTTGGGCTCGTCGGCGAGAGCGGCTCGGGTAAGACGACCGTCGGGCGCTGTGTCTTGCGGCTGATTGAGCCCACCTCCGGCTCGCTTCGTTTCAATGGGCAGGAGACCCGCAAGTCAACAGGGACCGGGTTGCGGAAGCTCCGTGCCAAGCTGCAGATGGTCTTCCAGGATCCCTTCGACAGTCTGGACCCTCGGCAGAGCCTTAGCGCAGCAATCGAGGAGCCGCTCTCGCTGACGACCGACATGACCCGGTGCGATCGAAAGGAGCGCGTCGCTGACCTTCTTCGCTTGGTCGGGCTAGATCAGGACGCAGCTATCCTCTATCCGCATCAGGTGAGTGCGGGCGAACTGCAGCGGGTCGGCATCGCCCGCGCCATCGCAACCCAGCCCGATTTGGTGGTATTTGACGAGCCGACTTCGGCGCTCGATGTCTCGGTGCGCGCCGACATCTTGAACCTGCTTAGGGACCTGCAGCAGCGACTTGGCATGTCTTACCTCTTCATCTCGCACGATTTGACCGCCGTGCGCCGGCTGTGCCATCGCACCGCAATCATGTATCTCGGCAAGCTTGTTGAGGTCGGCGAGACCGAAGAACTGTTCCGTGCGCCGATCCACCCCTATTCCCGGGCGCTGCTCTCATCGGTCCTCTATCCGGATCCCGCGCAGCGGCACTCGCCCTTCTTGCTGAGTGGCGAGATCCCAAGCCCGATCGACCTGCCCTCGGGTTGCGCGCTGCACACGCGCTGCCCGATGGCGACCGCCGATTGCGCGCGCATTGAGCCCGCGCTCGAAGAGAAAGCTCCCGGCCGCCAGCTTTCATGCATCAACGTGGCCCCCATGGGCACTCTCGAACGGACATAGGCACGCCGGGTCGGGAGCTGAACAGCAACCGGAGCGCAAAATGAGCAACGAGGATGTGGTCTGGATGGGAGCCGCTGAGCTCGGCAGGCGCATCGCTGCCGGCGAGGTCACCTCGCGGCAGGCAACGACAGCCTATCTCGACCGCATCGCGGCACTCAACCCGGCGCTCGAGGCCTATGTAACCGTGACAGCCGACCGCGCCATGACAGAAGCCGCCGCGCGCGACGCCGAACTCGCGAGAGGTCGCCGACGCGGGCCGCTTCACGGCGTGCCCTATTGCTTGAAGGACGTCATCGCTACCGGCGGAATCCGGACGACTGCGGGTTCGATAATTCTCGCGGACTGGGTGCCGGACACCGACGCGACGGTGGTAACTCGCTTGGGGGCAGCGGGCGCTGTGCTGCTTGGTAAAGTCAATACGCACGAGTTCGCCTTCGGTGTCAGCACGCAGAACACGCATGCTCGCACGCGAAACCCCTGGGACCGCGAGCGCATTGCCGGGGGGTCTTCTGGCGGCTCTGGCGCAGCGCTCGCCGCCGGTCTTGCAGCCTTCTCGATCGGCACCGATACGGCGGGATCAATCCGGCTTCCTTCGGCATTTTGCGGCGTCGCCGGCATCAAGCCGACCTTTGGACGGGTCAGTACGGTCGGCGTCGTCGCGCAATCGTACACCTCCGATCACGTGGGGCCGATTGCCCGCACGATCGAGGACCTGGCCGTCGTGCTGGACGCCGTTGTCGGTTACGATCCGAGTGATCCGCAGAGCTTGCCCAATGGATCGACGGACAACACGGCCAGGCTCGAGGAGGGCGTCAAAGGCTTGCGGCTCGGCGTGCCCCGCGAGCTCATGGCGCTCCCGCTGCAGGCTGGAGTGGAGGCAGCCTTTGAGGGCGCCAAAGAGGCGTTCCGCGAACTTGGTGCTGAGGTACGCGAGGTCTCGGTACCGCCTCTCGCACGCGCAAGAATTATCAACAATGCCATCGTGCCGCCCGAGACGGCGGCGCAGCACCTCCACTGGGCGAAACCTGGTTCCAAGGCGAGGTCAATCCGCTATGGCGAGGATGTGGCAACACTACTCGCCAGGGGGAGGGCGGTGCCAGCGACCGACTTCATTCGCGCCTCGCGGGAGCGGAAGGTGCTGGCGGCGACCCTTGCCGAGCTCTTCTCAACGGAAGCCGATCTGCTGCTGACGCCAACAGTAGCTGTCGCAGCGACGTACCCAACCCAGAAGACGTTGGAACTCGGCCAGCACGAATTCGACGCGATCGATGTCATGATCCACTTCTTATGCGGGTTCAGCCTCGCCGGTGTGCCGGCCCTTGCAGTACCGGCGGGGTTTGACGCCGACGGGATGCCACTCTCGCTTCAGATCATTGGACGCGGACTCGACGACGCTCGCGTCTTGGCGGCAGGGCGCGCCTTCGAGGGCGCCCGACCGTGGTCCGCCTTTCGGCCCATCTTAGGACGATCCGCGGCCAGCTTCGCAGCAGGATCGTCCGACGAATCGGCCTGATCGTCGTCGGCCCCTTTCGGAAGGGCGAGGTATCGCTCGCGCCCTGTGGGCATAAGCCGCGGCCGGCACGGTCGTCGTGCCGGGATAGCGACCGCACCGTGCATAGACAGAAGCCATAAACTCGCAACATCGGAGTTCACGCAACGCTCCTCTGAGTGTATCCGCCGTCGGCGAACAAGTGGCTGAGGATCCGCTCCTCGAAGGCCGCGACCTGCGGCGAGCCGCGCCGACGCGGCCGTTCGATGGGCATGGCGACCTCAAGCTTCACGATGCCGTCCTCGATTAGAACGACGCGGTCGCCCGACATGACCGCCTCCGTGACGTCGTGCGTCACCTGCACGGTGAAGCCATCCTTCTGCCACACGCTCTTGAGCAGGCTCTGCATTTCGATGCGGGTGAGCGCATCGAGCGCGCCCAGCAGCTCGTCGAACGCCAGGAAATTGGGGCTGCTGGCCAAGGCCCGGCCCACGCCACCCGCTGCCCACGGCCTCGGTCCGCCGGATGGATCACTGGCATGGAGTGCGACGCGGCTAATCAGCAAAACCATGCGTGGCATAGCTAGCGCGTTCAAGAACCGAGCGGCCAGGAATGAGACAATTTCCAATCGCGGGCTTCCCCCCGCGCTGCGGCCGGTCCATCTTCCTAGATCGGCCGCATCTTCCCAGCTCTGGAGATCGCGTCATGGACAAGATCAAACCGCTCTTTACCGCGACGGCAACCGCAACCGGCGGCCGCAACGGTCATACCGAGGCCAGCGACGGGTCGGTGAAGGCCGATCTGTCTGTGCCGAAGGCCATGGGTGGACCAGGTAGGCCGGGCACCGCGACACCCGAGCATCTATTCGCGGCAGGCTATGCGGCTTGCTTCGGCGGTGCCCTCGATTTCGTCGCCAAGCAGAAGCATATGGACGCGACCAAGGCAAAAATCGAATGCGCGGTTTCGATCGGCCCACGAGAGGGAGGTGGGTTTGGCCTTGCCGTTCGACTGCGCGTCGAGGATACGACCCTCCGCCAGGTGGACCTCAATATGTTGGCTAAGGAGGCACACGAGAATATCTGCCCCTACTCCCACGCCACGCGCGGCAATGTCGAGGTCGAGCTCGACATCACCGGCGCCTAGACAGCCGCAGCACTGCCTGCGATCAACCCGAGTTCGGAATGCCAATTAAGCCATCCGGGCGTAGCGGTTTGAAGCCCATCGAGGAATGGGATGGCCATGACCGAGCCAGTCGACTGGACAGCACGGCCGAGAGGGGAGTCCCCAGCATCGAACGACGCTTGGTCGGCAACGGTGCCGGAGCGGGTGAAGATGATATTCGGCTTTGCCATTTGGTCTCCAGTCTTTATGAGGTCTTCTTCCTCAATGATCGCGGCCTTAAGCTCCCTTGTCCAAGCTTAGCGTTAGCCCTCTGAGCGTGCTGTGGGGGAGGCACTTCTTCACTGCACGCTAGGTCGGAGTAAGCTGAGCGCGTGAGAAGCCTCGAGAAAGGTACATTCACATGGAATTTGGTGCCGCGATCTTCTTCACCGACTACTCGATCTCGCCTGCACAGCTGGGGGTCGCGCTGGAAGAGCGGGGCTTCGACTCGCTGTGGGCAGCCGAGCACTCCCACATCCCCGTGCCGCGCCGCACGCCGCCGCCAAGCGGCGGCGTGCTGGAGAAGCGCTACTACGATGTCATGGACCCCTTCGTTACCCTCACTGCGGCCGTCGCGGCCACCAAGCGACTCAAGGTCGGCACGGGCGTATGCCTGATCATCCAGCGCGATACGATCCAGACGGCCAAGCTCGGCGCTTCGATCGATCAGGTGTCGGGCGGACGTTTCCTGTTCGGCATCGGCGGAACAGGGAAGAGATCGAAGCGCACGGCACCGTCTTCACCAGCCGCATGCTGAAGATGCGCGAGCAGGTCGCGGCAATGAAGGAGATCTGGACCAAGGAGACGGCCGACTACGATGGCCAGATCGTCAAGGTTCCGCCGATGCAGTCTTGGCCCAAGCCGGCGCAGAAGCCGCACCCGCCGATCCTGCTGGGCGGCGCGTTTCCCTGGGCGGCGCGACGCGCTGTTCGCTATGGCGACGGATGGTATCCGAATGCGACGGCCGGCGACCCCGAGCAGTACATGCCCGCCTTCCGGCAGATGGCGGTCGAAGCTGGACGCGATCCGCAGTCGTTGCCTGTGACCACGGGAGGCGCGCCCGAAGACCTCGCCAGACTTGGACGGTTTCGCGATCTCGGGGCAGTCCGGGTGAACGTGAGCCTGCCGGCCGAGCCCGCCGACAAGATCCTTCCCGTGCTCGACCGCTGGGCAAAGCTGAAACGCCAGCTCGGAAACTGACGCGATCAAACCTGGGACCGACCGCGTTCTGACAACGGGTGCAGCGGGGCAAAGGCACGGCGCCGCGTGACGGGAGTCCTACTGGGCGCGAAGAATTGCGATAGCCGCAGTTGCCCGGACGGCACCCCCCAACGAGAGGCCTTCGCTTCCGGCCAGGCTGGGTCGGAACTCCGTGCAATCGATTGTACAGCCTTCGTGCCGATGACTCGGGTAGGCCCATCATTCAGCCGAGTCATTCGCACCAGCACGTGGCGCCAAAGTCTGATTTTGCCGGTATTCCCCGGTCTGATGCGGCTGGGCGCTTGCGCCGCCGCCGTCGGTCTCGCTACCGTCATTCCGGGGATCGAGAGGAGCGCATGTATAGGATTTGGTACTGGGCGATAGTCGATCGCGAGAGCGATGGCCGCTTCATCGCCAGCATCCCCGACCTGGGAGACCTTGCGGCCTATGGATAAAACGAAAAAAGCCGCTGTGACTCACATCGGGCAACTAGCCACCGACCATGTGCAGGCGCTCGTGGAGAGCGGCCAGCGGGCTCCCCGCGCTCGTCAGGCGGCCGAATTGCCGAGCGCCATTCGATCGAAGGAAGTCAGCCGATCCCTGATTCCCGTGGAAGTTCGACGGGTAGCAGCAAAGGTGGGTCCGCAATCCCGTGTCAGCGACTAAGCGCCGCGACCACTCATTCCGACCGCGTGCGGCCCTTTGCGTCTACAGCATGCTCCATGAACCATCGCGGCATCTGGAAGAATGACTTGAAGGCCTTGCGCAGGTCGGGCCGATCGATGGCGTGCACGTCCCGAAATTCAACGCCAGCCAGACTTGCATGGCCTGCTAGGGAAGGAACTCCGGTATCGACCGAAACCTCTTTGGCTCTGAAGACGGCACGCTCCGAATGCGCCGGGACGCGCTTGCCATCGAAGTCGTAGTTGGCCCATTCGGTCATCGCTTGCCTCCCTTCGCCTTCAACCTCAGCTCAACCAGCCGGACATGGCTTACGAACGCCCTATGTGCCGTTGACAGCGCTGCATGGCGTTGTATTGCAAGAAATCACAAATCACTGATCGCACCACCGAACGGTTCTGCCCGTGGCAGAGCATTTTGTCGTTGGCGCCACGTGTCCCGTAGCGGGGTTTCATCCAATCGGACGAATCCGGACCTCTCTCGTTTGATTGCGAAGTTCTCGCTCTTGAAGGGCCCGCCGCTGGCTGCTCGGCGTCAGTGACGAGCAACAACGCCAGTTCGTCTTAAGGAGAGCATCCAGCGATTCGCTCGTACGCTCGAAACCTTGTGTGAAGAGTTACCGCCAGACGGGGCGGCAGGTTGCGACCAAGCTGTGGCCGCCGCCTTGTTAGTAGTTGTGATACGGGAGATCCGCTTGCCTGCCACCGGCTTTCGCAACATGCGTCGCACCGTTGGGGACGATACAATGGGTAACGGCGCCGGACCTCGTTTTGTTGCTCGGTGGATACTGGGCTGTTGCATCTCCCGCCACCGGCCCGTTACCGTTCTTTAAGGGCAAGGGAGGAAGGCATGTATAGGATTTGGTACTGGGCAATGATCGATCGCGAGAGCGATGGCCGCTTCATCGCTAGCATTCCCGACCTTGGGGACCTCGCCGCATACGGCGACACTGACAAGGACGCGGTGGCTCATGTCACCGAGCTAGCGGGCGAACGCGTGCGGACGGCTGTAGAAGGAGGCCAACCGGTTCCACAGCGTCGCCAGTTCACTGAAATGCCTAGCCACATCCGAACCAGGGAGGTCGGCCGCGCCATTATCCCAGTGGAAGTTGAACGCACAGCGGCTTGGCCAACTCCGCCTTACCACATGCCTACTTAAGCGTACGCTGGATGCTTGCGACTCCGCTGCGGCTATATCCGTCTCTATGGAAAACGCGGCACAAGCACATGGAACCTTTATGCGGTAGTAGGCGAACAAGCCCAGTGGATCCCCGCCCGAGAGTGAGTGGCCGATATGACCGACAAGCCAGATTGCCTGCCCTACCAAAGGATCAAGTCGGCGATCGAGCAGGGCCTCTCGCCTCACGCGGCGCGTGAGGAAAACGGTTGGAATGAATGCTCGCAGGATGAGTGCCCCATGCTCCCGAGGCCATACAGCCTCAAAACTTACGCAGCGGTGACTTCAGCCGTGCCGAGTCGGCAGCCCGTCGATCAAACTCGCGGCGCGGGGCGTTGCGCTGACGCTCTTTGCCTCCAAAGGTGAACCGTGCAATCGGAACAACAAGGCACCTATCGACAACTTCTCCGCGATGAACTGGAACTTCTGCGCCGCCTCGGCGTCGCTCGCCGCAGCGCTTCGACGCGTCTGCCGATTCTGCAACGTACAGGGCTCTCTCCCTCTGCCAACTCGCAGCGGGTTGACTACGGCGCGAGCAATGAGGCCGGGAGCTGACCGGCCCTTCGCAGTCAGCCGCCAGCGGATACCCGAAGGACCGTCTTTCTGCCCCTGGATTCAATTTAGCCCTCGGCTGCCAGCCAGGGACTTCCGACTTCGCAAAACCCTCCGGCGAACAGATTTCGCTTCAAAGCCGGAGACGACGAAATAGGCCAAAGCAATTTTCTCGGGGCCCTCACCCAGTCGGCGCAGGAGTGCAGCCTGCTGAGCTTTCAGCAATACCGCGGGCGCTAGCCAGCGAGCAAGCGCGGCAGAGGAAACTCGCCGGCTAGGATCTGGGCGCTTAACGCCTCGACCGTCTGCCGCTGAGACATCGCGGTGCGCCGCAGGATGTGAAATGCCTCATCCTCACCCACTTGCGCCTGATTCATGATCTGTAACGTGGCCGCTAGCAACAGGCGGCGCGATCGCAAGCGCTCTTCTGCCGATGCCAACTTACGGCGCATCGCTTGAAGGGTGGCGAACTGATGCGTCGCGATGGCAAGCGACGCATAGATTCCCGTGGACCGGATGGGCTTCATCAAATAGGCAGACGGCTGGCGCGCGAGCATGGCTTGGAGCCGAGTGGGCGCCTCAGAGCCTATCAAGGCAACCACCGGCAAATCGAGCTCGCGATGGACTTCCCCGGACTCCGTTGCCTGGCCGCCGTCGGCGTCGAAGAAGAGGATGTCGACGGACGCGCAGGGGGAGGGCGATGCCGAGTCGTGAACAGTGACGCGCAGCCCAAGGAACTCGAGCTGGTTCTTCAGCACCGTGCGGTCGCGTCCTGGCGGATGCTCGATCAGGGCATGTAGGCCTCGAAACGATCGCGGATGACGGCGAATCACTTGACGATCCGGAGGTTCTGGCCAGCGATGGCTTCGCGGTCAGGGAGGCCGCGCGCGCCGCGCGCCAGATCGTCAAGATCGAGCCAAGTCAGGTAGGGGTCGGGTTTGACCGGTGTCGGCGCCGTCTCGAGGATCCCGAAACTAAAGCCTACCCGGGAGCGCGCCAGACGCGGCGTGAGGTAGCAATGATTGTTCTCGGGGTCTACCCTGACTAGGCCTTGCGGCGCCTGGAGTTCGTCCTGCCACACCGCCGTGCGCACGCTCTGGACGTCAGTAGACCCGGCTCGGCGTATGGCGCGCGCCAGAAGCAGGCCGCACAAGTAGGAAGCCTCGGCGTCGACCGACGGCAAGTTGCTGCTGCCGAACATTTCCCGGTAACGCCGCACGAAGCTGCGATTCTCCGGCGTGTCGATGCTTGAGAAATACACCGACGATGTGATGTGACCGACCGAAGCGCGTGGTCCGATGAGCCGCAGTTCAGGTTCGCACAGGCTGCAGCTCAGGATGGGCGGGCGCGGCCCGGCGCTGCGCGAAAGCGCCCGATGCAGATCACGATAGAAGCGGTAGCTCGCCTCGCCCACTAAGGTGTTGAAGATGATGGGCGGCCGGCGCTCGGTGATCTCGCGGATGACATGGCCGATCTCGGTGTCCCACAGCGCTACCAAGCGCTTGGCGATGATCTCGCCGCCCGCTGCGGACACGATCTCCTGCAGCACCCGGTTAGTTTCCCAGGTCCAAAGATAGTTGGCTCCAACGCAATAGACGCTGGTACCCAGAGTCTCAATCATGTGGCGGGCCAGCGGAACGACATGCTGATTGGGCGCGGCGCCGACATAGATCACGTTGTCGCTATTCTCGAAGCCCTCGTAGCGGGCCGAGTGCCACAGCAGACGGTCATAGCGCTCGATCAGCGGCAGCACCTGTTTGCGGGACGCCGAAGTATAGCAACCGACGATGTGCTGCACGCCCTTGTCGCGAATCAAGAGCTCGCAATGTTCCTGGTAGTTCTGCAGATCGCCGCCGGGATCAAACACGAGGGGCGCAAACTGAAAGTCGAATTCTGCGCTGGTGTTGACCTGCTCGACCGCGAGTGTGAGGCCGTTCAGCATCTCGCGACCGACCAAACCATAAGGACCGGTCAGCGAATAGAGCACGCCGAGATGGATGGTTTCCCGTCGACGCTTTGCCATTCATGCCTCTAAGCAAGCACCGGACCCTGGCAGCGCAAAGCAGCTTGCGTCAAGGCGCATTGCTCGGAGAGCAAACGCGTGTTGACAGGTGTTACAGCGGATATGAATATTTGGCTGCGTATCGAGGGGAACCGCACGCGCGCAGGACAATGGCGTCCATCATCGCGCGAGGCGGCCGTTGCGGGCGGGCGAACCGCCCGAGACATCAAATATGGCGAGGCTGAACAAGCCTCGATCGGCAACAAGGCCTGAAGGTTCCGCAAGGAGCCGTCGGGCCTTTTTTGTTTGGCGCGTTTGTCGATGCGCCTTTGGGGGATAACGGGCGATGCCGGTGAGGCTTCCGACCATCGAACAGCTCGAAGGCATATCGCGCTCGTTCGGAATGGCGCTGAGCGAAGACGACCTGATGTCCTTTCGCGAGCTGATGCGCGGGCCGATCGCTTCCTGCGCACGGCTGGACCGGCTGGTGGAACCCAAGCTGCCGGTGAAATATCCGCGCGCGCCTGGGTACCGTCCGTCGCCCGAGGAGAATCCCCACAACGCCTGGTACTGGAAGACGGAGATCAAGGGCGCGCCCTCCGGCCTGTTGGCGGGCAAGGCGGTCGCCATCAAGGACAATATCTGCGTGGCCGGCGTGCCGATGATGAACGGCTCGCAATTGCTCGAAGGATATGTCCCCGAGATCGATGCGACGGTCGTGACCCGCATCCTGGAGGCCGGCGGGACGATCGCCGGCAAGGCGGCGTGCGAGGATCTGTGCTTTTCTGGCGCGAGCCATACCTGCGCCACGGGTCCAATCCTCAATCCCCATAGTATCAAGCACAGTGCCGGGGGATCCTCCGGCGGCAGCGCGGCTCTCGTCGCCGCCGGCGTCGTGCCGATGGCGCTCGGCGGCGATCAGGGTGGCTCGATTCGAACGCCGTCGAGCTGGTGCGGGGTCTATGGCCTGAAGCCGACCTGGGGCCTGGTGCCAATGACGGGCTCGATGCCGATCTCCTATTCGGTCGATCATTGCGGCCCGATGTGCGCGTCGACGGAGGACGTGGCGCGCCTCCTGTCTGTGATCGCCGGCCACGACGGCTTCGATCCCCGCACCCAACTCGCCCGTACGGACGACTATCTCGGCGCCGTGGGCCTGGGCGCAGTGGTCAAGGGTGCGGACGGCCTGAGCATCGGCGTGCTGAAGCAGGGTTTTGGGCATCCCGAGAGTGATCCCGAGGTCGACCGGATTGCGAAGGCCGCCATCAACTCGTTGTCCAGCGCTGGTGCCACGATCTCGGAAGTGTCGATCCCCATGCACTACGAGGGCCCGCACATCTGGAGCGGAATCATCCTTGAAGGCGCGGCCGAGATGATGCTGAAGGGCTACGGCGTCGGCAACAACGTGGCGGCATACTATCCGCTCTCGATGCAGGAGGCGTTCGCGCGCGGCATGGCTTCGCGCCTCAACGATGCGTCAGAAACCGTGAAGCTGGTGCTGCTGCTGGGCGAATACCTCCATCGGCACTATCACAACCGCTACCATTCGAAGGCGCAGAACCTAAGGGTCTTGCTTCGCGATGCTTACGACCGCGCGCTGCAGAGCGTAGACATCCTGGCGATGCCGACCATTCCCTTCACCGCCACGCTCATTCCCGACGCCGACTGTTCGCGCGAGATCTACATCGATCGCGCGCTCAACATGCAGGCCAATACCTGCCCGTTTGACGTGAGCGGCCATCCGGCCTTCACCATCCCGTGCGGCATAAAGGACGGGCTGCCGGTCGGCCTGATGCTGGTCGGCCGTCATTTTGAGGAAAGCCGGCTGATCCAGGCGGCCGCCGCGTTCGAAGCGAGGAAACGATGAGCTCTGACGACCTTCACTACCTTGACCTGGTCGACGTCGCGCGCCGCATCAAGGTCGGCGCACTCTCTCCGGTGACGCTCACCGAGGTCATGTTGCAGCGGATCGAAAAGCTCGATGGCGGGTTGAAGAGCTACTCAACCGTGACACCCGACCTCGCCCTGAAGCAGGCGCGCGAGGCGGAAGCCGAGATCAAGCGCGGCGCGTATCGCGGGCCGTTGCACGGCGTGCCAATCGCGGTAAAGGATCTGTGCTACACCAAGGGCATTCCAACCGCCGCTGGCATGGCCATCCACAAGGTGTTCAAGCCGGACCACGATTCGACGGTCGTGGAACGCTTCGCCCAGGCGGGCGCCGTCCTGCTGGGCAAACTGCAGCTCACCGAGGGCGCCTTCGCCGACCACCATCCCTCGATCACGCCGCCGGTGAATCCCTGGCACAAGGATCACTGGTCCGGCGCTTCGTCGAGCGGATCGGGCGTGGCCACCGCTACGGGCCTCTGCTTTGCGTCGCTGGGTTCCGATACCGGCGGTTCGATCCGGTTTCCGTCCGCCGCCAACGGCGTGACCGGCCTCAAGCCGACTTGGGGGCGGGTGAGCCGCTATGGTGTCTTTGCACTGGCCGAATCGCTGGACCATATCGGTCCGATGACGCGCAGCGCCGCGGATGCTGCGGCAGTCCTCGGCGTGATCGCCGGTGCCGACCCCAACGATCCGACGGCCCGGCAGGAACCGGTTCCGAACTATCTGGCCGAGCTGCCGCGGGGCATCCGCGGCGTCAGGATCGGCGTCGATCGCGCCTTCAACACAACCGGCGTCGACAAGGACATGGTGAAGGTGGTGGACGACGCGATCGCTGTCCTGTCGGGCCTCGGCGGGGACATGCGCGAGTCCAAGTTCCCGTCGCCGGATCGGGTCGTGAAGGACTGGCTGCCGCTTTGTGCCGTCGAAACCGCCGTTGCCCACGAGGCGACGTTCCCCAAGCATGCCGACCAGTACGGGCCGGGCCTGCGCGGCGTCATCGAGATGGGGCGCGGCCTGTCGGGCTTAGATTTGACAAAGATCCTGATCGCGCGCGCGGCCTTTGGCGGCGAGGTCGCAGCGTTCTTCCAGGATGTCGACCTGTTGGTGATTCCTGCCCAGTACGCCGCCTCGCCAACCACCGCCACGATGGCGAGCTTGGGCGAGGACCCGAGGGCGATGGAAATGCTGCTGCGCTTCACGTCACCCTTCGACGTGACCGGAAGCCCGACCATCACCTTGCCCGGCGGCTTCACGACCAAGGGCTTGCCGGTCGCCTTCCAGCTCGTGGCGCGCCCCCTGGAGGAGGACCTTCTCCTGCGCGCGGGACACGCCTTCCAACTCGCGACGGACTGGCACAAGCGCCGGCCGCCGATCTGAACCACAAATCAGGACAGTGCGATGGGCTACAACCGCTGGGTCTCGCAGTCGATCATGAAGAGGCGCAGGAGCGCTGCCGGCAAGACAGGCAAGACGCACACGCTCACCGAGGAACAGCAGACTGAGTTTTATTTTACGATCGGGCCCTATTCGAAGCCCTTGCTGTCCGTCAATCCAGGTGACCGTATCGTGGTCGATACGCGCGATGCCCTCAGCGGCCGCATCAAGACCGAGGCGGACAAGCCCAGCGAGAAAACCCGCCTGCTGTTCGCCCACCCGCAGAACGGGCCAATTATAATCGAAGGAGCGGCGCCAGACGATGCGCTGGCCGTCCATATCGAAGAGATGCTGCCGCCATACCCGCCATCCTTCGGCATAGATCGCAACAAGATTTGCCATCCTACCCCGGAACGTGACCACATTGTGCTCGATCGGGGTTCCGCTCTGCTGGCACAACGATTGCTAATCCGATTTTGTCACGTCGCAATAGGGAGGTCGAAGATGACCATTAGACTTTGTGCGCTGCTGACTGGGATAGCCGCTTTCGCACTTTCTGCTGCGCAAGCCGCGGACAAGCCGCCGCTCAAGATTGGACTGCTCGAAGACCAATCCGGCGAGATAGCGCTCTTCACCCTGCCGAAGGTGCATGGCACGCAGCTCGCGGTGGAGGAGATCAACAAGGCCGGCGGAATCATGGGGCGGCAGCTCGAGCTGATCGCCTATGATCCGCAATTCGACAATTCGAAATTTCAGGAGTTCACCCGACGGCTCCTCGACAAGGATAAAGTTGACGTGCTGTTCGCCGGCGCCACCAGCGCGTCGCGCGAGGCCGTCCGCCCGATCGTCGATAACAGCGACGTGCTCTATTTCTATACCAACCAGTACGAAGGCGGAGTCTGCGACGGCAATATGATCGGAACGGGCGGGCTGCCCGAGCAGCAGTTCTCGACGCTCATCCCGTGGATGATGGAGAAGTACGGAAAGAAGGTCTACATCATCGCCGCTGACTACAATTTCGGCCAGATCTCGGCTGAGTGGACGCGCAAGCTCGTCGTCGAGAAGGGTGGCGAGATCGTCGGTCAGGAACTCATTCCGCTGGGGGTCTCGCAGTTCGGCCAGACAATCCAGAACATCCAGAAGGCCAAGCCGGACTGGTTAATGAGCCTGGTCGTCGGCAACTCGCAATCCTCGTTCTACGAGCAGGCGCCTGCCGCAGGACTCAAGATTCCGATGGGCAGTTCGATAACCATTGGCCTCGGCTTTGAACACAAGCGGTTCAAGCCGCCGGCGATGGAGAACATGCATGTGGCGATGAACTGGTTCGAAGAACTCGACGACCCGAAAGCTAAGGAGTTCGTCGCGCGCTGGCGTGCCAAGTTCCCCAACGAGACCTACATCAACGATATGGGCCAGAACGCCTACGCTGCGGTATATCTCTACAAGAAGCTCGTCGAGATGGCCGGATCGACAAAGCTCGGGGATATCCGAAAGCAGATCGCCACCGGCAAGGCGTGCATCGATGCGCCGGAGGGTCAGGTCTGCATCGATCCCAAGTCGCAGCACGTTGCCCACCGGATGTGGCAGATCTCAGTCGATGCCGCGCACAATGTGAAGACCGAGCGTTCCTGGGATCGCATCGAGCCCTACTGGCTGGGCCAAATCGGCTGCGACCTTACCAAGGACGACCCGAAGGAGCAGTACACGCCGAGCAGCCTGCCCAAGAAGTAATTGGACGCAGCGGGTAGGGAGCGGGTTCGTTCCGGCTCCTTTCCCGCACTGCGGTCTAGATCAAAGAGAGGCAAAATGCAGCCGACCGAGATCGTCGCGTTTGTCTATCAGATCTCTGATGTGTTCGCGTTTCTCGTGCTTGCCGCCGCAGGCCTCGCGATCATTTTCGGCATGATGGGAATCATCAACATGGCCCACGGCGAGTTCATTGCCATGGGCGGCTACGTGACGACCTATTCCTATCATGCCGGAGCGCCGCTCGCGCTTGCCATGCTGATCGGCGCTGTGGCCTGCGGTCTCTTCGGCGTCTTCCTCGAGCGCACCATCGTGCGCCGCTTCTACCACCGGCCGATCGATTCGTTGGTCGCGACTTGGGGCATTAGCCTCATCATGACGCAGGGCGCGCTCCTACTGCTGGGCTCCGGTGCGCCCGGCGTCGGGACGCCTTTCGGCAGCGTTTCGTTCGGTGGTGCGTCGTTCTCCGTCTACCGGCTCGTGCTGGTGGTGGTGGCCGTCGCGGTGTTGGTTGGCCTTTACTTGCTATTCATGAAGACTCGGTTTGGCCGCCACGCCCGAGCGACCATGCAGAACGCCGCGATGGCCCGCGCCCTCGGCGTTCCCGTCAACAAGATATATTCCATCACCTTCGGCCTTGGTGCGGCACTCGCCGGCCTCGCCGGCGGTCTCTATGCACCGACGATGACGCTCAGCCCGATGATGGGTACGAGCTTCGTCATTGAGGCGTTCGTCACCGTCGTGGCCGGCGGCGCGGACATCCTGATTGGGACGCCTCCTGCGGCTGTAGCCCTCGCCATCATCAAGGCGACGGCGACGGCATTCTATGGCCAGGTTTACGGCGTCATGAGCCTTCTTGTCGCCGTCTGCCTCGTCGTCCGTTTGATGCCGGACGGTTTCACGGGATGGCTAATCCGCCGCCGTTCGTGAGGTGACCCGGATGAGAGCCTTCCTCTCGCTGCTCAATGGGCCGCAGACCTTTGGAAGCAGCCGCGGCTTCTGGGCGACGGCAATCGCTGTCTTCCTCGTGGCGCTGCTCTTTCCCCTGGTAGGCGACGGTTACACTGTCGGCAACCTCGCCTATTTCGGCGTATGGGTCTTCATGGCGCTCGGCTTGTCGCTGATCTGGGGCTATGGGGGCATGCTGAGCTTTGGCCAGACTGCGTTCTTCGGCCTCGCCGGCTACAGTTACGGCGTCATTGCCATCAATCTTGGCGCGAATTACGGCTATCCGGTCCTCGCCCTGTTCTGCGCGCTGGTCATCGCGGCCGTGCTGGCGCTCGTGCTCGGCTACTTCATGATATACGGACGCATCACCGGGGTGTTCGTGGGAATCGTGACGCTCTCGGTGACACTGACCTTCGCCACGTTCCTGAACCAGACCGCAGGACCGGAGTGGCGAATTGGACGCGCCCGACTGAACGGCTACAACGGCATGACGCGCATCCCCAGCCTCTCGATACCGTGGTTCGACGGCGACAAGATCACCTTTCGCGGCCCGGCGCTTTACTACCTCGTGCTGGTGTTGCTGGTGCTTTGCTATCTCGGCCTGCGCATCATGGTGAATTCACGGTTCGGCAACGTGCTGGTGGCAATCCGCGAGAATCCGGAGCGTGCCGAGCTCCTGGGATACGACATCCGGCGCTATCAGCTCGTCGCCTTCGTCGTCGGCAGCACGCTCGCTGGGCTGAGCGGGGTGCTTTATACCGCCTGGGGGCAGTTCATCGTGCCCGCCGCGATGGCTCTTCCTGCGGCCGCCATGCCGATCATTTGGGTCGCGGTCGGCGGGCGCAAGGACCTCACCGCGACGCTGATTGGCACTCTTTTCGTGCTTTGGCTGTTCCAGACCCTGATCGTCATCAGCCAGCAATACGCCCTCATCGTGATCGGCGCGCTTCTGCTCGTCACGATCCTCGTCATGCCTGGTGGTTACATCGTCTGGGTTGTTGAGAACCGCGACGCGATATTCAATTGGCGGCGGCACCGGGCCGAGCGCTTGGCGGAGTCGAGAGCCGTCGCGAGCGATGGAGCGTCAGAATGACTGTCCTGCTCGAGACGACGAACCTCAGCAAGCACTTCGGCGGCCTCAAGGCGGTCGACGATCTGTCGCTCGCGGTTCAGGAGGGCGAGCTGCACTGCCTGATTGGGCCGAACGGCGCAGGCAAGAGCACATTTTTCCGACTCATCCTCGGCCGTTATCCGCCGACCGCCGGCACCGTCCGCTTCTGCGGCGAGGACATCACACAGTTGCACGCCGCGGCACGCATCCGCCGCGGCATCAGCATCAAGATGCAGGTTCCTGGTGTCTTTGCCGAGCTGCCGGTCCGGCAAAATCTAGTGATCGCGTTGCAGTACAGATTCGCAGAGCCGGAATTGACCCGCGAGGTAGACCGGCTGCTGGCGTTGGTCGATCTCACTGCCGAAACCGCAAAGCAAGCAGGGCAGCTCGCGCATGGCCAGAAGCAATGGCTCGAGATCGCGATGGCAATCGGCGCGCGGCCGAAGCTGCTGCTGCTGGACGAGCCGACTGCAGGCATGTCACCCGAGGAGACCTACAAGACGGGGGAGATGATCGTAGAGCTGAACCGCAACGCCATGACCGTGCTCGTCGTTGAGCACGACATGGCCTTCGTCCGCCAGATCGCTAGGCAGGTGAGCGTCCTGCATCTCGGGCGGCTATTCGCCCAGGGCAGCATCGATCAGATCACGGATAACGAGGCCGTTCAGGAGATCTACTTGGGCAAAGGCCACCATGGCCACTGAGCCGCTCCTCGACGTTCGCAACATCACCACCGGCTACGGCTCGACGCCGATCCTGCGCGGCATAGACCTCGCGATCCAGCCGGGCGAAATTGTCGCGGTAATCGGCCGGAACGGCGTCGGCAAAACGACAATGATGCGCAGCCTGATCGGCCAGCTGCCGGTCTGGCGGGGCTCGATAAAGCTCAAAGGCCAAGAGATCTCTCTACTGCCGCCCGAGCGCCGGGCGCAGACTGGAATCGGCTACATCCCACAGGGCCGCGAGGTTTTTCCGCGCATGACGGTCGAGGAAAACCTCGCCATCGGCGAGATGATCAACCGTGCGAGCGGCCGCAAGCTCTACGACATCGTCTACGGCTATTTTCCGATCCTGGCCGAACGCAAGCGCCAGGCCGCCGGCACCATGAGTGGCGGACAGCAGCAGCAGCTTGCGATCGGACGAGCGCTGATCGGCAACCCGGATCTCTTGTTGCTGGACGAGCCGTCGGAAGGAATTCAGCCCACCATCGTCGAGGACATCGGCCGGGTCATGCTGACGATCAACAAGGAGCTCGGAACCACCATCCTGTTTGTCGAGCAGAATCTCGACATGATCATGGCGATGACCCAACGCTGCTATGTGATGGACAAAGGCCACATTGCGGCCGAGCTGCCTTCCCACGCCCTCGCCGACCGTGATGTCGTCAAGCGGCACCTGCAAATCTAACGGTGAGCAGACGATGTACCATATGGTCCCTAGCGACCCTGACTGGCTACGATCCTAGCTGATGGCGACGCGCGGCGTCGGCGGCGACCGCAGGCCTGAGACCCACGAGCTCACCGAGGAGAAGCAGGGCCGATTCCACTCTACGATGGGTCCGTATTCGGACCCGGTGCTGCACATAAAACCCGGTGATCGGGTGGTGGTGCAGACGAGGGACGCGTTCGAGGGCAAGATCACGAAGGAAACCGACAAGCCCTCGCTACTCCTCGAGGTGCCGTTTCTCAACCCGCAGAACGGCCCCATCATGGTCGAGGGAGCGCAGAAGGGAGACGCGCTCGCCGTATACATCGAATCGATGACGCCGCGAGGCGAGAACCCGCGTGGCACGTGTTGCATGATCCCCGAATTTGGCGCCCTCACCGGCACCTACTATACGGCGACGCTCAACGATCCGTTGCCCGAGGTCGTCCGCAAGATCGATCTCGACGAGGAATGGGTTTACTGGAGCCCACGCGTCAAGCTGCCGTATCGGCCCCATATCGGAACGCTGAGCTGCTCGCCTGAGATCGATTCGATCAATTCGCTGACGCCTGATAACCACGGCGGCAATATGGACCCTGCCCGATATGGGGCCGGGGAGCGTCACCTATTTGCCGGTACGTTCGCAAGGCGCGCGCCTGTTCATCGGCGACGCGCATGCTTGCCAGGGCGACGGTGAAGTCTGTGGCGTCGCCGTCGAATATCCAACGACGACGACCATCCGCGTCGACTTGATCAAGGGATGGACTTTCGAGTGGCCGCGTCTCGAGCGCGAGGACTTCATCATGGCCATCGGTAGCACGCGTCCCTTGGAAGACGCGACGCGCATCGCCTATCGGGAGCTGATTCGCTGGATGGTCGCCGACTACGGATTCGACAGATGGGATGCGTACATGATGCTGAGTCAGTGTGGCATGGTCCGGCTTGGAAACTTCGTCGATCCGAAATATACGGTCGGCACGGCAATCCGAAAGACTTACCTTGCGCGATAAGACTGCATTCCATTCGATTTTGCTGCGATAGGGGACCGTATTGACCCTCGGCAACCAGATCGAGCCGGCTCTGGTCCAGATGCGCATAGTCCATAACGAGCGATTATATCAGCTGTTGAAAGTTGGTAGTTGCCATCACACCTGCTCCGATGAACTGTCTCGATTGAACACCAAGAAAGAGATCCGGAGATAACATGTTTGGCCGAACGGAGCTTGTCGGCGAGGAGGCAACATGATCAGCAAATTCGTGACCGTCTATCCCGGCCATATCGACATGCCGGACCTCGGCCAGAACGCCACCCCCGCCAATGACCGTAAATTCTCCAACGATGAGCTGGCGAGTGTGTTCGAGAAGACCGAAGCGGTCGCCAGGCAGATGGACAAGTTCGGCTGGGACACGCTATGGCTGGCCGAGCACCACTTCCAGCACGAGGGCTATGAGGTCCTGCCCAACCTGCTGATGCTTGCGGTGCACCTTTCGCACGTGACCGAGAAGCTGAAGATCGGATGCGGCTTCAACATCGCCCCGATGTGGCATCCGCTCCGCCTGGCGGAGGACTATGCAGTCGCGGACATCCTGACCAAGGGGCGCACCGTGTTCGGCGTTGGCCGCGGCTACCACACGCGCGAGGTCGAGACTTTCGGCAGCCCGCTGCAGGATCAGGCAGCGAATCGCGAGTTGTTCGAGGAACAGGTGGAGATCCTGTTCAAAGCCTTCCACAGCGAGCACTTCTCCCACAAAGGCAAGTACTACACCTTGCCGCCGGACGTTCCGTACCGCGGTTACCAGCTGAAGGAGCTGACGCTGGTGCCGCGGCCGGTGAACCGGCCCGTCGAATGCTGGCAGCCCATCGTCTCGGCCACGTCGCGAGCGATGGATTTTATGGTCAAGTACGACATAAAGGGCGCAGTCGGCGGTGGCGCGGCGACAATGGCCGAGGGTCCGATCGCCGCCTACCGGGACGCCGCGGCGCGTGCCGGCAAGCAGTGGGAACTCGGGCAGAACCTGACGGTCGGGATCTTCTTCCATCTCGCGAAGACCCGCGAGCAAGCCATTCGCGAAATGACGCCGTTCTACGAGGAACACGTCAAGATGTTCGCTCCACTCGGCTTCGTGCCTGGAATCACGCCGGAGCAGGTGATGGCGACGCAAGGTCGTGGCGGCTGGGCGAAGGCCGGCGTGCCGAGCTTGGAGCACTTCATGAAGATCGGCGCCTGGTTCGCCGGCACGTCGGACGAACTGATCGAACACCTGAAGAAGTTGGAAGCGCGCTTCCCGGGCATGCAGCATATCAACCTGTCCACCAGTCTGTGCACGCCTAAGCCCGTGATGCTCGAGCAGTTCCAGCGGGTGGCCGAAGAAGTGATGCCGGCGTTCAGGAACACCCGTGCGATCGCCGCCGAATAGCACTACGTGCAACCTGCATCCTCACAGAGCGCATACTGCGAAGTCATAACAGCTATCGTGGGACTTTGTTTTCCCGGCTCGATGCGCCGCGAGTGCCTCGATTACGTCATTCACCTTCGGTGAGCGTTACTTGGCGCGGCGTGCTGTCGTCGCGGTCTAAAAGTATTTTCGGTGACGGCTGTCACAAACGCCACTGATACCCGACAGGCTCTACAACCAACCCTTCTCTGCAAAGCCGAGAGATCAACCCCCAGGAGGTGCTGCTAACTACGCCGCGAGTTGTTCGCCGTATGGCTCCCCTGTAATCACCCAAAGCGATCCGACTTTGCTGTCGTAGAGTTGGCGCAGCCCGAATCGCTCGCCGCTAATCATTACGTTCGCCACCACGTCCAGCAGAAGACGGCCACGCTCGTCCACCGGTCTGCCTAGTTCAGTGACCGTCGCTCTGCGTAAAGGGGCAGGGCCGTTGTCAACAGTGACGACTGAACCAGATTTCAGTTCGGCTCCGACCCACTCCAAGACGACGCCTTCTCGAAGCGTCTTGTCCTCGCTGTTTAAGAAAAACGTCATTGGTTGGTTCTCTTTACGAGGGAGAACCAGTTTCCGATATCTTTGTGCTAATGTAAAACATTAAATAATTATTTTAAGCGTTTGTTAAATATATCTAAAATGGAAATAATGCCATTCGATGCGAGATACCGGCCATTTACCATTTAGAAGGGACAGTTTCGTCTGAGCGTCTGGCGCGGATGCTATTGGCGCCAGCTGTCCTTCCTCAAAAGCTCATCCGACCATGGAACAGGTTTGCCGATGAAGACCATGACTGACAATTCTCGCTTATTCGAGCTGAGGGTTAAGGATCTGGCGTAGATGCCCATCGCTCAGGACCACCAGAGGATCTGGGCATTTTCGCCGGATCGAGCTGATGCGCCCTTCGATGTGTCCGTTCAGGCAGGGCGAGCGGGGCGCAGTTGGTCGGTCCCGGATGCCCATCGCTGGGCCTGATCCCAGAGAAATGCCTCGACTTCCAGCGCCGGAGCAGGCGAAAGCCAGCCGTCTCCTAGGCCCTCGAGTCTCTGGATAAGATATTCTGCAGGGACAAGGAGTCAGCAGCCAACCTGGGGGCGGAAGTCAATGGTGGACATATTCATGGGCCTTGGCAGCTTCAAGCTGATGCTTGATGCAGCGAAGAACCTGAAAAATATCAGCGATCCGGATATTAGGAACGATGCCATCGTTGCCCTTCAAGAGCAGATCGTCGCCGCCCAAGAGAGCTATTCGGCGCTGCTGGAGAGCGTGTGCACACTCGAAGCAGAGGCGCGAAACCTCGAAATATGGGAAAGTGAGAAGGAACGGTACGAACTGAAGAAAGTAACTGAACATTCAAAGATCTTGGCTTACACCTTGAAAGAATCGGAACAGGCTGCTGTACCATTGCATTGGATATGCCCGGACTGTTATTCGCAGGCAAAAAAGTCGCTTCTCCAACATGCCGTGAGAACTCCGGGACGGGCAGAGGTGTTGGCCTGTCAAACGTGCGGATGGGCCGGCTACCTTAGCGGCATGTGGTACCCAGAGCATGGTGGTGCTCGCCCTCTTTCGCGTCCAGCGCGCTAACAGTGCACAGGCTGCCATCAAGACCCATGGTGGACCGAGCGATCTGGATGCCGAGCTTTAGCAATACACCATGGATGCGCTGTGTCCCCCGAGGATTCTACTGACTGAAACCTGGGTCGGACCGGTGCTGTTCGTTTCAGCACGATGAGTTGCTGCCGGAGAAAGACGATCTCGGCTTCACGCCCTGCGGGCGAGCGACGCCACCAGGTCAGCAGAGCCATAACAAATCCCAGGACCAGGCATTTTGGCCGCTTCGCGGCCAAGAAGCGCCCACGTGGCCAAGAGGGCCGGAGGGGGAATCCCCGGTCGAGGCGCGTACTGTATTGCTTTCCTCCTCCGCCCCGGAGGACGGAGCGCCTCCCCCGATGCGGGGCAGGGCCATGCGTTGTGCTGCGTCACTGCGCCGGGTCCAGGCGGGCGACGATGTATTTGAAGTTCGACCACCACCACCACGGGCCCTCGTAGTAGTTGTCGGCGGTCGGATAGTTCTTCCAGTAGGTCGTGTTGACCGGCACGAACTTCGACGTGCCGAACATCGGGATTAGGGGCATGCCCTTGACAAGCTCCAGGAGGAGAGCGGTGCCGTACTCGACGTTCCTTGGGTCGTCCACCTGTAGCTTGGCCATCTGGTCGATGATGCGGCTGACCTCGGGATTGCGATAGCGCTCACGGTTGAACGAGGCCGGTTGGCCGTTCGGGCTGACGTAGCGCTCGTGCCACCATTCCAGCCGCACCCAGACGTCAGGACCGATGGCGCAATTCTGGTTCCAATAGGAGCCGGCCTGGAAATTGCCGGTGGCGTACTCGGTGGCGAACACGCCGCTCTGCTGTTGCTGGACGCTCACGTCGATGCCGAACTTCTTCCATTCGTTGGCGACGGCGAAGGCGAGCCGCTGCGATTCGACCTCGAAGTCGGCCGGCGCGTTGATGGTCATTTTCCAGGGCGTGCCATCGGGCAGCATCCAGACATTGCCGGTCTTCTTGAAGCCAGCGTCCTGCAGTAGTTGCTGCGCCTTGGCCGGATCGTGCTTCCACCAGCCAACGCCAAAAAGCTTACGCAGGCCGGCTTCGTCCTTGGGCAGGCCGGCGATCCGTTCGCCTGCCAGGCGCTTGCCCATGCGCGGGGCGAAGTCTGGATCGAACGGCTTGTAGCCGTCAGGCAGGGCGAAGGCCTTCAGCCAGTCGGTCATCGGCTCGTGATACGACTTCATCAGGATCGAGATCGGCGGCACGTGGATCGGCGAGGCGCGCAGCATGCCGGAGAAGGTGGCGATACTGACATCGTCGATCTTGGTCGCGAGCGCCAGTGCCCAACGCACTTGCCACTTGTCGTAGGGCGCCACCGTGGTGTTGAACGAGATGCCGCGTTCGCACGGATCGTCGAGGTTCGCCCACGGGAAGGCCTCGTACCAGGCTTTCACCTTGGGATTGCGCGCGCGCAAGACCTCCAACGCTTCCGGCGTGATGTCCGTCAGGATATCGATCTCGTTCTGCGCCATGGCGATGATGCGCTTCTCCTCCGGTCCGTAGGAGCGGAAGAGGACGTATTTCGGTTTGGGCTCGCCTACGATCTGGCCAACGTCAGTGCGCTGCCAGTCGTCGCGCTTCTCCCACAGAAACCAGTAGCCATTGGGATCCGAGTCCTTGAGCTTGTAGGGGCCGATCGTCACTGGCGGGTAGTTCTCGAAGGTGAGCGGATCGACCTTCTCCCAGATGTGCTTGGGCACGACGCGGAAAGCATTGCCGAAAATCACCGAGCCGAAGGAATAGGTGATTTTCGGGTGCGGATTGACGGTATCGATCTCGATCGTCTCGTCGTCCGTCGCGCGGATGTCCTTGATATTGGCGACGATGAAGCGGTTGTAGGGCAGCTTGGGATTGTCGAGCGCCATGCGGGCGGTGAAGACCACGTCAGCTGAGCTGAAGGGCGCGCCGTCCGACCAGGCGAGACCCTTCCGCACCTTGAAGCGCCACTTAGTGAAGGTGGCGTCGAGTGCCTCGGGCATGGTAGCGGCCAGCGCCGGGTACTGCATGCCCTTGACGGTGTCGATGTCCCACAGATTGCTGTAGGCGAGCTGGTGCAGACCCTGGACGACAATGTTGCCCTCCAGGTACGGGTTCATCCGCCGCGGGTTGCCAACCCGTCCCGACAGGATGTCGACCACGAGGGTTTCCTTGCGTGGCGTGCCGATATCGGTCTTCTCCTGAGACCAGGCGGCGTCCGCCGGGCCAAGCGCGGACAAAGCAGCTGCGGCGATGAGTATGCGCAGACGACGCATGGCTGTTACCCTCCCTCGTTAAATGTTCCAGCGGCGATCGAGAGTCGGAATCGCATCGAGCAGGGCTCTCGTATAGTCGCTGCTGGGCGACTGCAGGATCGTCTCGGGCCGGCCAAACTCGACCAGCTCGCCCTGTCGCATGATCGCCATTACATCCGACAGGTAATAGGCGGTGCTGAGGTCGTGCGTGATGTAGACGAATGCCACATCCAGCCGATTGCTCAGCTCCTTGAAGAGATTGACGATGGTCATGCGCAGCGACGCATCGACCATGCTCACCGGCTCATCAGCGACGATCAGGAGCGGTTTGGCGATGAGCGCCCGCGCTACTGAGATGCGCTGCAGCTCGCCACCCGAAAAGGCGCGGATGCCCTTGCCGGCGACCCTGCTGAAGCTCAACCCGACGGCGGCCAGCGCCCGTTCGACGGCGGGAACCGGATCGCCGCGGGTTGCCGCGTCGCCGAGATTGATCGCGGTGCGCAGTAAATACTCCTCGAGCGGAAGCTGCAGGCTAAAAGCCTCAAACGGATTCTGGAAGATCGGTTGCACCAGCCGGCGGAGCGTGCGGTTGTCGACCGTGCGCTCGCCGGGCGCAACGATCTTGTGTCCGGCGACAGAGATCTCGCCCGCATCAGCGGACACCAGTCGCAACAGGATGCGGGCCAGCGTGGTCTTGCCGCTACCCGATTCGCCGACGATCGCCAGGACCTTGCCATCCTCGGGACGCAGCGCCAGCGACACCCCGGCCAATGCGGGATGGGCGTTACCGCCGAACAGGCCGCCCTGGCGATAGACCTTGCGCAAGTTGCGCACCTCGAGGATCGCTCGCGCTGCCATCAGGAGACAGCGTCTTCGAGACGAATGCAGGCCGCTGTCCGATCTGCCGCGGCCGTCTGAATCGGATCGGGATCGGCCAGAGCACAGGAATCGATGGCGCGGCTGCAGCGCGGCCGGAACCGACGGCCCTGCGGCATGTTGGCGAAGTCGGGCGGCCGGCCCTCGATGCCGAGGCGCGGCTGCTTGTCACCCAGCCGCGGCAATGCGTCGACCAAGCCGCGTGTGTAGGGATGCGCCGGCTGGCGCAAGACGGTATCGGCGGTGCCGATCTCGGCGAGCCGGCCGGCATACAGCACGGCGACGCGGCCGGCGACCTGGGCATGCAGGCCGAGATCATGCGAGACGATGACGATCGAGTTGAGTCGTGCCGCTGCAGGCGCACCAGGCTTTCGAGGATCTGTCGCTGCACCACGACGTCGAGCGCCGTGGTCGGCTCGTCGGCTAGTACGATGTCGGGATCTATATAGCTGGCCAGTCCGATCAACACGCGCTGGCGCATACCGCCGGAGAGCTGATGGGGATGGAGCCGCAAGGTGCGCTCGGCGAGGTCGAGTTCGGCCAGGGTCTGCACGATGCGCGTGCGCCGCTTCGCCATATCGGACCGGGCCATGCCGGTTCCGGCGTCGAGCATTTGCGGAGCGATGCGCATCAGAGGATTTAGCGCGCTCATCGAACCCTGCGGTACGTAGGAGAAGATCTCCCACCAATGTTTGTGAAAATCTGCGCTGTCGATGCTGCGCCGTCCGTCGCGATCGCGCCAGGTGATGCGGCCGGATACGATCTCCAAGCCGTCGCTGAAATTGCCATAGAGCAGTTTCAGCAGTGTGGTCTTGCCGCAACCCGATTCGCCGGCGATGCCGAGAATCTCGCCGTCGCGCACCTCGAGCGAGACGCGATCGATGGCCTTCACCATGCCGCGCGGCGTGCGGTAGCCGGCCACGACATTGTCGACGATAATCATTGTGCCCTCGCGGGATTGACCCGCAACCGGTCGGCCAGCGCGTTCGACACAAGGAAGAAGCCGACGAAGATCAAAATGATCGAAATGATCGGCGGCAGCAGCCACCACCAGCGCCCGGCAATCAGCGCCTGGTACTTCAGCGCCCAGTAGATCATCGTGCCGATGGTCGGCACGTTGTCGTTCGACAGGCCGAGGAAGGCGAGGCTCGCCTCTACCGCCACCACCACGAGGATGGTGTTGATGAAGTTCGCCGCCGCCCAGCCGCGTAGGTAGGGCACCATCTGGCGCCACAGGATGCGCACGATCGATTCGCCGGAGAACCAAGCGAGATTGACGAAGTCGCGCTCGCGGAGCGTGAGCGCGACGGCGCGGATCTGGCGTGCCGGAAACGGCCAGTTGAAGATCACCAGGATGATGCCAACGGCGAGCAGGGAGGTCTGGCCCTTGGTCATCGATGACAGCAGGATCAGCAATGGCAGGCTGGGGATGACGATCAGCACGTCCATCATGAAAGACAAAACGCGATCGAGCGTGCCACCGCGATAGCCGGCGAGCAACCCAACCGCGACGCCGATGATGGTTGCCAGCGCCGCCACGCTGACGCCCAGCATCAGCGAATTGCGCACCGACCAGCTCAGCAGCCAGAACGTGTCCTGGCCCAGCGCCGTGGTGCCCAGCAGATGCTCGGCCTCGGGCAGAAGGTTGCGCGGATGGGTCTGCCAGATGCGCGGATCGTCGGGGGCGAACAACGACGCGAGAGGGCCAACTAGCAGGATGAGCCCGACGATAACACTTCCCAGGATGAGGCGGTTGGTCATCGCGTCACCGATTGCGGATGCGCGGGTCGAGCAATGGGTAGATCAGGTCGATCAGGAGGGTCGCCGTGGCGACCGCGACGATCGACAGCGAGACCGTGCCCATCAGCAGATTGTAGTCGCCTTGCAGGATGGCTGTGTAGATCAGCGAGCCGAGGCCGGGATAGTTGAACACGATCTCGGCGATGATCGAGCCGTTGAACATCAGGCCGAGCTGAAGGGCAAGAAAGGTGACCTGGGGCAGCATGGCGTTGGGCATCACATAGCGCAGCAGGATTCGAGACCGGCTGAGGCCCTTGAGCTGGGCATAGACCACGAAATCCTCGTCCATCAGGGTCGCCGACAGGGCACGCATTGACAGCATCCACCAGCCAAAGGTGACGGCGATGATCGACAGCGCCGGCAGGAAGGAATGGTAGACGACGCTCGATATCAGCTCCCAACTCCAGGACGGTCCGCGCACAGTGGTCGTCAGCGGGAATATCTTCCACACGTAGCTGAACAGTATGCTGAGCACGAGCGCGAGGATGAAATAGGGAATCGGATAGAGCAGGATCGCCACGACCTCGAGGACCTTTGAGATGCGGCTGCTGGGCATCGTGCCGATCAGTAAGCCGATGGCATTGCCGATCAGCCAGGCGATCAGGACCGAGCACAGCAGCAGGCCAAAAGTCCACGGCAATGCCTGTGCAATTAGCTCACGCACCGGCGTCGGATACATCGCTAGCGAGGGACCGAAGTCTTGGCTGATCAGGATGCGACGCAGGAAGCCGAAATACTGTTCGAGGATCGTGCCGTTCAGCCCGAAGGCGTCAGACAGCGATTCGCGCAGCGCCGTGACCTGCTCCTGCTGCATGTAGGCGCCCTGGGACATCATGCGGCCCAGCATCGCCTCCAGTGGATTGACCGGCATCAGGCGCGGAATGACGAAGATGAAGGTGATACCGAACAGCACCACGGCGACGTAACTTGCGAGACGTCCCAGCAGGAATTGGGTGTAGCGGGCCATCGCACGGCGATCCGCTGTATCAGATCACTTCGAGAAAGTCTCGATCGGGCAGGGCCTGGAGCGGCGCGTGCGGCAAGGTCTGATACCAAAAGGCCACCGAGGCGATATCGTCTTGCAGCGGCAGGTAGCGGCGCTCCTTGTCCGGCCTCCAGCCCAGCGCCTGGATAGTGACCCGAAGCTCCTTATCGAAGCGCACGGGATCCATGATGTGCCAGCGGTACATGCCAAAGCGCTGTTGCGATCGGTACACACCATCTGGCCTAATCACTTGGCAGAGACCGGCATAGGCGGTGGAATATTCTGTATATGCATGCGGCCGGTCAGGTTCACAGATGCCAATGTCGAAATCGTAAGCTCCGCAGAAATAATCCTCGGTTCCAGTGCCGCAGATGGTCGGAAATTGGCGGTCACTGTCGATGAAGAACTTAATCTCTCCTTCCCCCCACCAACCGGTGTTGTTGCTGCCCCAGGCCATGTAGGTGCCGACATAGTGACCCTTGCCAACTATGCCATCGATCACGACGTGGTCGGTCTTGTAAGCCAGCGGGTTGGATCGCCTGAAGCTGGCGTGGAAATAGGCGGCGTCGAGCGGAACGTCGGTTAGCGTATAGTCGACTTGGTAGTAGATTCGCGTTTCAACCTCGTCGAGGTTGGTCAGCGTAATGCGGCAATGCTTGCGGAACGGCATTTCCCAATAACAGTTGAAGGCGCGACCGGGATTGACGCAGACGGCCAGCGAGTTGACATGCGCATAGCGCTCCCAACCGTTGGCAAAGAAGTCGCCTAGGGGGCACTCGACCGATGGACTAGTTTGCCCATCCCAATAGATACGCAGGATGAGAAAGCGCCATCGGCCGCCGCGGACTGTAGCCCAAATGTGCTGAAGCGCCCCCGGTCCCTCTATGTCGGCGAGTACCGCTTCAGTGCCGGGTCCGACGTCAATGGAAGGTGAAACCTTCCACCCTTGGCCCAGCGAGCGCGCAGGCGACTTGCCCGTGCCTTCGGTTGCCATACCTCCTTGGCCGGGAGCGCCGCTGAAGTTTTCAGGGCTGATAGAGCGTGTTCTGGCGTCAGATAGAAGCGATAGATTGCCGAGATGAAGTCCGAGCCCGTTGAAAGTCGCCATGGCCGTTCCCCCAGGATCGGAATGTTTGTCCGCGTTGATCGCGGTCCCTTAGAGTGGGCTAATGCCTTGGCAAGCCTGGCAGAAACCTCAGGTCCAAGCCAAATGCTTTTCGCATCTTGGTTTCGTGGCGCGACCGCTCCTTGTCTAGAATAGTGATTGCCAAGGCCCGCTCGCACCTTTGGCTGCCATCGGTTTTCATCGAGTCGCACAGCTCGCCTTCATGTTAGGCGAATGCACCGCTGTTCGGGGGCTGCAGCATTTTGCCGTCGTGGCCAAGTTATCGACGCCGCGGAACGGTTGATATGGAAAATTGCGAGGCGAGGGGCATGAACTACGTGAAGGTGCATTCCCTAGGTTCTCCCACACGGTGTTGCCGCTGTGGGCGCGATACAATTTAGTTGCCGTAAAGCCCGCAGGGTTGGAAGATCGCATCCTACTGGGCGGAAATCTGAAGAATGTCAGTTAGTGCGTGCGCCAAGGGGCGCCGAGGACCAAGCGGCCACCGATAACGACGCAAGCCGGCATTCGGCAAAGTAGAGTTAGCGTTTAGTCCATTGCAGTCAGTCGGTAACGGCATCGCTACGATGCCGACCGGAAAGGCTTGGAGGAACGCGTCGATGAAGCTTATCCGTCGCACATTGTTGTCACGCGCTTCAATTGCCGCCGGCGGCGTGATCGCCTCGCCGGCGATCCTGCATTGGCCCGCCTACGCCGCCGAATTCGCCTACAAATGCGGGACGGCATTGCCCGACGGCCATCCGATGGTGATCCGTGGCCGCGAAGCGGTGGCCAAGATCAAGCAGGAAAGCGGCGGCCGGCTCGACATCACCTTCTACACCAACAGCGTCCTCGGCCAGGACACGGCCATGATCTCGCAGACTATCGCCGGCGCTCTGGAAATGTATTGCCTGCCGATCGACCTGCTCGCTCCGAAGAACGTGGCCTGCGGTATTTTTGGCGTCGGCTTCGCCTTCGACGGCTACAAGCATGCCTGGGAAGCGATGGACGGCGATCTAGGCAATTACTTGCGAGAGGTCGCCAAGGGCATCGGCTTCCACTGCCTCGACAAGACGCCCGATCACGGTTTCCGCCAGATCACGATGAAGTCGAAACCGATCAACTCGCCGGATGACCTCAAGGGCGTAAAAATCCGTCTGCCGGTCGCGCCCTATCTGATCGCGTTGTTTAAGGCGCTGGGCGCGTCGCCAACGCCGATCAATTTTGGCGAGGTTTACAGTGCGCTGCAGACCGGGCTGGTCGACGGCCAGGAGAATCCGCTGATCCTGATCGACACCGCCAAGCTCTACGAAGTGCAGAAGTACTGCAGCATGACCAACCACGTATGGGCATGCATCCACTACACGTTCGGCAACCCGTATTGGGACAAACTGCCGAACGATCTGAAGGACCTGTCGACCATGCACTTCAACGCTGCGGCGATGACCGAGCGCGACGACTGGCAGAGGATGACGGCCGACGAGACCAAGAACCTGACTGGCAAGGGTCTGACCTTCAATACGCCCGACATAAAGCCCTTCCAGGAGGTACTGAAGAAGGCCGGCTTCTACGGCGAGATGAAGAAGAAATCCGGCGACAAGGCCTGGGCACTGCTGGAGAAATACGTCGGGCCACTGGCCTGATTGCCGGGGCGAAGACGTGACCCCGCGAGCAGCCGAAGCGGCACCCATCGGCGCTTACTGGGGCGGCGTGCGGCGCGCCGCCGCCGCCCTCGACTACCTGATTGGCCGCATCGCCGAATTCGTCGGCGCCCTGCTGGTGCTGGTCGAGACCTGCATCCTCTTCGCCGGCGTGATCTCGCGCTATGTCTTCGACAGCCCGATCATGTGGACTGACGAGCTGGCGACCTTTCTCTTTCTGTGGCTGGCGATGATCGGCGCGGTGGTGGCGGTGCGGCGCGGCGGCCACATGCGGCTGACGACGTTCGTAGAGTGGGTCGGTCCCAAGACCCGCAGCTGGCTCGCCACGGTGGCCGAGCTGGTGGTGATCGTCTTCGTCATCGAGCTCCTCGTGCCGACCATGGCGTATCTCAAGGTGCAGGCGTCGACCGAGCTCGTCACGCTGCAGATCTCCGACTGGTATCGGGTGGTGGCGCTGCTGGTCGGCGCCGGGCTGATCGCGCTGGTGGCGCTGCTGCGCCTCCTGGAGACGACCACCCTGCGCGAATTTGTTTGGGCGCTGGCCATGGTCGGGATCCTCGCCGGCGGGCTGTGGGTGGCCCAGCCGCTCCTGATGGCGATGGGCTTCGGCAGCCTCATCGTGTTCTTCGTCGTCCTCGTCGCGGTGTGCGTCGGCATCGGCGTGCCGATCGCCTTCACCTTCGGCATCGCGACGCTCTCGTATCTCAGCCTGACCACCAGCCTGCCGGCGACGATCGTCATCAACCGGATGGATGACGGCATCTCGAACATGTTGCTGCTGGCGGTGCCGATGTTCGTGTTCCTCGGCCTGCTGATGGAGATGACCGGGATCGCGAGGGTGATGGTGAATTTCCTCGCCGCACTGGTCGGGCACGTCAGAGGCGGACTGTCCTACGTGCTGCTCGGCGCAATGTACCTTGTCTCGGGTATTTCCGGCTCCAAGGCGGCCGACATGGCGGCGGTTGCGCCGATCCTCTTCCCCGAGATGCAGCGCCGCGGCGCCCACCCGGGGGAGCTGTCGTCGCTGCTCGCGACGTCGAGCGCGATGTCGGAGACGATCCCGCCCAGCCTCGTGCTGATCACGATCGGCTCGGTGGTGCCGGGCCTGTCGATTGCGGCGCTGTTCACGGGCGGTCTGCTGCCGGCCTTTGTCGCTGCGTTGACGCTGGTCGTGGTCGCCTGGTGGCGCTCACGCACGGAGGACAAGGGCGCCAGTGAACGCGCTCCACTGTCGACGATCGGCCGGAGCCTCGCCATCGCGCTGCCCGGCCTCAGCCTGCCGTTCGTGATCCGCTACACGGTCATCGAGGGCATCGCCACCGCAACCGAGGTGTCGACGATCGGCGTCGTTTACACTGCGATGCTTGGCATCCTGGTCTACCGCCAGTTCGATTGGCGGCGGATCTACCCAATCCTGGTCGAGACCGTATCGCTGACCGGCGCGGTGATGATGATCATCGGCACGGCGACCGGTATGGCCTGGGCGTTGACGCAGTCGGGCTTCTCGCTGTGGCTGGTCTCGGCGATGGCGGCGGTGCCGGGCGGTAGGTGGGGTTTCCTCGCGGTGACGATCGCCGCGTTCATCGTTCTCGGCAGCGTACTCGAAGGCTTGCCGGCGATCGTGCTTTTCGGGCCACTTCTGTTTCCGATCGCCAAGGCAATCGGGGTGCATGAGGTGCACTACGCGATGGTGGTGATTCTGGCGATGGGTATCGGCCTTTTCGCACCGCCGTTCGGCGTCGGGTTTTTCGGCGCCTGCGCGATCGGCCGTACTAATCCCAACGATGCGATATGGCGTATCTGGCCCTACATCGGCGCGCTGGTCGTATCGCTGTTGGTTATCGCAGCGTTTCCCTGGCTGTCGATCGGGTTCCTTTAGAAGAGCCTTCCGTCAGGGAATGAGGTGAGCTCGTGGGCACATACCATGATATGGAAAATGAGGGGTTCTGCTTCACGTTTTTTGAGGCGATGAGCCGCGCCGCCATCGCCGCGCCGGCGGAAGCGAGACTGCTTACAGATTGAAACGCGCTCGTACTCTTTCAATAACGTTCTTTCGCGATCATCACTTACAAAAAGTCCCCTAATGCAGACGATTGAGAACGCGAAAGAGATCATATCGAAGAAGCGTCGGCAGTTTGCGATTTCCACACTAAGTATTGAGAAACTCTTTTGCACTGACTTAGATGACTCAGTGCCGAAAGCCCAAAATCTCATGAGTGCAGCTTGGCACTCGTTGCCACGAAGCCAGGCAAGAAACCGGCGTTCGTACTAACACGGTGGACGAGTGGCTTAGCCCACAACTAAGGGGTACCTTCGCGCGTCCTGCCTCGCGAGATTTGGGTGGGCCACAACTGAGCGGGGAGTATGGCGAATCGCACGGAAGGGCCTGGCAAAAGGAAGGCCCTCGCGCCTCGATTATGCGGTCGTACAAGCTCCGATACCTGCCAGGCTCGACGGTGTGCCCAAGTTTCTCAGCGCACTCTCGATTGCGAGGGCAGAGCGCATCGGCCGGGACAACGTCCGCGAGATGTGGGGCGAGAAAGGAGAGCATTGGAAGCTAACGCGTTGTGCACTGGGTCTTGTGCGGCGTAGCGGCGGCGCAAAGGTGCTTGCCAGCGTCTAGTCCTATAGAATTGCCCCCGATTTCAGGGCACCAGAATGGAATACGAACCGCTCCCCGATGACGAGCTTGTCCGAACTCCCTTGCCGCTGACTAGGTCACGACAGGTGCGCGAACGCCTTGCTGGAAGTAGAATGGTGGAACTGTCATGCCACCAGACACTACCACCAGCCGCCGCCTCGGCGATCTTCTAGTCGAACCCCACGAGACTCTGGAAATAGAGCTCAAGGAGTGGCTGGATTTTGTTAACGACGGTACCCACAAGGCGGTCCTCGCGAAAAGTCTCATTGCATTAGCTAACCATGGCGGCGGTTTCGTCTTGATTGGGTTTACTGAAACGCCGGAAGGCGGGGTGCCTGCGGCCAGGAGGCCTGCCAACCTTAGTGCCTACACCCCTGACACTGTTAATTCGGTTGTTTTGTCCTATGCTGAACCGCCGTTCCACTGCGACGTGTCAATTCACTCTGGTCCGGACGGGCTGCAATATCCCATCATCTCGGTGCCAGGCGGACATCGCCGGCCGATTCGATCCAAACGGGATGGACCCAACGGCCAAACGGTACGAGTGAATTCGTATTACATCCGGAGGCCAGGTCCTCAGAGCGAGTCTTCCCAAAGCGGTGCCGAGTGGGATGCCTTGATCAATCGCTGCATTACCAACGGCCGCGATGACTTGCGGTCGTCGGTTGTTGGCATACTGAGTGGCCAGAGCGCAGCCGAACCGCAGCCCACCGAACTCGAACAGGTTGAGGCATGGTTCACGGCTTGCATGATGCACTGGCAACATCTGTCGAGTAACCTTCCAACAACCGACGACCGCCGATTAGCCCGAGGTCACTTCGCAGTGGCATACAAGCTCTTCGGAAATCTTCAGCAGTTGCGGGCGCCCGAACTGAAGGAAGCAATCCGACGTGCCACCCTTCGACATACTGGATGGCCTGAATTCTGGGTGCCGACGCGCCCGGAGATCCAGCCCTATGTTCAAGACGGCTACGTCGAGTGTTGGCTGGGCCGTGAGGACGCTCCGCGAGATGCAGCCCATTCAGATTTCTGGCGGGTGTCGCCGTCTGGAGAGGCCTTCCTGCTGCGAGGGTTTCAAGAGGACGCCGCTCCAGATCGCGTAGCGCCCGGCACAATATTCGACATTACCCTGCCTACTTGGGGGTGGGCGAAG
>Ga0193726_1000464_pt1 | contig 42561 bp, 35 predicted proteins | sample H2c1metaG_FD_144928 | JGI IMG/M metagenome (GOLD analysis project Ga0193726, IMG submission 144928) | Soil microbial communities from a riparian zone of the East river system, Colorado, United States - H2c1 | ecosystem: Environmental > Terrestrial > Soil > Riparian zone | place: USA: East River... | reverse complement strand
CCATTGGATGCGGCGTCTGCCGCACGTGCGCTTCACCAATCTTTACGGTCCCACGGAAGCCACCATCGCGAGCAGCTGCTACACGGTCCCGCGTTGTCCGGGCGACGAGCGCGAGCCGATTCCCATCGGCAGCGCTTGCGAGGGCGAGGAGTTGCTGGTGCTCGACAGCCGGCTGCAGCCCGCAGCCCCGGGCGATATCGGCGACCTCTACATCCGCGGTGTGGGATTGAGCCCGGGCTACTGGCGTGATCCGGAAAAGACCGGCAGCGTGTTTCTGCCGTATCCCGGCGGAGCGGATCCACGCGATCGCATTTACAAGACCGGCGATCTGGCGCGCCGCGGCGACGACGGCCTGTTCTATTTCCTGGGCCGTGCCGACACGCAGATCAAGAGCCGGGGCTACCGGATCGAGCTGGGCGAGATCGAGGCCGCGCTTCACTCGCTACCGACCTTGCAGGAGAGCGCTGTGGTCGCGATCCAATCCGAAGGCTTCGAAGGATGGCTGATCTGCTGCGCCTACGTTCCGGCACCGGATCGCGACGTTTCCGCCGAAAACCTGCGCAAGAGCCTGGCCGTGCTGCTACCCGGCTATATGCTCCCTTTGCGCTGGATGCGCCACGATGCGATGCCCAAGAATGCCAACGGCAAGATCGACCGCCCCCGACTGAAGAATGCGTTCCTCGTTGCCGAATCCCGCCAGGCGCAGATGAACGCGCCCTCGCCCCGTGACAGCCGCCGGGCCGATCGCGTGGCCGGCGCGGCGTCCGGACGAAGCTAGAGGAGCATTGAATGACCGATACGAACGCGATCATCCAGCGCCTCGGCACTGTGTTCGTCGAGAGTCTCCACATCGAGGCACCGTCCGAGGACACCGATCTATTCGAGACCGGCATTCTCGACTCGTTCCAGCTGGTGGAGTTGCTGCTGCAGATCGAGCAGCGTTTCGGTTTCCAGATCAAGATCGACGACATCGACCTCGACGATTTGCGCACGCTCGCGCGAATCGCCCGGCTGGTGGCCCGCGCTGCGGAGACCGCGTCTCAGACCGCTCGGCCGTCTTCCTCCGAGGTCCGGCAGGACGCGGCGAATCAGGAAAGGAACCCGTCGGAACTCCGGGACATGACGACCGGCTGAGCTGCCATGGCCACGCTTCGCGCCTTTGCCGAGGACGATATCCCCGCTGTTGCCGCGCTCTTCGGGCGCGTATATCCGGAGCAGCGCCGGACTTCACCGGCCGCGTGTGAAGCCTACTTCCGGGAGATTCTCTTCAACAATCCCTGGCGCGACCTTGACCTGCCCTCCTGGGTGGCCGAGGAGGATGGCCGCATGGCCGGCTTTGCGGGAGTGATGCCTCGGCGCATGCTTTTCCGCGGACAACCGATCCGTGTCGCGACAACCGATCCGTGTCGCGGTGGGTTGCCAATTCATGGTGGACCCCGACCGGCGCCATGCTCTGACAGCGCTGCAATTGGCGAGAGCGGCGTTTTCAGGGCCGCAGGATCTTTTTATCGCCGATGGAGCGAACGGCCTGTCCCGGCGGATCTGGGCCGGGCTCGGCGGGACGGAGCCCTTGCTCTACAACCTTCACTGGACCCGGCCGCTCCGGCCCGCCCGCTACGTCCTGTCTCTTTTGGGAGAACGCGCCGCGTTCCTTCGTGCCCTGACGTTCGCAGCACGCCCGCTGGCCGTTTTGGTCGACGCGCTGTCCGCCCGGTTGCGCCCGAACCGGTTCCATCGGGAGGAACTCGCGGAGGAAGCGCTGAATTCTGCCACGATGCTGGCGCACCTGCCCGAAGTCATGAACGGCAACGCGCTCCAACCGGCGTACGACGCGCAGTCGCTCGCCTGGCTGCTCGAGCAAACCGGCCGCAAGAGGCGTCACGGAAAACTGCGCGCTCGGACCGTGCTCGACGGCGAGCGGCGGCTGGTCGGATGGTACCTCCACTACGTAAAGGCCGGCGGGCTCAGTGAAGTCGTGCAGATTGCAGCGCGTGACGGTTGGTTCGACCGAGTGCTGCAGCGACTTCTGGCCGATGCCTGGCGACACGGCGCGGCCGCGGTCCGGGGACGCCTCGATCCCCGATACGCCCAAAAGCTCTCGGACCAGCACTGCTGGATGCGTCAGGAGGACCCATGCGTTCTCATCCACTCCCGCCACGCAGACGTCCTGGCAGCGATCCGGCAGGGGGACGCCTTTCTCAGCCGTCTCGAGGGCGAGTGGTGGCTGCGCTTCCTGGGCGAATGAGGCGAATGGATCAAGCTTCCATCAGTTCGCACGAGATTTCGCGTCATCAGGCCCTACTACGATTTGCCGGAATATCAACCAACCAAAAAGTCGTGGAAACCGGCGCAACCCGGCACACCCGCAATCAAGCCCTCGGCTATGGACCCAAGACGCACTACGCTCGGTCCTAGAACGGCAGACGGTTTTCGCCAGCCGAGCGCAACGAACGCCCAACGCAGGACTTCCGTCCTCGTGGTGCACGACCTGGAGACGCTCGCGGGTTTCGTCCCGGCGTGGGAAGAACTGGCGGCCGCTGCTCTTGAACCCAATGTCTTCTACGAGCATTGGATGTTGCTGCCGGCGCTGAAAGCGTTCGGGGCCGGCAAAGACATCCACGTCATTCTGGTGCTGATCCACGACCCCCGCAATCCGGATGCTCCGGCGAAACTGGGCGGCTTGTTTCCGCTGGAGCCGGTCTCCCGCTTCAGAAAGATGAAGCTGGCCGCCCTGAGCCTCTGGCAGCATGTCCACTGCTACGCGTGCACGCCCCTGGTACGCGCCGACGCCGCCGGGGAGTGCATGGTCGAATTGTTTCGGTGGTTCCGATCCGGCGAAGCAAACGCCTCGCTGCTGAAACTGCAATGCATTTCCGGGGACGGGCGGTTCCACAAGTTGCTGGTTGACCTGTCCAACGCACTCGGGTTGCGGAGTTGCACCACCGATATTTTTACGCGCGGCCTGTGGCGCGGAGGATACGACAGGAACACCGATCCCGAGTCGGCGGTATCGGGCGACCTTCGCCGGAGGCTGCGCCGAAAGGAAAAGCGCCTGAGCGAACGCGGTCCGGTGGAGCACCTCGTCATGCGCCCGGAGGACGACGTCGGACGCTGGATCGACGAGTTTCTGCAGATCGAGGCGAGCGGCTGGAAGGGTCGGCACGGCAGCGCGATGGCTTCCACGGAAGTCGGCCGCCGCTATTTCACGGAGATCGCGACTTCCGCCTTTCGCCGCGGGCGCCTGCTCATGCTGGGTCTCAATTTCAACGGCCGTCCCATCGCACGCCGGTGCGCGTTCGTCGCGGATGAGGGATCGTTTGCATTCAAGACGGCGTACGACGAGGAATTCGCGGATTTCTCGCCCGGGGCGATGCTCGAGATGGACAGCATCCGGCAGCTGCAGACGCTGCCCGGCGTGCGCTGGATGGATTCCTGCGCGACCGCGGACAACTTCCTCGTCAATCGGCTCTCGAACGATCGGAAAACGATCCAGAGCCTTACCGTCGGCGGAGGCGCGCTGGGCGAACTGGTGGTCTCGGGCATGCCGCTGCTGCGGTGGACGACTCACCGGATTCTGAAGATGTTTTCCGCGGACGCACCGGGTGATCTCTCTGCCAAGGCATCCGCATCCCGGGACGTTCGGATATTCACAGAAATGAAGGAGGCAAAGACATGCAAGCTCTAAATCCTGCAATGACACGTTCCCTGAGCAGCATTGGCGCCGGCGAGCCGGCCGCGGCGGGCCGTTTTCTGGAATTCGACCCGGAAACGTTTCGCACCCATTTCGATCGCAAGCCGTTTCTTTTCAGGCACCATCTATGCGATCACCCGCTGTTCCGGCTTTCCAACTTGGCGGAACTCGCCAGAACCCTCCCGCCAAGCATCGTCGAGTACAACGCCGGGAAAATCCCGGTCAGCCTTCCCGACCAGGACGAGACGCCCTACACGGGCCTCTCCGCCGAGGAAACCGTCAGGCGTATCGAGGAGTGCAGCTCATGGATGGTGCTCAAGCGCGCGGAGGCAGACCCCCAGTGCCTGGACGTGCTCAACCAGTGCCTGGACGAGATCGAGCCGCTGTCGGAGTGGATCGAGCCGGGCATGTGCGAGCGCGAAGCCGCGATTTTCGTGACCTCGCCCGGGTCGGTCACACCCTATCACATGGACAAGGAGATCAATTTCCTGCTGCAGATCCGCGGCAGCAAGACGATCAGCGTGTTCAGTGCGTCGGATCGGGAGGTGGTCTCGGAGGCCGAACTGGAGAGACACTTTACCGGCTCGGCGATCCGCCGCAACATGGTGTTCTTCGAGCGATACCAGGAACGAGCCACGGTCTTCGAGCTCAAGGCGGGATATGGCATCCACATCCCGACGACCGACCCGCACTGGATAAAGAACGGCGACGGAGTGTCGGTCTCGTTCAGCAACGGCTTTAAGACGCGGGCCTCCCTGCGACGCGGCATGATCTATAACCTGAACGGCAAGCTGCGGAAGATGGGGCTCCGTCCGGCGCCCTACGGCAAAGGCGCCTTGCGCGACGCGATGAAATTGCATGTGGTCCGCGCGCTCAATCGGGCCGAGAAATGGATGAACATTCAGCCCGCCGAGAGCTGATCCCGCGGTGAGCGGGACCGGGTTCATCGGCGGCGCTCAGGCGCTTTGTCGCACCCAAACCGCGTCCGACTCGGGCGATTCGACCCAGAAGCCGTAGTCCCGGCAGCGCGTAGTCGCGTATGTAAGAGAGAGGCTGCCCGCGCGGAGCACGTACACTTCTCCGAAGATCCGGTAGCCCAGGTGCACCACGGACCGTAGTGACGCAAGCTTGTTCGAGAATACGTACGAGATCAGCCCCTTCTTGCCTTCCGCCGTGAACGCCCGCAGCGCGCGGCACATTCCCACCGCGTGCAACCGCTTTCCGCGGTAAGCCGGCAGCGTGTAGTCCTTGTACATATGCGCGTAGCTGCGGTCGAAATGGAGCACAAAGTGCCCGTCGATCGGAGTGGGCAGACTGGAGTACCAGCTATACGAAGCGAGGACTTCGCGGTCGAAGAGCGCATAGCAGCGATCGCCGCGCGCCCGCGCCTCGCGCAAAAACTCGATGGAGAAGTCGTGATTGCCATCGCGAGCGAACTTGGCGAGCTCGTCTTCGCCGACGAACCGCGCCTCGAATCCCTGCGCGTCGAACAGGCTCGGATCTTTTACATCCTGGATCCGAACGGTCATTCCCTTCAGTATCTGGAAGCGTGCGATGTTGTTGATCATTCGGCACTCAAGCTCGGTTCGCGGAGGCAGGGCCAGCGCTCCTGTGCTTCCAGCGTACAAACTCAAGCTTGCGCACGTAGACAAACCCCATGGGCCGAATGGATCAGGGCTACGGCCTCTCTCTGCGCCGTCCCGTCTTCGGACAAAGCTACGATCCTCGTAAATGAAGATCTGCTTCGTCGGCTTCCACAATCTGCCCGTTCTCGCCCCTGAATACAGACGGCACGGCATCGGCGGCGAAGCGGTTCAGCAAACACTGCTCGCTCGGGCGCTGGCGCGCGGCGGCCATGATGTGAGCATGGTCGTCGCAGACTACGGCCAGAGGGATGGCGCGGAATGGGAGGCGATACGGGTTTTCAAGGCTTATCGCCTCGAGGCCGGACTGCCGGTGCTGCGCTTCATTCATCCTCGCTGGACCGGCATGTGGTCGGCGCTCCTGCGGGCCGACGCGGACATTTACTACACCAGTTGCGCGGGCATGCTGGTCGGCCTGATGGCCCTGTTCTGCAGGCGCTTTGGCAGACGATTCGTCTTCCGCACGGCGAGCGATACCGATTGCGACAGGTCTCGGCTGCTCGTACACAGCGCGCGCGATCGTTGGCTTTATGCCTATGGATTGCGGCGGGCCGACGCCATCCTCGTGCAGAGCGCTTCGCAGGCGGAGACCTTGGCGCACAACTACGGATTGGCGAGTCGGGTCGCGGGAATGCTGGTCGAGAAGGCGGAACCGGCCGCCGCACGGGACATCGACGCGCTGTGGGTCAGCAATATCCGGCAGATAAAGCGACCGGACCGGATTCTCGAACTTGCGGGGAGGATGCCGGAAGTGAAGATTCATATGGTGGGAGGGCCTCTCGCGGGCGAAGAAGCGCTTTTCCGGGACGTGAAGCAGGCAGCCACGACCCGATCCAATGTGTCGTTCCACGGCCGCCTGTCGTACTGGGATGCCAACGAGTTGTACGGTCGGGCCAAGTTGCTGGTCAACACCTCCGATGTCGAAGGTTTTCCGAATTCGTACCTGCAGGCCTGGATCAGGGGCGTACCCGTCGTGACGCTGATCGATCCGGATGGCGTGATCGAGCGCGAGGGTCTCGGCGTGGCCGCAAGGTCCTCCGCACAGATTGCCGACGCGATGGAATACCTTTTGGGCAACCCGGCCGCATGGAAGGCGGCCAGAGATCGTTGCGCCGCGTTCATGGCCAGGGAATACGCCGAGGACAAGGTTCTCGCCGCCTACCTTGATACGTTCGAGCGAGTCACGCGCATCGACGCCGGCGCCAAAATGATCGTGTCGAGCGAGGCACGCCATGTCTGAAACGCCTTTCATCATCACAATCGACACGGAGGGAGACGATCTCTGGGGAAGACCGCGGGAAATCACCACTCGCAACGCCGAGTACCTGCCTCGCTTCCAGTCGCTCTGCGAGCGATTCGGCTTCAAGCCCGTCTACCTCACGAACTATGAGATGGCGATGTCCGATGTTTTCGTCGAGTTTGCGCGCGACATGCTTTCCCGAGACGCCGGCGAGGTCGGGATGCATCTGCACGCGTGGAACTCGCCGCCGCTCATCCCGCTGACGAGCGACGATTTCCACTATCAACCCTACCTGATCGAATATCCCGACGCGGTGATGAAGGAGAAAATCAAGATCGTCACTCGCCTCCTCGAAGCCCGGTTCGATCAAGCGATGGTCAGTCATCGCGCCGGGCGTCTGGGGTTCGACGGCCGTTATGCCGCGATGCTGCTTGACGAAGGATATGGCGTGGACTGCTCGGTAAGTCCAGGCCTCGATTGGCGCGGGACCCCGGGCGACCCTGGCGGGAAAGGCGGCACGGACTACCGGGCCTTTCCCGATCGCCCCTACTTCCTCAGCCCGTCCGACATCTCGGTACCGACGAGCCGTGGGCTGCTGGAGGTGCCGATGACGATACGCTCATGCGGTCTCAGCCGAAAAGCGCCCTGGGTCTATCGCATCCCTTTGCTGCGCCAGGCCACCAACAGGCTGGTGTCGCCGGCGCTCAACCATATGTGTCCGGCGGAAAGCAATCTCAGGGGAATGTTGCGAGCCGCGCGCGCAGCTCGGGCGGAAGGCGCGGTTCATGTGGAGTTCACGCTGCATTCCTCGGAGTTCATGCCGGGCGGCAGCCCGACTTTCCGGAACGCATCGGATATCGAGCGCTTGTACGAGCATCTGGAAATTCTGTTCGAGGAGCTTTCGACCTGGTGCCGCGGCATGACCCTGAAGGAATTCCACGTATGGTTCAGGGAAATGCCGGGCCTGGCAGCGTCGAGCAGCCCCGCTGCCGGGCTTTCCGATCTGGCCGCGAATCAAGAAATGGCGAGGACCTGAATGATCCACCTGAAAGGACGTGGCGCAGTCTATGGGGAAGTCTGGTACGACGAGGAACTGCCTCGTGATCCCGGAGTGGATATCGTCCTGTACCGGCAGAGAGAGACTCCGATCGCCGATGCACGGACCACCCCGTTCCTCACGATGGTGACCGATCTTTCCTCCGAGGTGGACGCGATCACGGAGAAATTCGGCAAGGATTGCCGTTACAAGATCCGGCGTGCCGAAACGAAGGACGGGCTTCAAATGGAATTCATCACCGATCCGGAAAGCAGGCTGGATGAATTCCGCGCTTTCTTCGATGCATTCGCAAAGCAAAAATCGTTCTGGCCCTGCGATCATCACTGGCTGCTTGCCGCCTGCAAAGTCCGCCAGCTCGTCCTCACGTCGGCCTCCCGGAACGGCGAGGCGCTGGTCTGGCATGCCTACCTCACCAGCGGGAAAACCGCGTGGCTCCAGTACACGGGTTCCTGTTTCAGAAACAAGGACAACGACTACCGCGCCCTGGTCGGGCGCGCCAACCGCTGGCTTCACTGGAAAGGAATGCTGCGGTTCAAGGAGATGGGAATAAAGCGCTACGACTGGGGCGGCCTGTTCGAGGACGAATCCGTACCGGAAAACGCGGGGATCAACAAATTCAAGAAGGACTTCGGCGGGCAGCCCGTGCGCACCTACGACTGCACGGTGCCGGTGACCCTCAAGGGCCGCATCTGGCTTCCCCTTCGCGAGGCCTGGCGCCGCCGAAATTCCGTTCAGCCAGCTGCGGGCTAGCCCTTACAAATCCTTAGAAAATTCCTGCCGCTCGCCCGTGCTCGGGCGATGCCGGCGCGCTTTCGACTTCCGATTTCCGACCCCGGTTTTCGCTGCGCCTGATGGACTACGCGCCGGAACTGGCGCCCAGCACTCCCCTGTCATAAGTCTCAGGCATTTTGTGAAGACTTTCCAGAGAGGGAGACAACCATGTCCCAGAGCGCGCTGATTCCGTCTCGCAACATGCTTGGGCTGTTCACCTTGCTCACCGGCTTCGCCTTGCCGGCATCCGCAGCCACGGACGCTCGCGTGAGCGAGAGCTACGGCAAGCTGCCGTTGCAGTTCGAAGCGAATCGCGGCCAGACGCACCAGGGCGTGCGCTTCCTCTCGCGCGGTCCTGGCTACAACCTCTATCTAACCGAGGGCGAAGCCGTGCTCGTGCTGACCAAGCCGAACCCGGATGAAAAGAAGCGCGACGCGCGCCTCACGCCCGCGCGACGTGACGCGCAAACGCCGGTGACGTCCGTCGCGCTCCGCATGGGCCTCGTGGGCGCCGCGCGCGAGCCGCAGGTCACCGGGATCGACGAGCTGCGCCGCGCGCGAGCCGCAGGTCACCGGGATCGACGAGCTGCCCGGTAAAGCGAACTACTTCACCGGCAAGGATCGCTCGAAGTGGCGCAGCAATATCCCGACCTATGCGAAGGTCCAATACCACAATGTCTATCCTGGCATCGACCTCCTCTACTACGGCAACCAGCGCCAGCTCGAGTACGACTTCGTCCTCGCGCCCGGCGCGGATCCAAAGAAGATCGTGCTCGACTTCAAGGGCGCGGACAAACTCGAGATTGACGCTGAAGGCGATCTCGTCCTGCACGCTTCCGGCGGAAACATCCGTCAGCACAAGCCGATCATCTATCAGGAGCTCGACGGGGTCCGCCGCGAAATCCCCGGAGGCTACGTCCGCAAGGGCGCCAATCGGGTCGGCTTTAAGCTCGCCGCTTACGACGCGACTCGGCCGCTGGTCATCGATCCGGTGGTGCTCTCCTACTCCACCTACCTCGGCGGGAGTGGCGAAGACTCTGGCTGGGGTATCGCCGTCGACGCCGATCACAACGCCTACGTGACGGGGAGTGCTGGCTCAGCTAACTTTCCGACAACTGCAGGAGCCTTCCAGTCGGCCGGAACCTCCGGCGTTTTCGTCACGAAGCTCAATCCCGCCGGCTCCGCCCTCGTCTACTCCACCTACCTCGGCGGGTTCGCCAGCGGTTCCGGCATCGTCGTGGACGCCGCCGGCAACGCCTACGTTACCGGGTCGGCATTCTCCGACAACTTCCCGACGACTGCCGGGGCCTTCCAGACGACGTTTGCGGACGGCGCCAACTCCGGCGGAGACGCCTTCGTGACGAAGCTCGATCCGACCGGTTCCGTCCTGGTCTACTCGACCTACCTCGGCGGCAGCGGCTTCGACAGCGGCGCAGGGGTTGCCGTGGATGCCGGCGGCAACGCCTATGTGACGGGTCTCACCCAATCGACCAACTTTCCGACAACCGCCGGGGCCTTCCAGACGACATTCTCGGACCCGTCCAACACCGTGGACCCGGACGCCTTCGTGACCAAGCTCAATCCCACCGGCTCCGCCCTCGTCTACTCGACCTACCTCGGCGGCGGCCGCTTCGACAGCGGAGCCGGAATCGCCGTGGATGGCGCTGGCAACGCCTATGTGACGGGCGCCACCCAATCGGGCAACTTTCCGACAACCGCCGGGGCCTTCCAGACGGCATTCAAGAGCGGGTCCAACGTGAACTCGGACGTCTTCGTGACCAAGCTCGACAGCACCGGTTCCTCTCTCGTCTACTCAACTTACCTTGGCGGCGGTTCCGATGAAATCGGCGCCGGCATTGCCGTGGACGCAAGCGGCAGTGCCTACGTCACGGGCCGAACCAACTCCTTTGACTTCCCGACGACCCCGGGGGCGATCCCGTCTGTCGACACCAGCGGCGCGTATGACGCCTTCGTCACGAAGGTGAATCCTGCAGGCGCTGCTCTCGTCTACTCCACTCGTTTGGGTGGCAGCACCAATGACGTGGGCTACGGCATTGCTGTGGACGCCGACGGCAACGCCTACGCGACCGGGGCAACCTTCTCCGATGATTTCCCGACGACTCCCGGGGCCTTCCAGCCTATCCACGCCGGGGGATGGGACGCTTTCGTCGCGAAGCTCAATCCCGCCGGCTCGCTCCTACTCTATTCCACCTATCTGGGCGGAAGTGGCGGCTCCCCGGAGCACGGCGGTGGGCTCGACGAGGGCCACGGGATCGCAGTGGATACCGCCCGTAACGCCTACGTGACGGGCCAAACTATCTCCAGCAACTTCCCGACGACCGTAGGAGCCTTCCAGACGGGGCTCGGCGGCGGTCGCGACGCCTTCGTCGCAAAGATCGTCGACGTGGTGCCTCCGCCGCCTCCCACCCCGACCGGTTCCGGCACGACGCGCTCCGAGGAGAGCGCCGCGACCGCAATCGGCTTCTGGACGAACTACGGCGCGGAGACCGGAACCTTCAGCGGCGGGCGCATCGTCGCTTCCAATGTGGTCGCGTCCACCGCGATGTTCAGCTTCAGCGGAACGGCGGTGAGCTGGATCGGCGTCAAATGCAACATCTGCGGGATTGCCGCGGTGTCCATCGACGGCGGGATACCGAAGACGGTGAATACGGCCGGGCCGAACGCGCCCGGCAGCCTCGGCTCCGAATCGGTGTTCTCGGCTTCGGGCCTTGCGGCGGCGAACCACACGCTCACCATCGTCGTGACCGGCACGAGCAGCTCCGGCGGCAGCTATGTTGCCGTGGACGCCTTCGATGTGACCGCGGGCAGCGCCGCTCCTCCGCTCCTGCCGCCCGTGGTGCTGCCGCCCCTCCCCGTGACCCTTCCCCCGCTGCCCCCGCTCCTGGGACTGTGACCGACGGTGGATCAACCAGGCTTGCCATTGGAGAATCAACGCCCAAGGTGCGCGCTCAAAACCTTTTTTCTTTGCGCATTGCTTGCGCTCGGCACAGCGACCCCGGTTGCGAAAGGCGATGTACCGGCGAGCGCAAGCTTTCCCCGGCTGATGGGTATCAACATCGGCGAAAAGAATTACCAGGACGCCGACTACCAGAAAGATCTGGCGCGGCTGGATGTGGTGATTCTCGGATTTTATCGAGGCTGGCAGCCCGACGGCTACGCTCCGACCTCAACTCTTGCCATTCGCAAGGTCCTCAAGGCGATCAAGGCGCGGAATCCGAAGATTCTCATCGGCCAGTACACGATCCTCGGCGAGGCTTATGACGATCCCAAGAACACGGCGGACCAGGACAAGCGCGACAAGCTCTACGCGAGCCAGTGGTGGCTGCTGAACTCCGCGGGCCGAAAGGTCCAGTGGACTTCCGAATTCCGCGCATGGGAAGTCAACCTCACGACCTGGCCACAGGCGGACGGCAAGGGCCGACACTGGCCTGAATGGCTCGCAGAACGCGACTACGCAGTTTTTTTCCGCGACATCCCGGAATTCGATATCGTGTTCCTCGACAACGTGGGGGCGCCCCGGGTAACGGCCGACTGGAACCTCGATGGAAAGAACGACGATCGCGACGAAATTCTCGCCGCCCACTATGCCGGCCACCTGGCCGAGTGGAACCGCCTGCGCGAACTCGCCCCCGGGCGGCTCCTGATCGGCAACACCGACAACGACCTCGCCAATGCCCAGTGGCGGGGTCAGCTCGACGGCGGCATTCTGGAAGCGCAAATGGGTTTGAGCTGGTCATTGGAAACGCGGGCCGGATGGGGCAAGATGATGGAACGTTACAGGGCGGTATTGCACAACACCAGGCCACCCAGGATCGTCGGATTCAACGTTCACGGCAGCCCCACGGATTATCGTTTCTTCCGCTACGCGTATGCGTCTTGCCTTCTCGACGACGGCTATTTTTCATTCACGGACAAGGCGCGGGAGTACAGCGGTGTGACGTGGTTCGACGAATACGACCACAAGCTCGGTAATGCGCGCTCGGGACCGCCGACCGCCGCGTGGAGTCAAGAAGTCTGGCGCCGGGATTTTCAGAACGGCGTCGTGCTCGTCAATCCCACGACCTCGGCAAAGACGGTCAAGCTCGAGCCCGGCCTGCGCCGACTCGCAGGCCATCAGGATCCCGCAATTAACAATGGCTCTGCCGCCAGCCAGGTGACTCTCGAACCGAAGGACGGGATAGTGCTTCTCAGGCAGCCTGCTCTCCAGGAGTCCCCGCGATGAGCCTCGTCTCCGTGATCGTCCCGACCTATAACCGCAGGGAGACGATCCAGGCCGCGATCGCAAGCGTGCAGCGGCAGACTTTCTCGGATTGGGAACTGATCGTGGTGGACGACGGTTCGACCGACAACACGGCCGATTTGATCGAGGGCTCGGACCCCCGTCTCGTCCTGGTCCGGCAGAAGAACCAGGGCGTGAATGCGGCGCGGAACACCGCCATGCTTCGCGCACGTGGACAGTACATCGCGTTCCTGGACTCCGACGACGAATGGCTCCCCCACCATCTGGACCTCAGCATGGCCTTTTTCCGTGCCTTTCCCGAAGAGGACTTCCTTTCCGGGGAATTCTCCGAGGACGGGGGCTCCGGGGGTCTCGTCCACTTCCTCCGCAGCGCGCTGACCGAATGGTACCCGCCGCTTGCGGAGCGGGCGGGATCTTCGTTGCTGAGCTTGCCTCCCGGAGAGAGCGACCCTTACCGCAGGGTGTTTGCCAGCGCGGAGCCGATCGGAGAGTGGGGGCGGGACATCGTGGCCCGCACTCCCTATCGCGGAGCCGATCGGAGAGTGGGGGCGGGACATCGTGGCCCGCACTCCCTATCACGACGCGCGCCTGTACCGCGGGCGCGTCTTCGAGCACATGCGCTTCGGTTTCCTGTTCGCCCTGCAACCCACGGTGCTGACACGGCGCGCCAGGGAAGCAGTGGGTCTGTTCGATCCGCGCTACCGGATCGGCGCCGACTATAGCTACCTGGCCAATCTCTGCCGCCGGTTTCCCGCGAACTTCCTGTCGCTGCCCATGGCGATCAAGCACGAATACGCCCGCGATGGCGCGCAGTTGAACGAGGGACACCTCTCGACCGGATCGACGCGGTTTGAATTCGAGCGCGACCTGCTGCACCAGTTCGAGGAACTCTTCGGGGCAGCGCCGAGCGAGGAGCCCGAAATCGCCGCCTTGCGCAGGGCGAGACAACTCGTTGTCGGACGGGCCGCCCTCGGGCAGGGAAACCGCGTCGAAGCCCTGCACTACTTCAGAAAAGCGAAGCGCGGGCAAGGCTCGTCGCTGGCGGCCGCGCTGTGGTGGCTCGTCCGGATCACACCTACCCCGGCGGTCGCGCACAGGATCTACACCGGATTGCGGCGCGCGGGAGTGCTCGGGCGGGAACTCCTCACGAAACGCGCCTCATGGGGCCGTATCGCCCGGAAGTTTTTAGGCCGCTTCCGCGACGCGTCTACGCTCGATATAAAAGCCTGACCGGGCTGCTGCAGAGTACCGCTCAGGCGCTGACGACGCTGCGCGAGGTCTGTTGCTGTCGTCTCTGAACCCGGCTCCTGACCCATTCCCGCGCCGGCTTTTCGATCCAGCGGTATGTGAAATAGGACATGGCGATGATCAGCGCCAGGTACACCGGGTACGCGATATCGCCATGCCACAACTGGGTTCCCAGGAAATAAGTATCCTGCCCGTTGATCTCGCGGTGCGTAAAAGGCTCAACGTGTCGCAGATGGGCGAGCACGCTGCCGGCGTTGAACAATTTTTCCCCGACGAAGACGTGCGTCATATAGATGGAATACGAGAGGGTCCCCAGGAAAACCAGCGGTCGCAGTCTGAGGATCGAGCTCGCAGTCCCTGCTTCGAACGCGAAGACGAGCACGACGAGCCCGAATACATAGGGAGCCGCGATCGAGACGACAGTCGCGTCGGCCATGCTGACGAACGCGACCACGAGTCCGAACGCGCCCCACTCGGCAACGCTTCCGGAAAGCCATTTTCTGAGTCTCTTGTTCCATTTTTCATAGAGGCTCCAGGACAACACCCCGGCGGCAAATCCGTAGATGCATCGAACAATCCCCCAGTCGCTCTCCGTATGCATGTTGTGCTCACTCAAGGTCGCGATCAGCACCGGACCCCCGATCATGGCGAAGAGCAAAGCGATCCATGCATGTTTGCGAAATCCGACCAGGCACAGAACGAAGACGATGTAGGTATAGAACTCGGTGCTTATGCTCCAGCTTGGAATATTCCAGGTCAGGAAATCGTACAGGTGGAGACTCTGGACGAGGAGCAGATTGGCGAGGATCGTATCCGGCGCTTGTTGGGGAGTGCTGAAAGGCGCTATCGGGTTGATCGACCAGAGCGCCGCCGGAATCAGCATCCTCCGCAAGAGCTTCAGTAGTTCAGAGCCGACAAAAAGCATCAGCATTACAAAATGCAGCGGGTAGAGCCTGCCCAGCCTCAGAATGAGAAACCGTCCTACGCCAAAGCCGTCGAGCAATCGTTGCTGGTAGTTCGCGGCGATGACAAAGCCGCTCAGTACGAAAAAAAAATCGACGAAAAGCCAGGAGTTGCGCAGGAACGGCACATCGTACAAATGGCTGTAGGCTTCGAAATGGAACAGGGCCACCAGGCATGCCGCAAGGCCGCGCCAACTATCCAATACCACGAATCGTTTCATTTTTCCCCGAACGGTTTGGCTATGACACGGGCACGCGATGACCAGCGGTTAGAGAACGTTCCCTGCCTGACTCAAATAATTCGACTCCGATTTTCTTTACGGCGGGCGTCCTGAACAGAATGCGGTGTCCGAACCACTTCACATACCCTGCGTAGCCAATCTTTCGTCTACCCAGAAAATTGGCCACACCGATGCTCGCAAAATTGGTGGTTTCCAGGTATCCGACTTCGAAAGCGTAGCCCCGCTCCAGGAGATGGGCGTCAGCAACAAACGTGATTGCAACATGGATACGCTTGCCGCGATGGGATGGCCGGGTAAAAGCCTTGTATGAGTATTGACAGGGACGACTGACCCTCGCCCACAGACCATCGCGATCGGGAGCAGCGGTGAATGTGCGCCACGTGTAGCCCACCAGGCGATCGCCCTCGAACGCACCGAACGCCATGTCGCCTCGAGCCAGCGCACTTCGAACGAAATCGAGGCCCAAGTCGAGTTCCGGATCGTCGACCGCCTTCAGGAGTTCTTCGCGCGACACGATTCGCACGGCGACGCCGCTTGGAAGATAGGGCTCGGGGGACTGCCTGACCAGAGGTCTCACATTTATCCGGTAAATGTGAAGATCGGTGTGCCGTCGAAGCAGTGACATGACCCGGATGAGCAGACTCCGCTTCCAGCCCCAACGCTTCACGTCCGCCCCCAGGTTTTCGAATTTTCCGGAGAACAGCTCGCGCGCGAACCCGCTCAGGCAAAGGGACAGGATATTGCTTCGCCGTTTCACTGCGGCGGAGCATGCGACGACCATCGCCCTGTGGGCTGCGATCATCCGCCGTACTCCCACGGCGACTCCGCTATCGTCAGCGGCCTGATCTGCTCCCGGCATTCGGCCTCCACCACCCGCAGGATCACCACCGCATGGTCCCCGTCCGTATCCACGATTCGCTCGAGTTCGCACTCCACGTGCGCGGGCAGGTTGGGCAATACGGGCGCAGCGGTCCTTCCCTCCGTAAACGCTTCGCCGTTTATGGTTCCGCGCTCTGCCTGCGTCGGGAAGAAAAATCTCCGCGCGATCTCCTGTTGCCGGTCGCCTACTATATGCAGGGCCGCGCTGCGGCTTTCGGCCAGACACTTGAACACCTTGCTTTCCCTGCGGACCGCCGCCATGATCAGCGGCGGCTTGAAGGACGCCTGTGACACCCAGCTGACGGTCGCCGCGCCGTAACGGCCCTCGCTGCGGGAGGTCAGCACGTAGACGCCGTTCGACAGCATCCGGAGCGTCTTCTGTCTGGCTTTCGCATCCACTGTCGTCACCCGCTGCTGACCTACGGCTCTTCGCAAACCGCTTCCTGATGCGGTCGCTCTATCCGGTGGCGTCGCTCCTCCTCATCGAGCTCCCGGTGTTCGGCGGCGAGCAGATCGAACAGCAGTCGATCGTACTGGCGCCCGTCGATGACGTGACATTGGCGTTGCCTGCCGATGAAGCGGAACCCGAGGCGTTCTATCGTCCGGAGCGACGGGTTGTGATCCACGGACCAGGTATTGACCGAATGAAGCCCGAGATCGCGGAACGCAAGGGTCATAAGCCTCGAGCTGGCGATGCTCGAGTAGCCCCGGTTGCGAAAGGATTTCTCGCCGGAGGCTCCCCAAAACGTTGCCGTTTTGAAAGTGCGATCGACACTGTTCAATCCCACGATCCCAATGGGGGTGTCGTCCAGATCCGACGTATACGCCCTCAGGAAATGCGCTTCGCGCTGCGTCATGATCTTGAGCAGAGGCGCCGTGACGGTTTGTTTTCCGTTCCCGAAGTCCAGCCACTGATAGTTCTCTTTTTGCGCAAGCCAACCGGCGACCCGCTCGAGAATTTCGGGTGTGTCGAGGGGGAGCAGCTTCATGTTTCGACACCCTGCGCTGCCGGCGAAGCCTCGACGTCGCGCCCGAGCGCTTCATAGGCGGCGAGCAATTTGGGCACTTCGTGAGGCCACGCGAGTTCGTTCTCCACGCGCCTGCGTCCGTACTCGCCCATCTTCGCGCGCCGCGCCGGGTCGTCCAGCAACTCCAGAAGCTTCTCCGCCAGATTCAAAGCATCGTTGTTCCGCGCATAGAGAGACGCCCGCTGCGCCGAGAAACGCCCTTCCGCGAGATCGAACTGAACGATCGGCTTGCCGAGCGCCATGTACTCCATGATCTTGTTCATGGTGGACTTGTCGTTCATGTCGTTCGCGACGTCGGGATTGACGCAGACGTCGGCGGTGTTGAGCATCGCCAGCAACTCGCTATCGGGTACGCGCCCGGTGAAAGTCACGTAGTCCGCGACGCGCAGTTCCTGCGCGATCGCCTTCATCTCTTCGAGCGAAGTGCCGCCTCCGACCAGACCGAAATGTACGTCCTCGCGCCCGTAGTAGTACACGATGTGGCGCGCGGCTTCGAGCAAATAGTCGATGCCCTCCTGCCTCCCCATCACCCCGACGTAGCCGACGAGATACTTGCGGCCGCATTTGAGCCGCACGTCGGGAGGCAGGATCTTCAGGCGCGCCAGACTCGGCCCGCTGCGTACGACGAACACCCGTTCGGGAGGCATGCCGCCGCGCGTGATCGCGATGCGCCGGTAGGACTCGTTGGTGGCGATCGATACATCGGCGGCGCGGAAGGTCCAGTACTCGAGCTTGAGCATCAGACGGTAGAAGAAATCGCGGCGGCCGAACTTCGCTTCGTAGAGCTCTGGGTTGAGATCGTGGTGATCGAAAACGAACTTCTTTCCGAGCAGCTTGAAACATGCCCCAATCAGGAAGAACAGGTCGGGCGGATTGCAGGCATGTATGACGTCGAATCCGCGCGTAAAAAACACCCGCCAGGCGAGCGCGAAGGTCCAGGCGAGCGCGGTGGCGTACTCCAGCGCATAGCCCGCCGCGCCCGATGCCTCGACCCAAAGCTTGTAGCGGTAGATGTGGATCCCGTCGATCCGCCTCGAATTTCTCCTCGCATCCCTTGCCGGTCGGACAGATGATCGACACCACGTAGCCGGCGTCGCGCAGCGTCGTCGCTTCCTGCCAAACCCGGCGGTCGAACGGGCTCGGGAGATTTTCGACAAGGATCAATACGCGTCTCGGCCGGTTCGTGCTCACGGTGCTTTCACCCATTACCAGCAGATACCTTCGTAGACGCCGGACACGCTGCGCGAGTCGGTGATGCGGACAAAATCGACGACGATCTGCTCATCCGTCACGCGCCTGGGAACATCGCGGAACTCCGGCGCGGCGTTGCCGATGACGATAGTGTCGGCATGGTCGAGAACTTCATCGATGCTCCGGGTCATCAGGCGCGAGATGTGCGGAATGTGGTTGAGGATGTAGTCGCGGTTGGCCCCATGGATGGCCGCAAGCCTGACATTGGAGTCGTAGACGCGCAGGTCATAGCCTTTCCCTATGAGGCGCTCTGTCAGCTCCACCACCGGGCTCTCGCGCAAATCGTCCGTGCCCGCCTTGAAGCTGAAGCCCAGTATGCCGACCTTCTTGCTGCCCTTCTCGATCACGGTCCGCATCGCGCGCTCGATCTGCAGCTCGTTGCTCGGCAGGATCGCCGCGAGGATGGGAAGCGACATGTCGAGCGTTTTCGCCTTGTACAGCAGCGCGCGCAGGTCCTTGGGCAGGCACGAGCCGCCGAACGCAAAGCCCGGTTTCAGGTAATACGGCGAGAGATTGAGCTTGGTGTCCTGGCAGAGTGTCCTGGCAGAAAATATCCATCACGCGGTGGCTGTCCACCTCGATGCCTTTGCAGACGTTGCCGATCTCGTTGGCGAAACCGACCTTGAGAGCGTGCCAGGCGTTGTCCGCGTACTTGACCATCTCGGCGGTCTCGATTTCGGTCCGGATAAGCGGCGCCGCGATGCGCGCGTAAAGACTTGCAAGCAGATCTCCGCTGGCGCGGTTGAGCTCGCCGATGACCGTCTTGGGCGGGTTGAAGAAGTCGTGAACTGCGGTCCCCTCGCGCAGGAATTCCGGATTGATGCAAACGCCGAACTCGACACCGGCGCGCCGGCCCGAGCACGCCTCGAGCGTCGGGATCACCACGTCGCGCATGGTTCCGGGCAGCATGGTGCTGCGTATCACCACGACCGGCGCGCCTTGATGGTCGCGCAGGGCCGTGCCGATCTGCTCGCACACGCGGCGCACGTACTTCAGCTCGATGTCGCCGTTGCTGCGGCTGGGCGTTCCCACGCATATCAGAAGCAGATCGGTCTGCCGGACGGCGGCGACCGTATCCGTCGTCGCGGACAGCCGGCCGGCCGCGACCTGCTGTTCTATGATCCGCCCGATATCCTTTTCGATGATGGGGCTCTTGCCGGCGTTGATGAGATCGACCTTCGTCAGTTCCGAATCGACGCCGATGACTTCGTGCCCTTCCTGGGCCAGGCATCCCGCCGAAACGGTTCCGACGTATCCCAGACCCCACACGCTAAGCTTCATGACTGTCTCCCTTGTTGGCAAATGACCACCTGCCGCAAAAGGCAGCCGCGGCCGCACGCATATTTCTTACCGGCAAGCATGGATCACAGCATAGGAAGAACTTGTTGACGCCCGTGCTGCGGATGCAAGACGGGATGTAGTCCGCTTGGACCAGCGAACGATTTCGCTGTGCAGGGTAGTCTTTCAACCCTGGGACTTGAGCGCCCAGTAGGTGCGTCGAGCCAGCCTGTAGGCGGCTGAGTCGCTTTCAAGCGCCGAGCGCACCACGTCTGCGGCCCTGGTGGCGAAGCGGTGGCGCAGAAAAGCGAAGGCGCCCGTGCGCCGCCGGTACTCGACGAAATAAGCGTGCAATTCCTCCGGGGTCCGCGCGCGCCCGTTGTCCGCGTACTTGGCCACGTACGGCGCGAACTGCGGGTACAGGCGCGACTCCGGCCACGTGCCGTGCAGGGTCGTCTTCATGAAGTTCCCGATCAGGATGAAGTTCCCGATCAGGAGGTCGTCGAAGATCTCGTACTCGAATGCCGTCACCAGCGACTGGCGCGGCGCCTCGAAGGTGACGCCGCGCCTGAAGTTGCGCCGGGAAAGCGCGATGACATGGTCCCGCCCGCCCACCCGCAGGTTGACGTAGTCCAGAAATGTCGCCAGGTGCTCGATCGACCGGAAGTAGCGGGTGGCGGTTTCCAGTCCTTTCCCGTCGAGGTCCTCGCTCCAGTCGTCGCCGAAGTCCCGCGCAGACAGGACCGCCGCAGGCTCGGGGTGCGGATCGATCCGCGTCACGCTATCCGCCAGCAGGTCGTATCGCACAAAAGCGGGCAGGATCGCGCATCGCTTCGAGTCGAATCCCACGGCGTGCGCTTCGGCTGCAGTGGTGCATTCGTTCGCCCACACGCTGTCCTCGCGCTGGTAGCGGTGCATGGAACTGAACGGCACGAAGTACGTCACGCCGAAGGATTCGGCCAGCCTCGCCACCGCCGGGCCGAGCGGCACGCCGGCGCGTATTCTCTGCAGGCCCGACGAGGGGATGCGGTTTCCGGCTTCGTCAAAGAAATTCATCATGTCGGCGTCATTGAAACCCGTGAGGCGGAGCAGGAATGAGCGCTTGTATTTCCTGATCAGCCGGGTAATGAGCGACATCCAGCCGAGCCCCGAGGCATCGTTGGCATTGACGAGCAGCGCGTCTCCCATCTCCACCAGCAACACGGCATCCTGGTTGTAGTCGGGCAGGCACATGACGCGGATGCGCTCCGAGAGCCGCACCCATTCGGCGACCGGCAGCTCGCGCACCTGGTGACCGCGGGCTTCGAGGTCTTTCCGGATTCGTCCTCCTACATGGGCCGGCAGCAGAATCCGGCGATCACGGAGCAGCGCCAGCGAATCGCCATTCAGATGATCCGGGTGGCCGTGGGAGAACCAGATGTACTCCGAACTCTTGATCGCCGCCATCTGCTCCGGCGGAATCGCGTGCGACAGCCCCCAGCTGCCGAAATAGGGAGCGCCAGCGATCCACGGGTCGGTGGCGAGCACCGGTCGCCCATCAAAGGCGATGAGCGTGGCGTTTCCGATCGTTTCGAATCCGAGCTGCATGAAGTTCCCGGGAATGAAGAAACCTGCGCTCAGGATGGCTTATAGCGGTTCAATCTCAGCCCTTGTCTCCCGGGAGCGCGTAGTCCGTTCGGCTCACCCAGTGCCGTCGGCGTCAGGCCGCCCGGCGTAAGACGGCGTAAACGTTGTGCACGAAATAGTCCCGCACTACCGGAAGGCGCATGAACGTGTCGGAAAGGAATCGAAGCAGCGGCAGCCGTTTCAGGAATGTATTGACGCCCAGATAATCGAATTCCCAGCCGGTCTCGCGGACATCCTTCAAAAACTCCGAATACCGCATCAGGTTCAGCCCCCCGGCGATTTCCCGGTAGCCCTTTGCCGGGTCGGTAGAGCGGAAACATTCCCTGCGGACACGCAGCACGGCTTGCTCCGAGAACAGGATTCCGCGCCAGGGAATTTGGAGCCGGAAAAAATCCTGCATGTGGTCGCCGAACGGAGAATGAAATAGCGGTCCGAAAGCGAGCACCGCGACACCGCCGGGCGCGATGAAGTCCGACATTTTTCGCAGAAACGCCCGAGGATCCTCGATGTGTTCGAGCGCGTCGAATGACAACAACACGTCATATTTTTCCTCGGGAGCCCATGCGCGCAAATCGCGGCAAATGAACTGCACCCCCCGATCCGCCCCGGCCTGCCTGGCATGAGCCTGGGCCCTTTCGATATTCCGCGGCAGGAAATCCACGCCCGTGATGCGCTTGACCCCGAGCCCTGCAAACGCGAGCGCCAACCCGCCCGTGCCGCACCCCATGTCCAGGTAGCGCAGCCTGTGATCGACCGGAAGATGTCCCTCGAACCGGTCGAGGAGTTTGCGAAATTTCGGCATCTCCTCTTCGAGCGATCCGGCCGGAACCTGACTGAAGAGCTCATCCAGTTGCTCTTCCGTCGCAAGGTTTCGTTTGTGCGCGAAGCCGCGCAGCACGAAATAGTCCAGTGTTGTTCCGAGCATTTGATTTCTATCCGCCCGTTGCGCCGATCGCGATCGTGACTGCCGTAACCAGGTTTGCGCCGCCCGATATGCGTCCCCTGCAAACGATCGTCGGCGACGGCGTTTTTTCGTCCAGGCGCCGCGAAATCCAACCGAGCGGTGGATCATCCCGGCCGGCGACTACTTCCGGCGTACCCAGCTCGCTTGGACACTCGACTCTTATGCGCAGGTTCGCGCGATCAAGCTCCACCGCATGACCGGAAACCCGCGCCTCGCAGCCTTCCGCCAGATGCCAATGGAGTTCCACGAAATGCTCCTCGCGGCATTCCAACGTGTCCCTGACCTCGATGCGCGTGTTGCGTTTGTCGAATTCGATCCGCCGGCGGTGGCGTACCGGATCGTCCAGGCGCAGATAGCCGTCGTGCACGCCTTCGAATGCATCCCGCTCCGCCCCGGACTCGAAATGCTCGCACCGGGCCCGGGCATGCGCGAGCCACATGAAATTCCCTCCGGGCACGGACTGTTCCTCCCCATCCACGCGCAAGGTGTTGTGCGCCGAGGTTCCACGAAAATAATCGCGCCAGCGTTTCTGGCAGTGATAGGCGTAGGTGCCGGGGTCAACCAGGATTTCGTGGCCGCCGGCGGACAAGGTGAAAGCCAGTGCGTCCGCGTGCCCGTGTGCGGCGATGGACAGGTACCCCAGGGGCCCCGCATCCACCACAGTCTTCACCTCGCGGGGCGTACCGAAGTCCTGCCCCAGAACGTAGTACCCGCCCTCGGGGAACACCAACCTGGCAGGTTTCGCAGTCGCAACACTCAAGGCGCCGAATCGCTCTGAAGCCGCATCGCCCAGAAGCCAGCGACTCTTCTCGTCGAAGCGCCCCGCTTTGGCCTTGAAGTCTCCGCGATCGAACAGTACCGCACCGGTGGAAAGGAGAGACCGATAGGGACAGAACTCCGGCTCGCGGGAAAAACGTACCATCACGGCGTCGTCGGCGTCGCCGATCATGGGTACGTGTCCGCCCGCATCCATGACGGCGGCGATGAATTCGAGCATCGATTCGAGCCTCTTCGCAAACCGGCCGGAAAAATCGACCCGGTTCGCCCGCCCGAAGAGCAGGCACAAGATCATCATGTCGGCCACTTCGTGGTGATACCAGAACGCCTGTTCGCGGTTGGTGCCGTCGGCGGCGTTCTGCCTTGTTGCCTCCGCTTCCAGTTCGCGGCGCGCAGCCTCCTGCCAGCGCAGGGACTCCCTCCAGCGCGGCCAGGTTACCGAGGCCACGAACAGTCCCATCAACTCTCCGAACAAGTGATTGTTCGCGGAAGAGTGGCGGGACAAATTGTGCGATATGAAATGGCAGTGTTGGTAAATCGCGACCAGCCAGCGGCGCCGGAACGCCTGGCCCTCCTTGCCCGCGAATAGCCGTGAAGCCTCGCCGCCCAGCAGGTGCCAGGCACAGGCCCAATTGACGATGCGTATCCCCGATTCGAGAGAGCTGGTCCAATGCGGACCCCGGGGATACGGGCATTGATCCAGCCAGGACAGAAGCAGGGAGCGCGCGGCTTCGGCAAAGCGCGGCTTGCGCGTGAGATGCCACGCCTGCGCCAAGGTCACCAGTTCCAGGTGGCGGTTCAACTCCCAGAGATACTTGATATCACCGGCGACGCGTTCGTCGCGGTAATCGATACCCTTGCCGAAATCGAGCGGTGCCTCCACGCCGGTTTTGGGATCGCGATTCCAGCGCGGCGGAAAACCGAGCGGGCAATCACGCAAGGAAAGCAAGTCCCAACGCCCTGAGAGAAGACGCTCGGCCGCCTCGACATACGGAGCGGCGTGAAGGTCCATCGGCAAAGCCGCAACCCACGCAGAGCCGGCAGCGCTCGCTCCGGCGCCGACATCGTTAGCCAGACCGAAACCCCGGCGTTCAAGCGCGGCCGCAACGCCTTTGCGCGCGCGCCAGCAGATCTCGGCAGGCCCCATGAGCTTGAGGCGATTCAATTTCCATGCGAGAGCGGCGCTCATGCGAGGCAGCCGTCGTAGAGTTTGTGGAAGTCGTCCGCGAGGCGCGCCACCGTGTACTGCTCGATCACCCGTCGCCTGGCAGCCCTGGCCATTCGTACCAGGCCTTCGCGGTCGTCGTCGAGAGCGGCAACGGCGCTCGCCAGCGCTCCCGGGTTCTTCACCGGCACAAGCAGGCCGTGTTCCCCGTCCCGCATCACATCGGGAATCGCGGCGACCGACGTGGCTATCGGAACGCAGCCGGCCGCCATCGCTTCCAGCAGGGAATACGGGAGCCCTTCCGTGTATGTGGGCAACACAAACAGATCCGATTCGAGCCAGAGCCGGCATTTTTCCGCAGCGAACACGCTGCCGAGAAACTGCACGCGATCCTTGAGATCCGCCCTTTCCGTTGCGGCTATCAATTCGGCTTGGTCCGGCCCTCCTCCGGCTATGGAAAACCTGAACTCGCGTCCGGCGCGTTTCAGTTGCTTCAAAGCCTCGATGAGCTCGAACAGCCCTTTGGTTCGCACCAGCCGGCCAACGTACACCAAGCTCAGGGGTCTGTCGGTGTTGTAGGAACGCGGTTGATCGGCAAGCCCCACCGGATCGATGGCGTTGGGAACCAGATGGACCTTTATGCGAGCATCGAATGCCCGGTAGGCGGCCAACTCCGCACCGGAGAGGACGGTGACGACGTCGCTCGAAACGAGGAAGCGCCGCAAGACCCAGGTCAGAAACGCATTTCCCCGAAAGAAATCCTGAGGCATCGCTCCGCCGTGAATTTGGTTTACGACGCGCCGGCCGAGCAGTCTGGCGACGATCGAATAGGCGAGATCCCGCCAATACGCTTTCAAGTCGAGAGAAGCGTTGATATGAACCACATCGACTCCGGTTCGCAGCAGGAACAGCGCGAGATGGAGAGGGCTGAGCGTGAACCGCATCAACTTCTGCAGCGCATTCTCCCGGCGCCCTTCGCTGCCGACCTGGAAATGCAGCAACTCGTAGTCTCGCGCCAGATCGGAAGCAAACAGCATCCGCACATGAGTCGACACGCCGCTGACAGCATCCAGGGACGGACTGAACAAGACGATCTTGCGCTTGGTCATGCTTGCGTCATCGTTCAGGCATATTGTCGATGCCAGATTTCGAGATTCAGCAACGCCCACAGCAGCTTTTCGTGGTTCTGCCTGCCATCCAGGTGCTCGGTCAGCACGTGGTCCAGGGCCCGGGCATCGTAATAGGCCCGGGTGGTCGACGATGGGCTCTGGAGGTGATCGAGCAGGTAGTCGCGCATCTTGCCGCGAAACCATTGATTGATCGGTACGCGGAAACCCACTTTTGGCCGTTTCAGGATGCGCTCCGGGAGGAGCTGCTTGCCCGCTTCCCGCAATATCCACTTGCTGCGCAGGCCTCTGACCCGGAAGTTGTCCGGCAGCGACGAAACGAAGGCGGCCAGTTGGTGATCGAGGAATGGAACGCGCGCCTCGATCGAGGCGGCCATAGTCATGCGGTCTGCGCGCTCGAGCAGATTGTCCGGAAGCCAGCTGGTCTGGTCGAAGTAAAGAATGCGCCGCAGCGAGCTGTTGCGCGGTTCCGCGTCGAACGGCGGAATATTCGACACCGGTGTGCCGTTCAACTTCAATACCGACAACGCATTGCGCTCGCGCCGGCTGAGAGCGCCAAACCAGCGCACGTAACGCTCGCGCCAGTCTTCGATATTGAGATTGATAAGCGCGGTCTTCGCGCGGCGAAAGCCGTAAGGCAGGGCATGACTGAGCGGCGCGACCAGCCGATTGCGAACGATCCCGGGCAATAGCTGGTACCCCGGCGCAAGGCGCTCGAAGATATGCTTGGGATAACCGCCCAGGATTTCGTCGCTGCCTTCGCCGGTCAGCACCATCTTGACGCTGCGGGCAGCTTCGCACGCCAGCATATAGATCGGGACGTCCGAAGGCTCGGACACCGGCGCGTCCCGGAACGCGACCAGGCGCGGAAGCCGCTCTACGATGTCGCGGTGGGCCACCACGACTTCGTGGTGCTGGGTCCCGAAATGTGTCGCCACCTCGGCGGCATAGGCGAGCTCGCTGTAGCTGTCCTCGCCGAAACCCACCGAGAACGTCTTGACCATCGAGTTGTGCCGGCTCATCAAGGCGACGATGGTGGAAGAATCGAGTCCGCCCGACAGAAACGCACCGAACGGGACGTCGCTCACCATCTGCAGTTTGACGGCCTCATCCAGCCGCGACAGGAAGCTTTCGACGACATTGCCTTGCGGCTGTTGGATACGAGCGAGGCTGCGGTCCGGAGCCGTCCAGTAACGCGACTCCTTCAGCTGGCCGCGCTCCCACACGGCCGACGTTCCGGGCATCAGTTTGCGAATACCGGCGAAAAGCGTTTTCGGCCCCGGAACGTAGCGATAGGCCAGATAGTCCCAGACGGCGTCCAGATTCACGGAAGTCCTGGCGCCCGGGATGCGCAACAGCGCCTTGATCTCGGACGCGAAGTACAGCTCGCTTCCGTTCTCGTAGAGAAACAGCGGCTTCTCGCCGAAGCGATCCCGCGCCAGGAACAGGCGTTCATTGCGGGCATCCCAGATTGCGAAAGCGAACATGCCACGCAGGTGGTGGACGACCTCGCCTTGCCAGTGCTGATAGGCGCGCAGCAGCACTTCGGTGTCGGAATCGCGCGTGAACCGGTAGCCGAGCTGGCGCAACTCGTCGCGCAGTTCACGGAAATTGTAGATTTCGCCGTTGAAGCTCAGCGCAAGTCCCGCGGCGCTATCGCACATCGGCTGCTGGGCTCCTTCCGGGTCGATGATCGCCAGCCGCCGGTGCCCGAGAAACACATGGTGCTCGGTGCCGGCACAACGGAAGTAGCGAATGCCCTGACCGTCTGGTCCGCGATGCGCGATCGCCTCCAGCATCGCCGCGAGCGTGTTCTCCGTCAGCGTGCTATGCGCTTCAGCAACCCATCCCGCGATTCCGCACATATGTTGAAGACCAGGACCCGACGCTCGTTCAGCGTTCGGATCGCCCCCCCTTCGGGCGACAAGTTCGGCGAGACGATGGGGCTAGTTCATGGAGTGACATCAAACGCATCGATCAGGATCCAGGCATTCGTCGAAAGCAGGTTCTGGCCTATCACCTGGATCGTCAACGTATGGGTTCCCGCGGCCAGCCCACTTGTCGAGAAGTCGGTATGCTGGGGTCCTTCCATCTGGGAGTAGGTGTCGACGTCCTCGACGAACACCCCATCCAGGGATATGCGAGCGATCCCGCACTGCGGACCACGTGCGCCTATCCAGCTGATCCCCGTCCCGGTGAAGCTGATGGTCGCTAGCGCGCCCACCGTATTGGATTCCGCGCTGGCTCCATCGCTGTAGGCTTTGTCCCGATTGCCCTGAATCCAGCCCGAGCCGTAGGCGATGGCCGGATCGGTATCCTGGTGGCGCGTTCCCGACGTGGTCACGTCGAATGCATCCACCGCGATCAAGGCATTCTGCGAGGCCGCGTTTTGCCGGCCGGTTCCCTCGATCATCAACGTATGGGTCGCGTCGGCAAGGCCGGCTGCCGTGAAGACGGCCGCCTGGATTTGTTCCGTGGGCGAATACAGATCGACCTCGGTGACAAAAGCGCCATCCAGGGATACGCGAGCGATCCCGCTCTGAGTTCCGCGAGCGCCGATCCAGCTGATCGCCGTCCCGGTAAAGCTGAACGTGGCTTGCGCGCCCGACGTCGTCGACAGCCGTGCGGCCCCGGCGCTCCACGCTCTGAGCGAAGTACCCTGAGTCCAACCCGTCGTGATTCCGGGCGTCTCAGTAACAACCGGATTGTCCTGAACCCACCCGGAGGTGTAGGTCACCGACGGATCCGTCTCCTGCAGGCGCGATATGGTCGCGGCGGGTACGTCGAACGCATCCACGATGACAAGAGCAGAGGTCGAAGCCGCGTTTTGCGCGCCGGTCACTTCGATCGTGAGGGTATGGCTCGCGTTGGCCAAGCCGGTTGCCGCGAACATGGGTACCCGGATTTCCTCGGTCTTCGAATAGGTATCGACCTCGGCAACGAGGCTGCCGTCCAGAAATACGCCGGCGATACCCGTCTGGGGCGTGCGGCCGCCGATCCAGCCGACCGAGGTCCCGGTGAAGGTGAGCGTGGCTTGCGCACCCGGTGTCGTCGAAACCGCGGCCGTGCCGCCGCTCCAAGTCCTGCTCGTATCCTGCGTCCAACCGACCGTATAGGTCGCGGACGGGTCCGTCTCCTCGACGCGCGCCGGCCCAGCGGATTGCGCGAAAGCCTGAGGAAGGATCCAAGCCGTGCTGAAAATCGCCGATAGAGCTATCGCGTGGACGCGCCTGCCAATCTTCAACATGGTTTGCCGCCGTAGAGCCGCCGAGGAGCCCTGATCATGACCCCCGACTGTTAAGAGCCATGTGATCCGCTACAGGCCGATGGAACTATGCAAGGAACTATGGGGGGTCTAGCCACCAAACTCAAACGCGACGGATTTCTGTGGTGCACAGAATCGTGGTGCACAGAATCCTCCTTCGGGTTGCTAAAAAATCCATGCTTCCTCACGGAGTGACGTCAAAGGCATCCACGACGACGAAAGCGCCGGTCGCAGCCAGGTTCTTCGACCCCGTCACCTGGATCGTCAGCGTGTGGCTCCCGGGGGTCAGGCGCGGCGAGGTATAGACCGTGTCCTGGGGCCCGTCCGTCGGAGCCGGGACGAACAGGTCGAGGGAATCCGCAACGACGGTTCCATCCAGGATCACGCGGGCGATCCCGGCCTGCGGTCCGTGGTAGCCGATCCAGCGGACCGACGTCCCGGTGAAAGTGAAGGTGGCTTGATCACCCGGTAGCGTCGACAGCGCGGCGGTCCCCTCGCTGTACGGATGGTCCCGATTGCCCTGCAGCCAGCCGGGACCGGTGAAGGTGACCGCCGGATCGGTTTCCTCGCGGCGCGGTCCCGAGGTGATCACGTCGAACGCATCGACGACGACGGTGGCCCTCAGAGCGGCCGGGTCCTGCTCGCCGGTCACTTCGATCGTCAAGGTATGGCTGGTGTCGGCAAGGCCCGTGGCCTTGAAGTGCTCCGCCTGGAATGTGGTGTGGTGGGACGAGTCAGGAGAGGGAGCATAGGTGTTAACCTCCTTCATGAAGGCCCCATCCAGAAATACGCGGGCGATCCCGCCGTTGTCGGGACCCAGGTCGCCGAGCCAGCGGACCCCTGTGCCGATGAAGGTGAACGTGGCTTGATCACCCGCGGTCAGCGAGCCCGCGGCGGTCCCGCCGCTATATTCATCGCCTGTAACACCCTGGAGCCAGCCGCTGCCGGTGAAGGCGACCGCCGGATCCGTCTCCTGCAGGCGCGAGATCGTCACGGCAGGAACGTCGAACGCATCCACGAGCACAAAGGCAAGATTGCTGAGCACGTTCTTCTGGCCGGTTGGTGCGATCGTCAGCGTATGGCTCGTGTCGGCGAGGTTCAGTGCCGTAAACAGCGGTACCTGGACTTCCTTGGTCTTCGAATACATATCGACCTGGGCAACGAAGCTCCCATCCAGGAAGACTTGAGCGATGCCTTCCTCGACCCAGCGGCCGCCGATCCAGCTGACCGAGGTCCCGGTGAACGTAAAGGTCGCCTGAGCACCGGCCTGATCCGAGTCGGTGGCTTGCCCGTTACTCAACGCCGCGTACACATCCGCGCGCCAACCCGGGCCGCTGTAAGCAACGGACGGATCCGTATCCTCGAAGCGCTTCGACGCCGGTGGTGGAGGCGGAGGCGGCGGCGCGTTGTTGGCCACGGTCACGGTCACCGGCGCGGAGGTAGTGCTGTTGCCCGCGGCGTCGCGCGCGATAGCGGTAATTTTGTGCAAGCCATCGCTCGCGGTAGCTGTGTTCCACGAGACCGAATACGGCGCCGTCGTCGCTTCCGCGCTGCCGTTGATACCGTCGTCCAGCAGAAACTGCACGCTGACCACGCCGACGTTGTCCGAGGCGCTGGCGGTCACGCTGGTCGTGCCGGATACGGTGGCCCCGGAGGCGGGAGACGTGATGCTGACGGTCGGGGGTGTCGTATCCGGCGGAGGCGCGTTGTTCACCGTCACCGTTACCGACGCGGAGGTCCGGGTGTTCCCCGCGGCGTCGCGCGCGACAGCGCTGAGGGTGTGCGAGCCGTTGCTGGCGGTGGTCGTGTTCCAGGAGACCGAATACGGCGCCGAAGTATCTTGTGCGCCGAGGTTGGTACCGTCGAGTTGGAACTGCACACCCGCGACGCCGACGTTGTCCGAGGCGCTGGCGGTCACGCTGGTCGTGCCGGATATGGTGGACCCGGAGGCGGGAGAGGTGACGCTCACAGCCGGCGGCGTGGTGTCCGGCGGAGGCGCGTTGTTCACCGTCACCGTCACCGACGCGGAGGTAAACGTCAGGCCCAGCAACCCGTCGCGCGCCACCGCGGTCAGAGTATGCTGGCCGTTGCTCGCGGTGGCCGTGTTCCACGAGACCGAGTACGGCGCGCTCCGGTCTTCGGCACCGAGGTTGGCGCCATCGAGCTTGAATTGGACGCCGGCGACGGTGAGAGAACCGACGATGCTGACGCTCGCGCTCACCGGAACGGTGCCGGCAACGGAAGAACCGGAGGCCGGGGAGGTGATGGTGACGACCAGGCTCCCACCCGGCAGCTAAAAGCAGCGGCAGCAATTGTGCGAGAGCCTGAGGCGCGCTCCAAGGCGATGCGACGATCACCAACGCAGCTGCCACCTTGGCAAGGCTCATGCGGACTGCCTGAATGCTCCCGTTCATTGCTTCCCCCTGCTTTTACGTAATAAGCGCGCTATTTGCGGAACTAGACCTCAATCAAGGCCGCATCTCGGCATGCATGCCCTGCCTCATGGGATGACATCAAAGGCATCGATCAGGATCCAGGCGTTCGTCGACAGCGGGTTCTTGCCTATGACTTCGATCGTCAACGTATGGGCCGTATTGGCCAGGCCATCTTTGAAGAAGTCGGTGTGCTGGGGTCCTTCCGTCGTGGAAAACGTATCGAAGGAGTCGTCAACGACAGTTCCATCCAGGGATATGCGGGCAATCCCCGTCTGAGGTCCGCGAGCGCCGATCCAACGAATCCCCGTCCCGGTGAAGCTGATGGTCGCCTGCGCGCCCGTCGTGTTGGATTCCGCGGTGGCCCCTTCGCTGTAGGCCTTATCCCGGTTGTCTTGAGCCCAGCCGGCACCGTAGGCGATGGCAGGATCCGTATCCTGGTGGCGCGTTCCCGATAGGGTCACTTCGAACGCATCCACCACGATCAGGGGAGAGGTCGAGGCCGCGTTTTGCTGACCCGTGACTTCGATCGTCAGCGTATGGGCCGTGTCGGCGAGGTCCTTTCGCGCGAATACTTCGGCCTGGATCTGTTCCGTGGGCGAATACGTGTCGACCGGCGGGAGCGCGACCCCGTCCAGGGTCACGTTCGCGATACCGGTCTGCGGCCCGCGAGCGCCGATCCAGCTGATCCCGGTCCCGGTGAACTTGAAGGTCGCTTGCGCGCCCGACATCGTCGAAAGCGCCGCGATTCCCGCGCTCCATGCCCGACTCGTGTCGCCCTGATCCCAGCCGATTGTGCTGTAGCTAACGTCCGGATCCGTTTCCTGCAGGCGCGAGAACGTCACCGAGGGTACGTCGAACGCGTCCACGAAGATGAACGCAGCCGTCGCTGCCGCGTTTTGCCGGCCGGTCACTTCGATCGTCAAGGTGTGACTCGTATTGGCGAGGCCCGATGCTGTAAACATAGGCACCCGGATTTCCTCGGTCTTCGAATACGTATCGACCTCGTTCAGGAAGGTTCCATCCAGCGACAGGCGAGCGATGCCGCTTCCGGGCGCGCGGCCGCCGATCCAGGTGACCGAGGTCCCGGTGAAAGTGAACGTCGCTTGCGCGCCCGGCGTCGTCGACAACGCAGCGCTCCCGCCGCTCCATGGGCGGCCTCCATCCTGGGTCCACCCGGCGTTGGGCGTGAAGCTTACGGACGGATCGGTTTCCTCGAAGCGTCCGGCGGACGCCGGCGGAGGCGGCGGAGCATTGTTGGCCACCGTCACCATCACCGACGCGGAAGTGGTGCGATTGCCCGCAGCATCGCGCGCGACCGCGGTGATGACGTGCGAGCCATTGCTCGACCTGGTCGTGTCAAAAGGTACCGAATACGGCGCACTCGTTTGCTCCGCTCCCCCGTTGGCACCGTCCAGTTGAAACTGCACGCCGACCACGCCGACGTTGTCCGAGGCACTGGCCGTCACCGTCACCGTCCCCGATACCGACTGGCCATTGCTCGGCGAAGTGACGCTCACCGTCGGAGGCGTGGTGTCGGAAGGCGGCGGGGGTGGCGGCGGAGGCGCGTTGGAAACCGTCACCGTCACCGGCGCGGAGGTGAACTGAATGCCGACCAGATCCCGTGCAACCGCCCTCAGGGTATACGCACCATTGCCCGCGGTGGTCGTGTCCCAGGAGATAGAGTACGGCGCCGAACTATCTGGCGCGCCCAGGTTGGCGCCGTCGAGCTGGAACTGCACGCTCGAAACGGTGAGAGCCCCCACGATGCTTACCCAGGTTGGCGCCGTCGAGCTGGAACTGCACGCTCGAAACGGTGAGAGCCCCCACGATGCTTACGCTTGCGCTGACCGGGACCTTGCCGTTGACGATGGAGTTCGAAGCCGGAGACGTCATGGTGACTATCAGGCTCCCGACCGGCAACGGCGGCAGTATTTGTGCGAACACCGGATGAGGAATCCAGGCCTGGGCGAAAATCGCGATTAGAGTCGCCGCGAAAGCACGATTCACAATTCTATGCATGGGCATCCCTCCGAAGAGCGATAGGAAGTCAGCGCGATTGTGACTTTCGAATATTGAAGGTCTGCGATCCACCGGCAGACCGATTGACCTACAAATGTCGCAGTCCGATAGAACTATCGGATGGAACGAGTGGCTGGGAACAGCTTCAACTCCGGTTCGACAAGTCAATGAGCCACGGCTTCTTCGGCAGGAAGAGAAGTCCGGCAGAGATCCAGAAGCAGTCGCTCGTAGCGGTCCACCATGGCGCGCTCGGAAAACCGCGTCTCGACCGTTTCGCGCGCCTTCCTTCCCATGCGTTCGCGGTCGGCACGGCCGGAGAGCCGGGCGAGCCTGTCGACGAGCGCTTCGGTATCACCGACCGGAAACAGAAAACCGTTCTCTCCGGGCTGGATCATCTCGGCCGCGCCGCCGATGTGGGAGTGCACCACCGGCCTGCCGAGTGCCATGGCCTCGAGCGCGGCGAGCGAAAACGTCTCCACGGCGTCGCTGCATAGCGCCACGGCGTCGCAGGCAACGATATAGGGGCGGACTTCCTGCTGGAGCCCCGTGATCACAATATCCCTCTCGAGACCGAGCGAGCGCGCGCGCGCCTCGATCGCCGGACGCATCACGCCATCGCCGATCATCAGCGCCCGGGCCGGGATGCCCATTTTTCGGAGGGCGGCGACCGCTTCCACCAATTGCAAATGCTTCTTTTCCGGACGCAGCAAGGCCAATATGCCGATGACGAAATCCGCATCGGAGAAACCGAGCGCGCTGCGCACCTTTTCCCGGTCCTCGGGGCTCCGACGGTCGCTAAACGCCTCGGTGTCCACGCCGTTGTAGATCAGTTCGTTGCGTCGAGAGAACAACCCGCGGCGCAGCCAGTGGCGCCGCTGCGCTTCGCAAATGAACACCAGGCAGTCCGCGGTCCAGAAAAAGAGCCGGTAATAGAGCATCTGCAGCCAGTGCTTCGCGTTCGGCAGCAGCGTCGTGTGGAACGTCACCGCGAGCGGCGCACGCACCCCCGAGCGACGCAGCGCAAGCCAGCTATACATGAGCGCGTACGCATTCGTCGCCACGACCACCGAAGGCCTGACGCGGGAAATGTGCTCGGCGAAATCGGCCAGCGCGCGCCGGTCGAAATAGCAGGTCGCATCGAGGCACCGCACCGTCCCGCCGTCACCCAGTCGAACGCGGTCGAGGAGATCGCCGACATTTTTGACATAAACCGCGTGGCACTCGTGCCCGCGCTCCGCCATGCGGTTCATGACGGCGATGGCATGGCGCTCTGCCCCGCCGTGGAACAGCGTGGGCGTGACAAAAATCACTCGCATCTTGGCTCCTGTTCAAAATCCGCGTTCGGGTTTGCGGAGGGCGGCGAGCCAATCCCGGCCCATGCCGGACAAGGCCCCCATTGCGACATACGCCGTCGCCAAAAACGTGCCGCCCGCGATCAGGCGGACGAGCGGCCCGCTCGCCGCGAAATACAGGCTCGTGACGCCCCAGGCGAATACCGCAGCCAGCGCGGCGAGCAGTGTCAACAAGCCGAGCGCACGCCAGTCCTGCAAACGCCTCAGCGGAATTCCGGTGCGCAGCGAAACTCGCCGCAGTGTGGCAATGAGATCGAAGTAGATCGCGGTCACGCTGCCCGCCGCCGCTCCCGCCAGACCGAAGTGGTGGGCGGAGAACCAGCTGAGCGCAACTGAAAGGACCAGCGCAATCAGGCCCACCCGCATCGCGAACGCGCCTTGCCGCAGCAGCTGCAGGATGCTGGTGAGCTCGACAACGAGGGCCGCATAGCCGGCGATGGAGACCCGCATCACCGGCGCCGCATCCACGTAGGTCGCGGTATAGATGATCGTCACCATCTCCTCGGCGTAGACGAAAGCAAAGGCGAGCAGGGGAAAGACGAGTGCTCCGACCATGACGTTGGCGCGGCTCTTGAGATCGAGCATGCCGCGAATGTCGCCGGCGGCCTGAAGCCGGCTCACACTCGGCAGGGAAGCGTGGAAAACCGAGTGACGGCACAAGTGCACCAGCGGCCCGAGCACTGCGGCGATCGAGAACGACGCGAACGATCCCACGGAGAAGAGCGCCGCCGCCACCCATTGGTCTGCCTGCAATCTCAGACCGTACAGCGCGCCTGCAGCGCCGATCGGGGCCGCATATCTCAACTGATCGGAGAGCGCACCGCGGCGCAGAAGCGGTCCGCGCAGGCCGTGATAGTGCGCCATATAGCCCAGCAGCAGTGCGACCTTGAACGCTACGAACGCGAGGAGAACCAGAAGCACGGGCTCCAGTTCCCGCGTCACAAGCGCAGCCAGCGACAACGCCACAGTGCGCAATGCAGCAAGGCCGACAATTGCCTTCGCCTGCCAGATCACTCGTTCCTCGACCATAGGCAGCAGATCGAGCAGCGACGCGACCATCCACAACAGTACGAACAGTGGCACGATAGGGTCGTGCTGCGCGAGATCGCGCATCTTTTCCGGCAACCAGGGATTCCAGGAACTGGCCGCCCAAGCCGCTATCAGGCCCGCGGCCGCTAGAAACACGAGCGCCTGGTTGATGTAGAGCCGCTTCGCCGCGCCCTCCGAACGCGGCAGGAAGTAATACAGACTCCCCGGCATGGCCATCGTCACGACAGCCATTGCCGTTCCCGCGGCCAGCCACAGCAGCCGGTATTGCCCGAAGGCCGCGGCGTCGAGGCAGCGCACCAGCACCACCGGCAGCAGGAACTGGAGGGCATAGTCGAACGCGTTCGCGACGCCCAGGGAAAGAGCGCGCCGCCCGAGCCCGTGCGCGGGCGCCACACCCGCCCCTACTCCGAGCCCCGCGCTCATGAACCGCGCCCCGGTACGCGAACCGGCCCGCGGGCGCGCTCGCCGTACATCATTCCGATCGCCAGCCACAGGAACACCTGTTCCGGCACCGGCATGAGGCTGCTGTCGGTGAAGTAAGAGATCAGCAGGCTCACCAATCCGGCCGCTGCCCCGGCGTAGAATCCCCGCAAAATCGGGTCCAAAGCCGGATCGACGCTCAATGCGCGAAAACCCTTCCACACGTGGACGAAATAAGCGCACAGCAGGATCAAGCCGACCACTCCCATGTCGAGCAGGGCCTGCAGGTACGCGTTGTGAGGATGCCCTACCGCCAGAATCGCCACGCCGGCTCCCCGGCGCATGGGCTCGGACCAGAGTATCGAACCGAGGCCGTGGCCGAAAATCGGGCTTTTCGGAATCTCGGGGAGCAGCGGCAGCCAGATATATTCGATGCGCCCCGCGCTGATTGCGACTGGATCCGCCGCGCCATGGCCGAATCCGGTGGTGACGCGGTCGTATACAGCTTCGGGCAGCAGGAGCAGCGCGCCCATCGCCAGCAGCCCGAAAAGGATCAGGGTTTTTGCGTTGCGGCGCCAGAGCAGGAACAACACGTTGACCACGATGAACCCCAGGAAGGCGCCGCGCGAAAAGGTAAGCAGCAGCGCAATCCCTACCAGCCCCATCGACGCAAACAGCGCCAGTCTGAGCCCGGGACTCCTGGCCTCGGCCCAGGTAAAGAGCAGCAGTCCATAGGCGGTTACGTACATGCGGCCCAGTTCGTTGGCGTGCATCCCGAGCGGCGTAAGGAGCTCGCGCGATTCGCTGCTCGACATTTCTCTCAGCGAGGTTCCCGACAGCAACACGAACACGATCACTAACGAGACCATCACCCAGATCGAGATCAGCATGGGGACGAGGAACCTTTCCGGCTTCTCGGACCTCGACACGGCCGCGCCGACCAAAAGTGCGAATATCACCATCAACAGCGGCTTGACCACCAGGTCGCGGAAGTAGCCGGTCATATCGTCGAATTCGAGGAGGCCTTTGAAGAGCGAAGGCGGGATGTCCCTGAAGTGGAGCGAACCGCCCACCGCGCCTGCGACGAGGATCGGGACGATATACAACCACAGCAGTGGGCGCGGCATGAAGCGACGCAGGCTGCCGTCAAACAGCCCCTGAAGCAGGTACGAGACCAGCGTCCCGACCAGCAGGGGGTTAATCGGATTGAGGCCCGTAACCCCGAGCATCGCGTGCGGAAACACGGAACTGTTCGAGATCGGAAGCAACAGGATGATCAGCACCACACCGACACGAAAGTCGCGCACGATGAAAGCGCAACCGAACAGCGCGGCAGCCAGGAACAAGGCGTTCAGCCCGGTGATTGCGACCACGAACCCCCAGACGATGCCGAGCAGCGCGATGCCTGCGAATCCCGAAGGCTTTAGCCCGCTACCGCCCGAGGATCCTGTATTCCGCGGAGAAGAGCCGTCGTCGCAGAAAACCGCCGCACAGCGTCGCCCAAGGGCCGCCAACCCGGGAAAGGCCCGCCGCTCCAGAACCAGGGACATTCCGGCCAGGGCGGATCAGAAAGCGTTGAATACGGTGCCGACGACGCGAGCGCCCGTATCGCTCAATTCCCGGATGACGCCGGTCGCATCGGCGAGGCGGGTGTGATCCTTGCGGGCGAGCATCAGGACATTGCCCGCCCGGAATGCCACGTTCTGCGCATCCGCGTAAAGCCCGGCCGCCGGCGTATCGAAGAGAATGACGTCGAACTCGCTCCACATTTCCTGCAGGAAAAAGCCGAATGCGGGACGCGACAGCAACTCCTGCGGATTGGGTGGGGGTGCGCCGGCCGCCAGAAGGGAAAGCCTCCCGAATTCCCGGACCGGCGCGATCGCGCCGCGATCGGCGCGCCCGGAAAGGACCGCCGAAAGGCCGATGCGGTCGGGGACGTTGAAGATCCGATGCTGTCGCGGAGTGCGCAGGTCGGCGTCGACCAGAAGCGTGCGTTCGCCGAGTTGCGAAAAAACCACGGCGAGATTGGCTGCCACGTAACTGCGGCCCTCGCGGGCGCCCGGGCTGGCGATTGCCAGCGAGCGGCGCTTGACCCCGGCCTGGGACCAGCGCAACAGCAACTGAGTCCGCAGCGCCCGCAGCTCCTCGGCGCGAGGGTGAAACGGCTCGTACGCGACAACGAGTTCGTTGCTGATGCTTTCGTTGCCGGGGAGCAGAAGGGGAAGGTCGTATTGCTTGGCGACCGCACAACGCAGATCGTCCTCGGTAATCAGGCCCAGGCGAAGCGCCGCTTCGCCGAATCTCAATCCGTTCGTTTGCTGCAACTCCATGACTCGCTCGATGCCTTCGGTGTCGAGCTTGCCCTCTTCCGCGAGAATGCTGCCGATGCGTCGGTCGTAACGCGCTACAACGCGCCCCGATCCCTCGATCGGCAAAACGTTTTCCTGGGGACTCATCTGCATTCCTTAAACAGGATTCGGCAAAGCTCGTGCCGTGACGTCGGACCGGCCGAGCAGACGGTTTCCGGCGGGTTGCCAGGTATTGAGCACCGCAAGCAGCGGAACCTCCAAATCCAGGTCGCGGCGCGAGCGCACCCGGCGGTCGAACATCTCCATCAGCATCACGATCCCGATTCCGAGCAAAGCTCCGACCACCACCGACAGGGCGATGTTGAGGATGATCTTGGGCTGGGAAGGCTTACCCGGTACCGCCGCCGGATTGAGCACCGTCACGTTGGTTTGACTCGCGCGGCTTTCGACCTGGCTGACGACCTGGCGCTGCATGGCCGTGTCATAGGCCCGCTCGGCGGATTCTACGTTGCGCTTGAGCACCGTGAATTCGTTGCGATTCTCCTTGAGCGCGAGCAGGCGCGCGCGCTGCGCCGCCATCGATTTCACGAGGTCTGCTTCACGCTGACGGCTTTGCTGCGCCGAACTCCCGATCCCGGCCACGACTTTCCTCATTTCTGCGTCGAGTTTCTCGCGCAGGCTCCGGTTCTCGGAGAGTTGACGCTGGTACTGCGGATAGTTGCTGCCGTACTGCGTGGCCAATTCGCGCAGCTTTGCTTCTCCCTGGTGAAGATCCGTCTTCAGCCTCTGAATGAACGGATTGTCGAGAACATCGGGCAGTCCATCCAGGGACCCGCCGCGTTTGAGAGAATCGCGTGCCTGCTGTTCCCGGGCACTCCACTGGAGGGTCTGTTCCTGGGCTTTCACCACCTGCTCCGACAGCGCTGCCAGACGGGTGTTGTCGACATCGGAGTGCTCGTCGACCGACACAATGCCTTCGCGCTGGAGATAATTCGTCAGCTTCGACTGGGCATCCTCCAGATTGGCCCGCAGGCTCTTCAGCTGTTCGTCATACCACGCCGCCGCCTGCCGGTTTGGTTCCACGCGCAGCTCGAGCATCGTGTCGATATAGGCTTTGGCGAACGCGTTGGCGACTGCCGCCGAATAGCGGGCATCGGCTGCTGAAAAGGTGACTTGAATGATGTTGCTTTGCGAGGTTTCAACCTTGAGTTTGAGAGGCAGGTTCTCGGCCAGCCAGTCCTCGATCGATCCATAGCCCGCCCCTGCTTTCTCAAAGGCCGCCTGCGCCACGGCGCTCTGCGCGAGCTTCAGGTCCTGCACCACCTTGCGCGCCACTCTCCTGCTGGTGATGATTTCCGTCTGCGTCTGCAGATAGCTGAGCTTCTCCTGCGGATAAAAGGACGGAGGTACGTTGCCCATCGACTGCTCTTCCTTCGCGTCCACCAGCAGCGACGCCGTCGCCCGATAGGTTTTCGGAAGCAGGAAGCTCACCGCCGCGGCGGCGAGGACGGTGGCGGCCAGCAAGGTGGCGAATACGCTGAAACGCGCGCGTAATGCGAGCAGAAATTGGTGGATGCTCATGGTGTGTGCCGGTGTTCGAAGAGGTCGACCGCGTCCCCCTAGAACAGGCTTTCCCGGACGTAAAGCACGTCATCGGCCAGTATGGGATCGGTCAGGCGCGCGTCGATCGTCTGAAATTTTCCGTCCGATGCCTTGCGGCGGATCTTCAGGCCACGATCGGTGCCGCGCGGCGTCACGCCGCCGCCGACGGAGAGCGCCTGCATCACGGTCATGGCCTGCTCCAGGCGGTAAGAGCCCGCGCGCTGCACTTCGCCGTAGATGTAAAAGACCGGAGCGCGTTGCACAAAAATCGTATCGCCGTTCTCCAGCTCAAGGTTCCGCGACAAATCGCCGGTGCGGTACATCGTCGGCACATTGATTTCCAGTTTCGCCGTCTTGCCGCTGCGCGTGACCATCACCGTGACGTTGTCGTCGCCCGTCGGGCTGACGCCGCCGGCGAGCGCGAGTATGTCGGACAGATTCGCACTGGTGTCGTCGAGCGGGTAGCGCCCCGGGCGGGCGACCTGCCCGAGCACCGATACCTGCCGGCTGCGCACCCGGACGATATTGAGACTCACCTGGGGTTTCAGTACGAATTTTCCCTTGATCAATCGCTCGGCGATCCGCGCTTCCGCGCCGGCGGGTGTAAGTCCGGCGAGCGAAATCTCGCCCACAAGGGGGAAGGTGATGGTGCCCCGCTCGGAGATGCGAGTCTCGGTGGTGAGGTCGGGGTTCTGGAAAACCGTAATACGGATCGAATCGCCTTCCCCGAGAGTTTCGCGCGACTGACCCAAGGCTGCGGCTGACAGCGTCGCTGCCCCGAGACAGAGCAAGGCGGCGAAGAATCGTCGCGCCGCGTTCGGCGGGACCGATCTATACGGAACTCCACCGGCGGATGACCTGGATTGCAACCACATAGAGTCGCAAGATAGTCGCTCGAGGTTTATCGGTGATTTCTCGAACTGGTCCGATCGGACTATTCGAGACTCGGCAATCTTGGAATTCGAACGCAGATTTCCTGCAGAAACCTTCCTTCGATTTTCTGCAATCACTCTGTGCCGCGCAGATCCTCTAGTTCTTTCGAACTAGATCGTAGCGACAACTCAAGCCTTCGAGATTTCTTTTGCGAACTATGTGACCTACAGCACCGCAATAAAACTATGCCGTTGTCATGATGTCTCTACTTTATGTCGTTAGCACACTACAAAAGGACATCATGAAACTCTCAAACCGCCACATCACCCAGCCACTTTCCCTTCAATCGCAGCGCATCCGTCGCGCCACACACAAATTCTGGATTTCCCCGATCACGGCACTTCGCAGTTCCCTCGCTGTTGTCGCGCGTCACGCCGCGACCTTTGCGTTTCTTCTGTGCGTAGCTTTTCCCGTGGCCGCCCAAACCGCCGCGCCGAGTAAATTCATCCAGACGTTCCTCGTGTATTACGGCGGCGGCCCCACCCTGGTCGCCAGCGATGCCCCCAAACTGGCCAAGTTCGACCTGCTCGATATCGACCGCTTCCGCTACAACCAATTGACCCCCGGCACCTGGTCGGCGGTCAAAGCCTTCAATCCCAACCTGCAGATCTATCTGTATGAGATGGGCGCGGAATCGCAAAGCTATATGGATGCCAACCCCGCGATCGCCATCAACGGCCTGGGCCGGCACAATGTCTCGCGCGGGCACTCCATGGGCAGCCTCAACGGCAATCACCCGGAGCTGTTCCAGCTGGACACCTCGGGCAATCGCATCTACAACGCTGGCTTTTCCAACGTCGCCGGCAATCAGTTCTGGTATCTGATGGACTTCGGCAACCCCGCCTACCAGGCCTACTGGGTCGAGGCGGTCAGGGCCGACATCGCCAATCAGCCCTGGGTGGCCGACGGCGTGCACGCCGACAACTGCCTGACCTTCTCAGCGGCCGGGGGATACTCGGCCACCTCCAGCAAGTACCCCACGGACGCCGCCTGGTCCAACGCGATGAACAGTTTCACCAACGCGATCACCGTCGGGCTGCACGGATTCGGTCAGAAACTCTGGTGCAACAAAGGCGCCACGAACCTGGCCGCAGGCGTGGCCGCATGGCGCGCCCTGGACGCGGGCCCCACTCCTCCGGACGTGATGGCTGAGGAAGGCGCCTTCGCCGTCACGTTTGGCCCCTGGGCGACCCAGTTTGTTCCGGAGGCGAACTGGAAGCTCCAGGTCGATGTCCTGGGCGCCATCCAGAACTCCAAGGTCGCCATGTTCAGCAGTACGACGCTGTCGGATGGACAATCCGGCACGGACAACTGGGGCCAGCCGGTCACCTACTTGCAGACGCTTTGGTACGCGCTGGGTTCCTACCTTCTGGGCAAGAACGACACCCTCAACAACGCCTATTTCGGTTTCTTCGGAAACGGCGGGAGCTACGACAGGATCTGGTGGTTCGACGAGTACGACCACATCGACCTGGGCAAGGCCCTGGGGGCCTATACCGTGACCCCGATCGCCGGGGTGAACATCTACTCCAGGGAATTCCAGAAGGGCTACGTGCTGGTCAATCCGACCGCCACCAGCGTCGCCTCGGTCACTTTGCCCCAGGCGGGCCAGCAACTCACGCACGCCAATCTGCTGTCGGCGCTCAGTTCCATCCCGATCGTGAACGCGATCTCCTTGAACGGCCACAACGCCGCCATCATCCTGAAACCGGCCACCGCTCCGGTCCTCGACACCACCGCCCCCACCACCCCGAGCGCAGTGTCCGCCTCGGCTATTTCTTCCTCGCAGATCAATCTCTCCTGGAGTGCTTCCACCGACAACGTGGGCGTCACCGGCTACCGCGTCTATCGCGCCGGTGCTGTGCTTGCCACTCTGGGAGCGGTGACCGCCTATCAAAACACAGGCCTCACAGCGTCCACCAGCTACTCCTACACCGTCCAGGCTTTCGACGCGGCCGGGAATGCT
>Ga0193726_1000463_pt1 | contig 42569 bp, 34 predicted proteins | sample H2c1metaG_FD_144928 | JGI IMG/M metagenome (GOLD analysis project Ga0193726, IMG submission 144928) | Soil microbial communities from a riparian zone of the East river system, Colorado, United States - H2c1 | ecosystem: Environmental > Terrestrial > Soil > Riparian zone | place: USA: East River... | reverse complement strand
ATCGCCGGCACCAGATACGCGAGCGTCTTGCCGGTCCCGGTGCCCGCTTCGGCGAGCAGGACGCCGCCGTCCTCGAACGCGCGCGCAACCGCGGACGCCATTTCGACCTGGCCCGCGCGCGGCTCGAATTCCTCGACCGTCAGCGCCAGCGCGCCGCCGGGGGCGAAGACCGCGCCGACGGCGTCGGTCAACGTGGGCGCCCCTACGCCTCCGGGTACAGCGGGAACTTCCGGCACAGCGTCTCGACCTCGGCGCGGATCGTCCCGAGGGCGCGATCGTCTTCGGGCGTCTGCAGCGCGCGCGTGATGAATTCTCCGATGCGCTCCATCTCGGGCTCGCGCATGCCGCGCGTGGTGACCGCCGGCGTGCCGATGCGGACGCCGCTCGCCACCATCGGCGGATTCTGATCGAACGGGATCGCGTTCTTGTTCACCGTGATGCCCGCCTTGCCGAGCGACGCTTCGGCGACCTTGCCGGTGATCCCCTTCGAGAACACGTCAACGAGCATCAGGTGATTGTCGGTGCCGCCGCTCACGAGCCGGAACCCCGCCGCCGACAGCACGGCCGCCAGTTTCTTCGCGTTCGAGACGATCTGCTTCTGATATTCAGTGAACGCCGGCTCCGCGGCTTCCTTCAGGCACGCCGCCTTGGCCGCGATGATGTGCACCAGCGGACCGCCCTGCACGCCGGGGAACACGCTACGATCGAGATCCTTCGCGAACGGCTCGCGGCACAGCACCAGGCCCGCCCGCGGCCCCCGCAGCGTCTTGTGCGTCGTCGTCGTCACGAAATCCGAGTGCGGGACCGGGCTCGGGTGGACGCCGGCGGCGACGAGCCCCGCGATGTGCGCCATGTCGGTGACGACCGCTGCGCCGACGCGGTTGCCCGCGGCGCGAATGCGCGCGAAATCAATGACGCGCGGATACGCCGACGCGCCGATCATGATCATCTTCGGCTTGTGCTCGTCCGCGAGGCGATCGAGCTCGTCGTAGTCGATCCGCTCGTCGTCTTTTTTCACGCCGTACGGGACGATTGTGTAGAGCTTGCCCGAGAAATTCAGCGGATGGCCGTGCGTGAGGTGCCCGCCGTGGGCGAGGTTCATGCCGAGCACCGTGTCGCCCGGCTTGAGCAGCGTGAAGTACACCGCCATGTTCGCCTGCGCCCCCGAGTGCGGCTGCACGTTGGCGTGCTCGGCGCCGAACAGCGCCTTCGCGCGCGCAATCGCCGCGCGTTCGACGACGTCCACGTATTCGCAGCCGCCGTAGTAGCGCTTGCCGGGATAGCCTTCGGCGTACTTGTTGGTGAAGACCGACCCCGCCGCCTCGAGAATCGCGCGGCTGACGAAGTTCTCCGAGGCGATCAGCTCGAGGCCGCTGTTCTGGCGGTGCAGCTCGTTGCGGATCGCCTCAGCAATTTCCGGATCGCTCTCCGCGAGCGATCGCAGCATCGGATTCTTGATCTCGGTAGCCATGGTTTACTTCTTTTCCGCCGCCGCGATCTGATCGAGGCGCCGCTGATGCCGTCCGCCGTCGAACGCCGTGTCGAGCCACAGCGCGAGAATCTCGTCCGCAAGGCCGAAGGCGACGATGCGGCCGCCTATCGAGAGGACGTTGGCGTCGTTGTGCTGGCGCGAGAGCCGCGCCGTGTAAAGATCGTTGCAGAGCGCCGCGCGGATGCCGGCGACCTTGTTCGCGGCGATCTGTTCGCCCTGCCCGCTGCCGCCGAGGACGATGCCGCGGTCGGCGCGCCCGTCGGCCACCGCGCGCGCGACGTCGATGCAGATCGGTGGGTAGTCGACCGGTTCCTCGCTGTGCGTGCCGCGATCGTCCACAGCGTGGCCGAGCCGCTGCAAGGTCTGCTTCAGATGTTCTTTGAGGACAAACCCGGCATGATCCGCGCCGATCGACACGCGCATGGGGCGAAATTGTACTATGTTCTGAACCATCCCATGATTCCAAGTGTCGTCCTCACCCCGCGCGGCGAGCAACGCCTGCAGAGCGGCCACCCGTGGATTTACCGCTCTGACGTCGCCGACGTCCGCGCCGGCGCGGGCGACCGCGTCGTCGTCAAAGGCGCGAGAGGCAAGGCGCTCGGCACGGCGTTCTACAGCGATCGATCGCAGATTGCGGTCAGGATGCTCGCGTACGGGTCCACAGACGATCCGGCGGACGACGCGCTGATCCGCAAGCGGATCGAGGCGGCGTTGAAGTTTCGCGAGTCGCTGGCGATCGATGCGACCGCGTACCGGCTGATTCATGGCGAAGCGGATCAGCTGCCGTCGCTCGTCGTCGATCGGTACGGCGAGTATCTGGTTGTGCAGACGCTGTCGCAGGGCATGGATCGCCTGATGCCGCTCGTCGTCTCGACGCTCGGCGAACTCGCGCAGCCGCGCGGGATCCTGGCGCGGAACGATCCGCGCGCGCGGTTGCTCGAGGGGCTCGAGCAGAAGGTCGAACTGCTGGCCGGCGACGTGCCGGAGTCCGTGGCCATCGTCGAGAGCGGCATCAAGTACGACGTCGATCTGCGGCACGGGCAGAAGACGGGTCTGTTCCTCGATCAGCGGGAGAATCGCACCGCGGCGGCGCTGTACGCGCATGGGCGCGTGCTCGACTGCTTCAGCTACAATGGCGGGTTTGCGCTGCGGCTGGCAGGTGTGGCGCGCGAAACGATTGCGATTGACGTCTCCGAGGATGCGATCGCGCACGTGCGCGCGAACGCGCAGCGCAACGGTGTGACGATTGACGCGCGCGTCGGCAACGTGTTCGATGATCTGCGCGGCTTCGAGCGTCTCGGCGAGCGCTTTGACACCATCGTCCTGGATCCGCCGGCATTCGCGAAGAGCAAGAGCGCTGTGGAGAAGGCGACGAGCGGGTACAAGGAAATCAACCTGCGGGCGCTCAAGCTGTTGAATCCTGGCGGCATCCTCGTGACGTGCAGTTGTTCGTACAACATCAACGAGGGCGCATTCGCGCAAATCGTGTACGAAGCGTCGGTCGATGCGCGCGTGCACGTCACGGTGGTCGAAAAGCGGATGCAGGGGCGGGATCATCCGGTGCTGCTCGGCGTGCCGGAGACGTACTACCTGAAATGCTTCATCCTGCGAAAGCTGGCGTAACGCGGGCGCTCGCGCGGATGGCGCGGCCGTCGGGCACGTTCGACGCGCAGCGCTACTTCCGCGGCGACCACGGGCTGCGGTTCTACAACACCGGCACGACCGCGATGCGCGATCTCGCGCGCGCGATTTACGTCGACAACCGCGCGGAGTGGACGGTCAGCGACGCGATGCGGCTCGCCGACGCGCTGATGGCGGACCCGTATCTCGAGACGAAGTCGGTCGGCATCGAAGTCGTCGCGCGGTTTCGCCGGACGTTCACGCCGGCGCTGCTGCCGAAGTGGAAGCGCTGGCTCGCGAAGAACCAGTCCACTAACTGGGCGACGACGGACGCGATCTGCGGATACCTGATAGGTCCGCTCGTGGTTGCGCACCCGTCGCTGGCGCCACGCGTGGCCGCCTGGGCGCGCGATCGCAACATGTGGGTGAGGCGAGCTGCGGCGGTGAGCCTGATTCCGTCGGTGCGCCGCGGCGTCGCACTCGGCCTCGCGTATGATGTCGCGCGCACGCTCCGGGACGACCGCGAGGACCTGATCCACAAGGCAACCGGCTGGCTCCTGCGCGAAGCCGGCAAGACGGACATGCCGCGCCTCGAGCGATTTTTGAGGAAGGAAGGTCGCGGCCTGCCGCGCACGACGATACGCTACGCGATCGAGAGAATGCCGGAAGCGAAGCGCCGAACGATCCTGCGAGTCACACATGCCAGCTAAAAACTCCTGTGACACGAAATATGCCGGTAAGCCGCTGCTCGAAAAGCTCGGCGTGAAGCCCGACTGGCGCGTCTCGGCGATCGGCGTAGACGACCAGACGTTCCTGAGGCAGATCGAAGGAAAGGTCGCCCTGCTGTCGATCGGCCGCACCGTGAAGCAGAGCGATGCGATCTTCTACGGCGTCTCGCGCGAAGCCCAGCTCCCGCGCATCGAAAAGCTGAAAGCGGCGCTGAAGCCGAACGGCGCGCTCTGGACGATTCGTCCGAAGGGCCGCCCGGAGATTTCGGAGGCGTCGGTGATGGCCGCCGGCAAGGCCGCCGGGCTCGTCGACGTGAAAGTCGTCAGCTTTTCGCCGACGCACACCGCCGAGAAATTCGTGATCCCCGTCAAAGACCGCTGATGATCAGGAGAGCCGACGCTGCCGCGGCCCTGCTCATCGTCGCCGCAGCGGCCGCCGTTTATCACGGGGCGGCGTCGGCGTACTTTTTCGACGACGACTTTCAGTGGCTGGTCGGGACGTGGACGTTCCATCCCGCGCAGCTGCTCGATTTCGCGAACCTCCGCCACTTCTACCGTCCTGTCATCGATGTGTACTTCGCGGCGGCGACGCCGCTCTTTTCCGGATCGCCCGCGCGGTTTCATCTGTTCAACATCTGCCTGCATATCGGCAACGGCCTGGTCCTGATGGCGCTCGCGCGCGAGATCTCCGGGAGCCGGGCATTCGGGTTTCTCGCGGCGCTGTTCTTTGTCGTTCAACCCGCGGACGTCGAAGCGATCACGTGGGTATCCGCGCTCGCCGAACCGGTCGGCGCGTTCTTCGGATGCCTCGCGCTGCTCTGGTTCCTGCGGTCTCGACGGACGGGAAGCGCCATCGGGCACGCGCTGTCGGTCGCCGCGTTCGCGCTGGCGCTGCTGACCCACGAGAGCTCGGTGATGTTCTTTCCGCTGCTGTTGATCGCCGGCTGGACGTTCACGGACGCGAGGTGGCGATCCTATGTTCCGCACGCGGTGGTGCTCGCCGGGTATCTCGCGATCGACTTGACCATCAACAGCCGCAACTACGTCGTGACCGGCGGCCACTACGGCGTTGGCGTCCACGCCATCACCAACCTGCTCGAGTACATCGTCGCGATGGTGGTCGGCCGGCACAACTCGACGAACTACGCGCTGATCGCGTTCGCGATCGGCGTGCTGTTCCTGCGGGGCAACCGTCGGGTGATCTTTGCGACCGCGTGGATCGTCCTCGCGCTCCTGCCGTTCGTGTTCTTCAAGTGGAGCAACACGTCTCGTTACATGTATCTGCCGGCGATGGGACTGTCGATGCTGATTGCCGAAGGCGTGATGCAGATCGATCGGCTGCTGGCGTCGCGAGTGTCGCGCGCGTGGGCGGCCGCCGCGGCGGCGCTCGTCGCCGTCGCGATCGCCGGACGATTCGCGATCTTCGCCACGTCGAACGTCAACGGATTTGCCGATCGGACGGAAGACTATCGGCGGGGCATCGAGGCATTCAAACAGTCGCACGGCGCCTTGCCGCCGCACAGCCGCGTGGCGCTCGCGCCGTTTTCAACGACGCGCCATCCGTACCAGTTTCTCAACGCGCTCGTGCAATGGGAATACGGCGATCCGACCATCGAGTTGATACCGGACCAGCGTGACTGAGATGAACGCCGAGGCTCGTCCGGTAAGCCCGTCCCGACGCCTGGCACCGTGGCTGCTCGCTGCGTCCGCGTACACCACGCTGGCGGTTCTCTTGACCTGGCCGCTTCTCATCCGCCTCCCCTCGGTGCTGCCTCACGATCTCGGCGATCCCGTGCTCAATACCTGGATCCTCTGGTGGAACGCGCACGCCGTGCCGTTGACCGCCGAATGGTGGAACGCGCCGATTTTCTGGCCGACACAGGGGTCGCTGGCGCTCTCGGAGCATCTTCTCGGCATCAGTGTCCTCGCGAGCCCTCTGCAGTGGATGGGCGTCACTCCGGTCTCCGCATACAACGTCGTGTTTCTGCTGTCGTTTCCGCTGTCGGCAATCGCCGCGCATGCGCTCGGGTACACGCTGACGGGGCGCCACGACGCCGCGGTCGTCGCCGGCCTCGCGTTCGGGTTCAATCCCTACCGCATCGCGCAGGCGCCGCATCTTCAAATGCTGACTGTATTCGGCATGCCCGCCGCCCTGTTCGCGCTCCACAAGTACCTCGACCAAAAAGATCGCCGCTGGTTGTGGCTCTTTGGCGGCGCGTGTCTGCAGCAGGCGATGTCGAACGGTTACATGCTCGTCTTCTTTCCGATCCTGCTGGCGCTGTGGATCGCATGGTTCGCCGCGCATGAGAACCGGGGCGCGCCGATCGCGATCGCCGGCGCCTTCGTCGTCGCATCGCTGCCTCTGCTGCCGTTCCTGTGGGACTACCGTTTGGTGCACGAGGCATTGAGCCTTCATCGTTCTTTCCTCGAAATCGAAGGATTCAGCGCCGACGCGGCCGGGTTGTTCGACGCGTCGCCGCTCATGTCACTTTGGGGCGCCGTCGCCAGCTTCCATCGCCCCGAAGGCGAGCTTTATCCCGGCCTGACCATTTGCCTATTGGTGGTGGTGGCGGTGGCCGTGTGGGTGCGGCGCGCGCCGGTGCCGGCGCGTCCGCCTCGGTGGCAGGTGATGTTTCTCACGGCGTCTGCCGCCTGCACCGCGGTCGCGCTGAGCGTTGTGACGTTCGGCCCGTGGTCGGTTGGCCTCGGAACTGTCAAGCTGCTCTCGGCCGGCGTCGCGGCCAAACCGCTGTCGCTCGCCCTCGTTTTCTTCGGATGCGCGATCGCCGTGGACCCGCGCGTCAGATGTGCCGCGTCCGCGCGATCGTCGTTGATGTTCTATGCCCTTGCGACCGTGGCGATGTTTCTCCTGAGCTTCGGTCCGCGGCCCAAGTTCCTCGGCGCCCCGTTCATGTATCAGGCGCCATACGGATGGCTGATGATGGTGCCCGGCGTGGATTCGCTTCGAGTGCCGGCACGGTTTGCAATGGTCGCGCTCGTCTGCCTTAGTGCCGCCGCAGCGATCGCCTTCGCGCGCCTCACCGCGCCGTTCCAGTCCAGGGGACGCGGCGTTGCCGCGGCAATCGTGATCGCCTCGATTCTTGCCGAAAGCTGGATTACGCGCATGCCCCTACCCGACTTGCCGGCGCGACTCCGCACGCTGGAAACACTTCCGCCGGAGACGGTCGTTCTCGAAATTCCGCTCGGAGACGTTGACCACGATACGGCGGCGGTGTTCGGCTCGATCTATCACCGGCATCGTCTCGTGAACGGCTACAGCGGCTACGCGCCGGGGGAGTACCAGATCCTGCATCGCGCGCTCGACGCCGGCGACACGAGCGTCATCGACGTCCTGGCGTCGCTCGCACCGCTCGCGGTCGTCGTCCAGGAATCGCAGGATCGCGCCGACCGGTGGTTGAAGCCGCTGGCAGAGCACCCGGGCGTCACGATGCTGGCTGTCGAGTCCGGACGACGGATCTTCTCCGTTCCTCAATCGCAGCCCTTGAACGGTGCCGCCGACGGTCAGCCGCTGCGCATTCAGTCGGTGACTGCGAACGTCTCCCCAACCGACGCGGCGCGGATGATCGACGGCGATTCGGGATCGCGATGGGAGACGCGGCGCGCCCAGGATGGAACGGAGACGGTGACGATCGATCTCGGCGAGTCGCGCCCGGTCAGCGCCATTCGATTGTCCCTCGGCCCGTTTGCCAGCGACTATCCACGGCTGCTCGCGATCGAGTCTTCGGACAACGGCCGCGAGTGGATCGAACGCTGGCGAGGACGCACGGCCGCGCTCGCGTTGTCAGGCGCGTTGCGCAATCCGCATGAGGTGCCGACGGAATTGCCGTTTCCGGAATCGCGCGCGCGGTTCGTCCGCCTCCGTGAAATGGCTGCCGACCCACCCTATCATTGGTCGATTGGCGAGATTTCAGTCCTGGGTCGGTGAGGTACTGTAAGTACGAAGGAAACGAGTGTTATAGTGAATCTTTAACCGCCAGGGGTATCCCATCACGGATTGAGAGCACACCCTTGGAACCTGGTCTCGCCGAGGTCCGCGTCGCGCAGAAGGCGCAATGGCTGGACGAAGCGGACGAAGGGAGAGCGGATGTCAGCTTCGAGCACGTTCAGCGACGCATTTCCGAATTCCACCAAGATTCTCGTCGAGGGCCCGCAGGGCGTTCGCGTACCGATGCGCGAGATCGCGCTCGACGGCGGCGACGCGCCGCTGCGCGTCTACGACACGAGCGGTCCGCAGGGACACGACGTCAAAGCCGGCATGCCCCGCGTTCAAAAAACGTCACCCAGCTGCACTACGCGCGCCAGGGCGAGATCACGCCCGAGATGGAGTTCATCGCGCTGCGCGAAGGGCTGCCCGCCGATTTCGTCCGCGATGAAGTCGCGCGCGGGCGCGCGATCATCCCGGCCAACATCAATCACCTCGAGCTCGAGCCGATGATCATCGGCCGCAACTTCCTCGTGAAGATCAACGCCAACATCGGCAACTCCGCCGTGTCGTCGTCGATCGACGAAGAAGTCGAGAAACTCCGCTGGGCGACGCTCTGGGGCGCCGACACCGTGATGGATCTCTCGACCGGCAAGAACATCCACGAGACGCGCGAGTGGATCGTCCGGAACTCCGCGGTGCCGATCGGCACGGTGCCGATCTACCAGGCGCTCGAGAAAGTCGGCGGCCGTCCGGAAGATCTCACGTGGGAGGTCTATCGCGACACGCTGATCGAGCAGTGCGAGCAGGGCGTCGATTACTTCACCGTTCATGCCGGCGTGCTCCTGCGCTATATCCCGATGACGGCCAAACGCATGACGGGCATCGTCTCGCGCGGCGGCTCGATCATGGCGAAGTGGTGCCTCGCGCATCACCAGGAGAACTTCACCTACACGCACTTCCGCGAGATCTGCGACATCATGCGCGCGTACGACGTGTCGTTCTCGCTTGGCGACGGTCTGCGCCCGGGATCGATCGCCGACGCGAACGACGAGCCGCAGTTCGCGGAGCTGAAGACGCAGGGGGAGCTGACGCGCATCGCGTGGGAATACGACGTCCAGGTGATGAACGAAGGCCCCGGCCACGTCCCCATGCATCTCATCAAAGAGAACATGGAAAAGCAGCTCGAATGGTGCGACGAGGCGCCGTTCTACACGCTCGGGCCGCTCACCACCGACATCGCGCCCGGCTACGACCACATCACGTCCGCGATCGGCGCGGCGATGATCGGCTGGTACGGCACCGCGATGCTCTGCTACGTCACGCCGAAGGAACACCTCGGCCTGCCGAACAAAGACGATGTGAAGGCGGGCGTGATCGCGTACAAGATCGCCGCGCACGCCGCGGACCTCGCGAAGGGCCACCCCCGCGCGCGCGAGTGGGACGATGCGCTGTCGAAAGCGCGGTTCGAATTCCGGTGGGAGGATCAGTTCAACCTGGCGCTCGATCCGGTGACCGCCCGCGCGTTCCACGACGAGACGCTTCCCGCCGACGGCGCGAAAGTCGCGCACTTCTGCTCGATGTGCGGGCCGAAGTTCTGCTCGATGGAGCTCACGCAGCAGGTGAGGGAAGAAGCGAAGCGCGGGATGGAAGAAAAATCCGTCGAGTTCCTGAAGACGAAAGAGCTGTATGTGAAGATCTGAGGATCTGAGGATCTGAGGATCTGAGGATCTGAGGATCTGAGGAAGTGAGGAAGTGAGGAAGTGAGGATCTACCCTAGGAAATCGGCCGCCAGATCCTCACATCCCTAAATCCTCACATCCTCACATCCTCACATCCTCACATCTCACCGTTCCGTCACCGGCACAATCTGAATGATCGACTTGAACCGCGGCGGCTGTCCGCCCGGCTTCGGGTTCGGAAAACCTTCCGATGCGCTCGACTGAAAATCCTTGATCGTCACGCCCGGCGGAAACGCCATGCGGTCTTCGTTGTACTTCCCGACGTCGAACTCGTGCGTCGCGGGGACGTCGTACACGAGCTCGCCCTTCTGCTTCAGCGCCGACCGGTAGAACGTGACCAGATCGACAAACGGCGCGGTTGAGCCGAAAATGTAGTAGCGCTGGCCGCGGCCGGCGTCGTACGACCTCAGGAACTGCGCGCCGGGATACACCGGGACGCCGAGCGTCGCGTCGGTCGGCGCCGCTTCGGGCTGCCCGGGCGCGGGAGCCGGCGGAGGCGCGGTCGTCACCGGGGGCGCGGACGGCGTGGGCGACGGCGTCGGTTTGGCCGGCTGCGCAGCCGGCGAGGTGCCCGGCTTCGGAAACGGCTGCGGCACCGGCGGTTGTTGTTGAAGTGCGACCATCAGCATCAGCGAAAGAAGCATGATCTCGGATTATACGCCCCGTTCACTGAGCGGACAGTCGCCGAAGCCAATGCCGAGCGGCGTAAGCCGCGAAGGCACAGGCGTCGGGGGTGGGGCCCCGACGCAAAGTAAAAAATGCTGACTCCCCTCAGGCGTTTCTGCGAATCAGAACGCGACTGGTTGAAGGAAACGACCGCCGCGCTCGTGCGCCTCGAATCGCCCACGACCGACAAGGCCGCCGTGGATCGCTGTGGCCACGAGCTTGCGTCGCGCCTTGAGGCGATCGGCGGGCGCATCACGCGCCTTTCGCGCCAGGACCGCGGCGATCATCTCCTCGCCGAATTCGGCTGCGGGACTTCTCAGATTCTTCTGCTGGGCCACTTCGACACGGTCTGGCCGGTCGGCCAGCTCGAGCGGATGCCGCTCGTCGAGCGCGACGGACGTCTCCACGGCCCTGGCATCTTCGACATGAAAGCCGGCATCGCGATCGGCATGCTGGCGGTGCGCGCGCTGCTCGAAACGGGCGCCCCGTTGTCGCGCCGCATCGTGATGCTCTGGACCACCGACGAGGAAGTCGGCAGCGCCTCCTCCAGGCAGGCGATTGAAGACGAAGCGCGGCGCAGCGACGCCGTGTTCGTGCTGGAACCGTCGCTGCCGGGCGGCGCGCTGAAGACGTCCCGCAAAGGATGCGGCGGCTACGACGTGCTCGTCCGCGGCGTCGCGGCGCACGCCGGCGTCGATCCCGCCAAAGGCGCCAGCGCGATCCACGAGCTGGCGCACCAGGTCGTCCGCATCCAGGCGCTGCAGGATCTCGCGCGCGGCGTGTCGGTGAACGTCACGACGATTCAGGGCGGGTCGCGCACCAACGTGATCCCGGACGAAGCGCGCGCGTTCGTGGACGTGCGTGTGCCGACGATGGCGGAGGCCGAGAAGGTGGAGCGGGCGCTGCGGGCACTCGAACCGGTGGACGCCCGGACGCGGCTGGAGGTGTCGGGCGGCGTCGATCGTCCGCCGCTGGAACGAAGCGCGGCCGTCGTGCGTCTGTACGATCAGGCGCGGGAGATTGCCCGCGAGCTCGGCCAGGATCTGGCCGAAGGTGGAACCGGCGGCGGGTCGGACGGGAATTTTACGGCTGCGCTCGGGGTTCCCACGTTAGACGGGCTCGGCGCGGTCGGCGACGGCGCGCATGCGCTTCACGAGCACGTCGAGCTCTCAGCGCTTCCGGATCGCGCAGCGCTGATTGCAGGCTTGCTAACGGGTTTATAGCGACCACGCGTCAACATTTCTTACTCTGTCGCGGGGCCCCACCCCGCGACCTGTGCCTTCGCGGCTTACGCCGCTCGGCATTGGCTTGGGGGACTGTCCGCTTAGTGAGCAACATGTCTAATACGATAAAGACCGCATTTCTACTCGGCGTGATGAGCGCCCTGTTTCTCTTCATCGGCGCCGCGCTCGGCGGCGAGCAGGGCATGGTGCTCGGCTTCTTCTTCGCGCTCGCCACCAACTTCGGATCGTACTGGTTCTCGGACAAGATCGTCCTCTCGATGTACAGCGCGCAGGAAGTCGGTCCCGATCATCGCCTCACGCACATCGTCGCGGGTCTCGCGCAGCGCGCGGGTTTGCCGATGCCGCGCTGCTATGTCATTCCGCAGGCATCGCCGAATGCGTTCGCCACCGGCCGCAATCCGGAGCACGCGGCGGTCGCGGCGACTGAAGGCATCCTGCAGATCCTCGACGACCGCGAGCTTGAAGGCGTCCTCTCGCACGAACTGGCGCACGTGAAGCATCGCGACATTCTGATCAGCTCGATCGCCGCCACGCTGGCGGCGGCGGTGATGATGATCTCGCGCTTCGCGATGTTCTTCGGCGGCGGGCGCAGCGACCGCGAAGGGCAGAACCCGATCGCGCTGCTGGCGACAATCATCCTCGCGCCGATCGCCGCGCTCCTGATTCAGACGGCGATCTCGCGGTCGCGCGAGTACGACGCGGACGCCGGCGGCGCGCAGATCGCCGGAACGCCGCTCGGGCTGGTGAGCGCGTTGAAGAAGCTGGACGCGGCGTCGAAGGTCCTGCCGCTCGATGCGAATCCGGCGACCGCGCACATGTTCATCATCACGCCGCGATCGGTGTCGGCCGGATTGATGTCCCTCTTCAGCACGCACCCGCCGACCGACCAGCGGATCCAGGCCCTGCTTCAGCTGGCCCGGCCGTAGTCGAAACCGAGGATTAGCGTTCCGTCTTTTGGTGTGTCGAATCGACCACGCCGCCCGCGTGGTCGCGCCGCTCCGCCGCCAACCTGTTTCGCCGTAAGCGCTTGGAGCGCTCCCACAATCGCGGTCGATCGCGCCATCCACTGGCGTACATCTTGCTCGACCCATGGTGACGGAGGCGACCGTGCAGGTTGAGGACCTCGACATCTCACCGAGCAAGATTGGCGAAAGCGCCCAACGCATCGTGGACCGCGCGATCGAGGAGTCGCGGCGCCGCGAGCATCCGCTGCTGACCAACGAACACATCTTTCTGGCGTTTGCGCAGGTCGAATGGGACATGTTCGCCGAAGTGATGCGCGACATCGACCAGAACCCGCACACGATTCTTCAGGCGATCGAAGAGTACCTGCAGGTGATGCCGTCGGTGTCCGGCCGCGACATGCGCGTCGCCCCGGCAACCAAGCTCGTGTTCAAGCTCGCGCTGCACCATGCGAGCCGCGCCGGCCGCCAGGCGATCGAAGCCGCCGACGTCTTCTCCGCGGTGTTCGAAGAGACGGGCGGCGTGCCCGTGTCGATCCTCAGGGAACATGGCGTCGAGCCGGACGCGCTCGTGGCGCGCCTCAACGCGCGGATGCGCGACCTGGAGCTCCGCGAGGAGCGCCTGAAGAAACGCTTCGAGCTGCCGCCGTTCCTCAAGCATTTCGCGACCAATCTGAACCTGCTCGCGCGCCAGGACCGGATTCCGCCGCTCTTCGGCCGCGATCGTGAAATCCAGCAGGTGCTCGAGGTCCTCTGCCACCGCGAGCGCGCGAACTCGGTGATGCTCATCGGCGAGCCCGGCGTCGGCAAGACGGCGATCGTCGAAGGCCTCGCGCGGCGGATCGAGTTCCAGCCGGACACGGTGCCGGTGCGCCTGCGCGATTGCCAGGTGGTCAACCTGCAGATGAACTCGATGGTCGCCGGCACGATGCTGCGCGGCATGTTCGAGGATCGGATGCAGAACGTGATCCGCGAGTTGAAGGAGCGGACGAACCTGATCCTCTTCGTCGACGAAGCGCACACGATGGTCGGCGCCGGCTCCGCGCTCGGCGCGCCGTCGGACGCCGCGAACGTCTTCAAGTCGGTTCTCGCGCGCGGCGAGATCCGGATGATCGCGGCGACGACGCTCAGCGAATACAAGGAATACATCCAGGAGGACGAAGCGCTCGCGCGCCGCTTCCGCTGCGTGAACGTCAGCGAGCCGACGATCGACGAGACGCGGCGCATCCTGTACAGCCTGCGCCCCAGGCTCGAGCGCAACTACTCGGTCCGCGTGCTGGACGAGGCGATCGAGACCGCGCTCGAAATGTCGCCGCGCTACATGCGGCACCTGCATCTGCCCGACAAGGTGATCGGCTGGCTCGACACCGCCGCCGTGCGCGCCGAGATCGACCGCCGCTGGGAAGTGCGTCGCGCGGACGTCGTGTCCGTGATCTCGCACGCCGCGCAGATTCCCGAGGACATGGTGTTCCGCGACACGACCGAGCGCTTCAACGCGATCGAGGAGAGCCTGCAGAAGCGCGTCGTCGGCCAGCACAACGCGATCGAAGCAGTCGCGCGACGGCTCGTGCTGAACAAGGGGCCGCTCAAGGACGGCTTCGATCGCCCGGACGGCGTCCTGCTATTCCTCGGGCCGACCGGCGTCGGCAAGACGGAGCTCGCGAAAGCCGTCGCGGAATTCCTGTTCGGCGACGAGAAGAAGATGGTCCGCGTGGACATGTCCGAGTACCAGGACGGCTCGGTGGCCGTGGACAAGCTGATCGGCATGCCGCGCGGCATCGTCGGCAGCGAGCGCGGCGGGCTGCTCACGAATCAGCTGAAGGACAACCCGTACACCGTCGTCCTGCTCGACGAGGTCGAGAAAGCGAGCCCGAACCTGTTGAACCTGTTCCTGCAGGCGTTCGACGAAGGGTGGCTCACCGACGGACGCGGCAAGCGCGTGTATCTCTCGGATGCGATCGTGATCATGACGTCGAACGTCGGATCGGAGAACTTCCGGAAGCTCACGAGCCCGCTCGGATTCCTCTCGCGCGAAATCGGGGTCGAGCAGGTGCAGAGCGAGGTGATGCGAGAGCTGGAGCGTCGCTTCCCGCCGGAGTTCAGAAACCGCATCGACGAGGTCGTGCTCTTCGCGCCGCTGACGCACGATGAAGTCCGCGAGATCGCGAAGCACTATCTCGTGCAGGTGAAGCTCGCGCTCGCCAAGGCCGGCAAGACGATCCAGGTGGACGACGAGGCGCTGGAGGCGATCGTGACGCAGGGCTACAACATGGCCTTCGGCGCGCGTTTCCTGAAGCGCGTGATCGACGAACGCATCAAGCTGCCGATCAGCGCCAGCTGGCACGACGGGTCGCACTTCCAGGTGAAGGTGAAAGACGGCGCGGTCGTCGTCGAACCCTCGCCCGCGCGGCTCGTGGTTGACGATCCGGATCTCGCCTACGGCGATGTTGCATAAGAACGCGTAATGCATGTCTCACCAGGCGAAGCCTACCTGCGTTTCGTCGCCAGTCTTTTCCGGCTCCTTGTCTGACTCGCGTCTGTCGCGCTCGTTGACGCCGTAGCGCTGCTGCAGCGTCTGCACCATCGCCTGCACTTCCTTGCGATAGCTCTCCGGCGGATATTTCTTCGCGTACAGCTTCTCGTAGCGCGGCACGAGCGATGGAAAGTCGCGCTCGAGGAACTTCATGAAGTGCGTGCGCGTGCCGTCCTGCAGGTACATGACGTTGCAGCCGACGAACCGCGCGCCGTGATCGGCGATCGCCTTGATCGTCTCTTCCAGCTTGCCGCGAGACGATGAGAAGCCGGGGACGATGGGCGCCATCAGGACGCCGGCGTTGATGCCGGCGTCCACGAGCTCGCGCACCGCGCGCAGGCGCTGGCGCGGATGCGCGGTGCCCGGCTCGAGCGTGCGCCACGCGTCCTCGTCGACGGTTGGAACGCTCATGTAGACGGTGCACGTCGCCGTGCGTGAGAGCTCGGCCAGGACGTCGCGGTCGCGCACGACCATCGGTCCTTTCGTGATCAGGCCCGCCGGCGTCCGCGCGCGGGCGAGCGCTTCGATGGTGCCGCGGGTCAGCTTGTAGTGGCCTTCGATCGGCTGGTAGGGATCGGTGGCGGTGCCGACGGCCACCTGCTCGCGCGTCCACGACGGACGATCGAGCTGACGCGCGAGGACCTCGACGAAGTTCCGCTTCACGAGGATCACCGACGCGAAGTCGTCGTCGGTGTCCATCTCGAACTGGACGTGATAGCGGCGCGCGAAGCAGTAATGGCAGCCGTGCGTGCAGCCGCGGTAGGGATTGAGCGTCCACTTGAACGGCACCCCTTCGACGCGGTTCAACGCGGACCGGCAGACGATTTCCTGGTAGCGCGCTTCGTCCGCGCGGCGCTCCGCCTCCGTCAGAGCGGCGGTGCCGCCTTCCTTCACACGATCGGCGATGTCACGCGAGGTGAGGGGCCGGGGACCGAGGTCGAACAAGAGAGGGTGCGAAGACATTCGCCATATCTTCGCCTATTTGAATGGGGTCGGGAACCCTTTTCAGTTTCTGCGTACAGCCGGGGTGGCAGAAACTGAAAAAGGCTCCCGACCCCCCAATCCCCCGTATCAGCGCGGCTTCGTCGTCGGTTTTCGCTGCGGTCGGGCCGGCTTTTTCACGGTCGTGGTTCGCGACGTCGTCGTCACGGTCGCCTTTTTCTTCGGGATTCTCACGCCCGAGGCCACCCGGGTCGAGTGCTTCGGCCTGCCGTGCACGATGACTTTCTTTGGTCCGGCCGCCTCGGCCATGGTGCCGAACGACAGCACCGCCACCAGAACCAGGATCAGCCGTTGGAGCGTCTTGCGATTCATCTGTTCAGTCCTTCGCGCGAGGTCGACCATTCGCGACCGGTAAGATAACACGTCACTGCCGCAACTCGAAGAGCTGCGCTTTCCCCATGGGATCCCGGTATTCGCCGGCGCTCACGAGCTCAGGCCGATCCCACATCCGCTGACGCAAGGTGTTGTATTCGTCATCGTCGTACCCGGAGCGGTGAACGACGATGAACCGCACGTTCAGCTCCCGCAGGCGGGCGATCGACTCGTCGTCGGGAAACGTTTCCATCAGCGCGATCGTCTTTCGGTATCCCGCTGAGTAGTAGCCGCTGTACCCGTTCAGAATCGGATGCCAGTGGTACACCGACCACGACGTGTAGAGCGCATCCTGGAAAGGCATGTTGTCGATGTGCGGCATCGGAAGCTCGGTGACGACGCCGGGCCCGGTGAACCGGATCACGGTATAGACATCCGGCGGATCGCTCGCGACGTCTCTGAGAAACCGCTTCGATGACGACGCGTATTCGACCATCAGCAACGCGAGCGCGGCAGCCACGAACATCGTGCCTCGCGCGGATACGGTGCGAAGCCGCTGCTGCAGCGCGATCACGCCGAATCCGCTCAACACCGCCAGCGCGCACTGCGCGAGGATCGCGAAGCGCGCCGGCGCTCGCAGGCCGCGCATTGCGTTCACGTGCTCGTACAACCAACCGTACACGACGCCGTTCACGCCGAACGACAGCTCCACCGCCATCGCGCAGACCGCCGCGTAGATCCAGACGAAGCGCCGGGGCCGGTACGCGAACGCCGCAAGCCCGAGGGCGATGGCGAGCAGGCCTGGCGAGAGCCGTCCTTCGTTGCCGATGCTGTCGCGCGTGCCGCCCCTCAGCAGGTTCTGCGGCGGCGTGAGCCAATAGTCAATCGGCTGGGCGCTGAACTGCGCCACTTCGGTGATCGGTCTCGCGCCGAGCGTGCCGGCGTTCATCCTGTAGGGGCGCATGTAGGGCAGGATCAACAGCGCCGCGACGATCGCGCCGAGCGCGAGGCCCGGCAGCGCCGCGCGCGCGCGACGGGGATCGGATACGGCGAGCCCTGCCACCACGATCGGGATCAGCAGCGTCAGGAACACGCCGTAGTACACGCACGAGATGACCTGCAGCCAGACGAAGACGCCGGCCAGCACGCCCCACTTCAGCGAACGCTCGTCGAAAGCGCGATGCACTGCCAGGAACGCCAGCGGGATCCACATCGTCCACTGCAGCTCGAGATGCATGAAGTGCTCGAGCCGGTAGGGCGCCATGGTGAACACCATCGCCGATACGAGAGCCGCGCCGGCGTGCCCGGTCAGCCGCCGCGCGAGCGCGAACATCGCGATGCCGGAGGCCGCGATGCCTCCGAGCAACAGCAGGTTGTAGACGAGGACGATCGGCGCGTGGGCCCACAGCAACGGCGCCGCGACGATGCCCTCGAGGAGCGTCGCGTCCGAATACGCCAGCGTCCGCTGCTCTGGATAGAAAATGTTCGCGTCGAACAGGTGCTTGGGATCGGTGCTCAAGGAGTGGGCGATCCAGCTCAGCCGCCACATGCTGAATTGCGGATCGTCATGCGCAGCGACCTGCGAGTTCATATGAAGCGCCTGCGGCCACGTGACGAGGATCGTCATCGCGAGCACGAGGGCAGACGCGCTGATGAGATTGATTGACGAGCGGGACACCGCGCGGGTCGACTACAACACGTATGCCAGCGCCGGGCCGATTCGCCGCCCCGCCGAGAACCGGGCTAGGATAGCCCGCCGATGCCGTTTGCGACGGATGCGCCGCCCGTCCCGCAATCCACCCGTTTTCTCGCCGCCGCGCTCGTTCTTTTCATCGTGCTGACCGCCGTGATGACCTATCCGCAAGTGCTGCGGATGCGAGACGGTGTCGATGACGTCGGCGACCCACTCCTCAACACGTGGACGATCGCATGGATTGCGCATCAATTGCCGTTTGCGCCCGCGCACCTGCTGGACGGGAACATCTTCTACCCCGAGCGGCGGACGCTGGCGTACTCGGAAGCGCTGCTCCTGCCGGGCTTTGTCGTCGCCCCCTTCTTGTGGGCCGGAGCCGGGCCCATCTTCGCGTACAACCTCCTGTTTCTCTCCGCGCTGGTTTTTTCAGGCCTCGGCGCGACACTGCTGGTGTACGAGCTGACAGGCGAGAAGGGCGCGGCGATCGTCGCCGGCATCATCTTCGCGTTTCTGCCGTTCCGCATGGCGCATTACTCGCACATGCAATTGCAACAGACGCAGTTCATCCCGCTCACGATGTGGGCGCTGCATCGAGTCATGCGGTCAGGGCGCCTCGCGAACGGCATGATGCTGGGCGCCTTCGCGGCTTGCCAGATGCTGTCGTGTCTGTACTTCGGTCTGTTCCTGATTCCCTACGCCGCCGTCGTTGCGCTCGTGCTGATGCTCTCCGAGATGCGGCTGGTCAGCATCGATCAGGGCATGCTCCTGAGCTACGATCGCCGCCTCATGCGGCGGCGCCTGCTAGCGCTCGCGGCGGCCGGCGCCGTGTGCCTTTTGCTTGTCGCGCCCGAAGGCCGCGCCTACGCGGCGGCCCGGAGCGTGGTCGGAGAACGGACTGCGCAGGATGTGGTCAGCGGAAGCGCGTCTCTCAGCGACTATCTCGCCACCGCTGACACGAACGCGCTGTACGGCCGCTGGTCGGATTACTTCGGCCAGTACGAGGAACACCGCCTGTTTCCAGGCGTGCTCGCGATCGTCCTGGCGCTGGTGGCCCTCTGGCCGCCGGTCTCCAGAGTGCGGCTCGCGTACGCCGTCGCCCTCGTCATCGCCTTCGACATGTCGTTCGGATTCAGCGGACTGACGTACCGGCTGCTGTGGAACTACGTGCTGCCGTTTCGCGGCCTGCGGGTGACCGCTCGGATGGGCCTCATGGTCGGATTCTCGCTGGCCGTCCTCGCGGGGTTTGGCGTCGCCCGCCTGTCAGCTGCGATGCCGTCGAAAACGGCTCGATCGCTGCTGCAACTCACGCTGGTTGTGCTGCTCCTGGCGGAGTACCGATCCAAACCACTTCAGTTCACGACGATCCCTCAGGCCCCGCCCGCGGTGTACGCGGATCTTCTGCGCGATCGAGGCGACACGCCGGACGTGGCGATTGTCGAACTGCCGATCTCGCGCGAGGATCCCACGCTCATGTATTACTCGACGTTCCACTGGCAGAATCTGCTGAACGGGTACAGCGGATTCTCGCCGCCAACGTTCCCGAAACTGGTGGCTGTGCTCCAGTCGTTTCCGGACCAGACGTCGATCCTCGAGTTGCGGAGGCGCGGCACCCGCTATGTCGTCATCCATGGGGAGCTGCTCGCGCCGGACGAGTACGCGCAGCTCGTGGCTGCGGCCGATCGGTCCGCGGATTTGAACCTGGTCGTGCGTCGACCCTGGGAGGGGCAGGAGATCAGCCTCTATCGTCTCGCGCTCGACCGCTGATTTTCCTACAACAGGTACGCGAGCGCGAAGCCGATCTGCGCCACGAACATCATCCGATACATGTGCGCCCAGGAGACGTGGTTCTCCTCCACGGCGAGATCCTCTGGCCGGCGGAGCATCAGGTAGCAGACGTACACGCCGTAGGCCGTCATGACCGCGCCGAGCGCCTGAAGCAGCACGAAGTTGCCGGTGAGCACGTGCAGCCACGCGCCGATCGGGATCATCAGGAAGGGTACGACGAAGGACGGGGAGATCATCCAGGCGGCGCGGCGCACGCCGTACTGAATCGGCAGCGTCCGGCATCCGCCCCGGCGATCGCCGTCCATGTCCGCGAAGTCCTTGGTCGTCGTGGCACCCAGCAGGAACAGACCAAAGATTGCGCCGATGTACCACGGCTCGAACCCCATCACGCTCTTCACCGACGACCAGCCCGCGACTTTCAGCAGAACGCCGCGCGGGATCGCAATCGTGACGTTCGCCCAGATGCCGAGCCGCTTCGTTCGAAATGGCGGCACAGAGTAGAGCAGCGTGCACACGACCGCCACGGCGACGAGCCAGAAGCACTCGTGAGTCCCAAGCGGTGCGACCATCCACGCGAGGACGAGCGCGAGCGCGTACGTGATCGCCGTGAACACCCAGACCTGGCCGATCGTCAGGCGTCCGCTGGGCAGCGGACGCTTCGGCTTGTTCACGCGATCGATCTCGAGGTCGTAGATCTGATTCAGCGCGTTGTTGCCGGCGTTGAGGAGCGCCGCCATCGCGGATCCGAGGAGCGGAGCGACGAGCACCCCGGCGTGCCACGGCTCGCGCGGCGCCGCGCCGAACGCAGTTGCCGCGCCAGAGAGAAAGCCGAGCGCCGGCGCCACGAGCGTGAACGGCCGCCCGAGATCGATGTACTTCTTCATGCGATCGCCAGCGCGACGACGGCCGCCACGGCCGTGTTGATGAAGTTCAGCATGTCGTTGTTCACAATGCCTGGCTCCTCGAGCGTCGCGGCCAGGACGCTTTCGACGAGCGCGCCCGCCGTTGCGCCGACGACAACCGCGACGATCGTGCTGCCGTCGATCAGGCCAAGCCACACGGCGAGCGCGGCGAGGCCGAACGCCGCGATCACACCCGCCGCCGTACCTTCGAGCGACATCGCCCCCGGCGTCCCGGCCTTCACGCGGCCGAAGCTTGTGACGAGAAACGTCGATCGTCCCCACGCCTTCCCGATCTCGCTCGCGACCGTGTCGCTCCCTCCGGCGACCAGCGCGGCCGTCAGCGCGATCAGCGCCCCCACCGCATCCGGCGTCGTCGATGCCGCCACCGCGGCGACGACGGCGACGCCGCAGTTGGCGATCGCGTTGCCCGCTCCGCGCCGTCCGCCGCGATCCTCGGCGATGTCGAGCAGTACTTTACGCTGCAGCCCCATGCGCGACGCCACGGAGGCGACGATGAACGTCGCGAGCAGCAGCAGCCAGGCGCTGCGTCCGGCGCCGGCGTAGACCGCGATCCCGATCGCCGCCCCGACGATCGCTCCGGACGCCGAGACGGTGCGCGCGCGATGGCCGATCCACGCGACAGCCGCGTTCGCGGCGATCGCCCACGGCAGCGCGGAGACGACGGCCGGTCCGGACGAGACTGCCGACGCGCGCGTCATCAGGCTCGCCAGCCAGAGGACGCCGGCCGCTGCCGCCGGCACGGACACATTGTCGTCGAGCCGCACGGGGATCGTCTCGACCAGGGCGGCGACGACCGCGGCGGCGAGCGGCGCGAGGATCGCGAACGACCAGGGTGGCATCGGCGTCACCGCCGGCCGCGTCCAGCACGCCAGCGCGACCGCGCCGATCCCTCCGAAGAGGGCGAAGCCGATCGTCCCGGCGACGGTCTTGTCCTGATTCCACGGCCAGCGCCGTCCGCCGACGCGGCGGCCGATCAGCGTGGCCGCGCCGTCACCGAACGCGAGGATGCCCCAGGCCGCGGCGGCGATGTCGAGGCGCGTTGAAAACGCGACGACGAGCAGCAGCACCGCAAGCGGGTACAGCACGATGCCAATCGGGAACCCGCGCGCGTGATCGACTGGTCGATACAGACGCCGGCCGCCGATGCGCGGCAGGACCAGCAGATTGAAGACGAGCGCGGTCCCCGCGAGCGCAGCCGCCTGCCACCACGTCAGCCCGCGCAGCAGGAACGCGAACGCCGCGGATCCGACGTGCACCCACTGCCGCGCGTTCTCCGAGTGCGTCGTCACCCGCGTCTCTCCGCAAGCGTCCGCGCGAGTCCCTCCGCCAGCGGCGTCGTCGCGTACCGCAGCTCGCGCACCGTCGCGCGGCTGTCGAGCGTCCAGCTCCAGCGGAAGATCTCAACCGCGCCGCGCGTCACGAGCGGCAGTCCGCCGAACGCGCGCACGCGCCATTCTTCGAGTGCGCCAATGGCGGTCGCAAGCGCGTAGGGGATGCGCCGTGGCGCGCGCCTGCCGGTGAGTTGCTCGACGATTGAAAACATGTGCGTCTGCGTGGCGTTCTCGCCTCCGAGAACATACCGCGCTGCGGGAGCGCCGCGTTCCAGCGCCGCGACGTGTCCAGCGGCCACGTCGTCGACGAAGGAATACGACCACTCGTGTTCCGGGCCGATCAGGCCGGGCAGCCGTCCGCGAAGATGATCTTCGATCAGCCGGCCGACCAGATTGCCTTCCGTCAGCGTGCCCGGTCCATATATCACGCCGGGGTACAAGCGGATCAACGGACTGCCTTCGTGCACGCGCCGATCGGCCAGGCGATCCGCGGCGACCTTCGTGCGCTGGTAATCGTTGGCTTCGAGCGGCACGTCCCGGCCGACGGGCGGCAGCGCGAGAAACGATGACGTGTAAAGGAGACGCGTGATGCCGAGCGCGGCGGCGGCATGCAGCGCGTTCGCCAGTCCGCCGACGTTCACATCGTCGAAGTCCTGGGAGCGTCGCCGCCAGATGCTGACGAGGGCGGCCATGTGGCAGATCGCGTCGCAGCCGCGCGCGGCGGCTTCGATCGTGCGGCGATCCCGCACGTCGCCGTCGACGAGGGTGGCGGCGATGCCGCTGGAGGTGGCGCTCCGCGCGAAGACGATCGGGTCGTGGCCGCCGGCGGCGAACGCGCGAACGACGGCGCGGCCGAGATAGCCGGTGCCACCGGTCACGAGGACTCTCATGGCGTCCGCGTGCGCCAGTCGTCGAGAAGATCGTCGATGGTTTGTTCGAGCGGGATTTCCGCCGTCCACCCGAGCTCGTCGCGGATCCGGCCTGGATTGCCGAGGATCACCGGCGTGTCGTTCGGACGGTACCGCGCCGGATCGACGCGCACCGCGATCGGCACGCGCGCCCTGGCGAGCATCATCTCGAGCAAATCGCGGATCACGATCGCGCGTCCGGAACAGACGTTGTAGGCGCGGCCAGGCTTCGCGCGCTCGGCGATCAGCTGATACGCGCGGACGGTGTCGCGAACGTCGGTCAAGTCGCGCTGCGCGTCGAGATTCCCGACCGCGATCTCCGGCTTCCAGCGCCCTGCTTCGATGTCGGCGATCCGCCGCGCGAAACCCGACGCGGCGAACCACGGATCCTGCCGCGGGCCGAAGTGGTTGAACGCGCGTGCGATGGTGACGTCGAGTCCGCCGCCGATGGCGTGGACGCCAGCCAGCTCCTGCGCGAGCTTGCTGACGCCGTACGGCCCCGCCGGCACCAGCGGCGCGTCTTCGTCGAGCGCCGCCTGGCCGCCTGCGTACACGAGCGCGGAGCTTGGAATCACCACGCGCGCCTTCACGCCGGCGCGTCGAAGCGCATCGAGCACGTGGTGCGTGCCGCGGACGTTCGTCCTCAGCGTCGACTCGACTTCATCCCACGCGCGCCCTACGTGCGCGGCGCCCGCGCAGTGGTAAACGATCTCGGGCCGCAGCTCCGCGATCGCCCGGCGAACGGCGAGCGCGTCCAGCACGTCCACCGCGTCCCATCGCGCGCGCGCGCCGGTCGGCGCGTGTCCGCCAGGCCGATACCACGCGACGACCTCCGACATACCGTCCGTGCGGTCGTCGGCTGTGGGGGCGTAGGGGCCGAGCTTGCTCGGCCCGACGAGTCGATCGAGGAGGTGGCTGCCGGCGAAGCCGGCGGCGCCCGTCACGAGAATCGGCGTCACCGCGCGCCTGCTGCGCCGCCGTTGAACGGAGAGAAGTTGCCGAGACCGGCGAGCGTGAACGACAGGAAGAACCGGTGATCCGCGGGAATGCCGATGATGTTGGCCAGCGCGCCGCCATAGTTGTAGGTCTGGTACTGGAACGCGACGCCGCAGCACTGCGAGTTGTAGAAGCCCGAGACCTGCTCCTGCACGAGATTCTTGTTCAGCACGTCGTAGTTGAACGAGTACGTGCCGCCGAAGTGATTGTCGATCGTGTGCGCCGTGACGGATGAACTGATGGAGTTGTCGAGGAACTGCGGGTTGTCGAATCCCGACAGGCCCGGGATCAGGTAGCGCTTGCTCCATTGAAAGGACGTCTGCAGCCGCGTGTTCCAGTTGTACGACTCGCCGAGCGAGATGGTCCGCAGCGAGTGGTAGCGCGCGTCGAACTCGGCGCGGAACGTCGTGCTCAGCGACGCTGAAGGCGTTGCGCGAACGCTCAGCGCGATGGGTGAAAAGTTACTCGGCCTGGCGCCGGTGAAGCTCGTCGAGTACTGCGGATCGACAATCGACGAGAGCGGATTGCTGTAGTAGCTCTGCGTGATGTCGACGCCGAGGATCTCGCGCGCGCTCGCCGGCTGCCCGGGCGCCAGCCGCCGCTTCGCGTACAGATGATTGCCGACGCCGTAGGTCAGCTGCGTCGTGCCGCCGACGATGAAGTCGATGCCTTCGAGCTTGACGATTTCGGGATAGTTGTCGATAGACGACGTGCGCGACACGGTGAACGTCGGCTCGACCGTGTGCTTGAACTTTTCCGCGTAGCCGTTGTCCGGCGTGTCCCAGATGCGGTTGAACGTCGGACCGGTGATCTGCGCGGTGGCCGTGAAGAACTGGCGGGTCAGCCCCTTGTCGATGGACACCGGCGTCGTCGCCGGCAGGCCCGTCGCCGGATCGATGGCGACGGTCGCCGGGTCGTAGCTCTTGGTGTAGTACGTGTCGCGCCACGCGAGCGACGAGTTCACCGTGAACCATTGCCACTTCTTGAACGGAAACCGGATCGTCGGGTTGAAGTCGACGCGCGCCAGGCCCGAGTCGGTCGTCAGTCCGTTGGACTTGGCCTCCTGGATGATGTCCACGAACTCGCCGCTGGCGGAAAAGTACAGCGGCGTATCGCCCAGCGGCCGCTCGCTGCGTGTGACGGAAATGCGCGGTGCGTAGCCGTTCACGCCGGAATTCGTCGTGTCGTAGAAGTACTCGGAGCGGTTGAACGTCGCGTTGATGTTGTACGTCCCCACCTGCCCGGTGATGTTCCCGCCGTACGTCCGGTTGTTGTTCGCCGTGACGACGGGATTCGTGCTGTACGACAGGTTGCTGACGATGCTCGAAAAGTAGTTGACGTTGGCCTGCGCGCGGAAGTGGCCGGGCAGGGACTGGTTCATCCCGCCGAAAAGCGTGAAGCTCCGGCCGCCGGGAATCGTGTTGGTGGACCCGTCCGATTGCAGGTACTGGGCATCGTGCTGATCGAGGAACTGCGCGTTCAGGCTGCCGAACTCGAGCGGGCCGTAGTTATATCGATATTCACCGTCGACTCCCTCGCCGACTTTCGAGAGGAACTGATGATCGATCGTCGCGTCCTGGCTGCGGTTGATCGCCCAGAAGAACGTGTTCTCCAGCTGCTGGCCGCGCAGCGACGTGAAGCCGTACCGCGGCAGGAGGAAGCCGGTGGCGCGATCTTCTTTCTTCGTCGGGTAGTACACGGGGAATGGGAGGTAGAAGAGCGGGACGCCCTTCACCATCAGCGTCGGTTCCTTCAGGATCGTGTAGTGCTCGATGTTGAGGATGACCTCGCCAGCCGTGAGGTCCCACCGCGGCGTCGGCTGAACGCACGTGCTGAAGCCGCCGTTGATGATCTTGTATTTCTTCGGCCCGATCTTTTCGACCGTCTCGCCGAAAAAGTAGACGTCGTTGTCCTGGCCGGTGACCGGCGGGGGCGCGATGCCGCCCGGCGTCACGCGCTGCCGCGGCGGTTTGACGCTGGCGATGCCGCGCGCGTTGTAGAAGGTTCCGAGGCGCGTCGTCGTGTTGAAGTCGGCGCGATCAGCCGCAATCCGGTTGGCGCCTTGCGTAAAGACCACGTTGCCTGTCAGCACTGCCCGGTTCTCGTCCAGGAACAGCTCGGCCTCATCCGCGAAGATCTTCGTGTCGGTCTGCTCGAGTTCGACGCCGCCGATGAGCTTCCAGTGGTTCTCGCCGATCTTCTCGCGGCTGTATGAATAGGTGCTGTCGTAGCCGGGAAGCGCTTGCGCGTACGCCGGTGACGCGCTGGCGAACAGCGCGATGCTGCACAGAATTGAGGGAAAGAAACGTCGCATGCCGATGTGGTCTCCGAAGCGTATCACGGCGCCGACGAGCCCTCGTCGATCGCGCGCAGCACATCGCCCAGCAGAAAGATCGACCCCGCGACGACGATCCGGGGACGGAGCTGCCACGCGGCGGCGATCGCGTCGCGCGGCACGGGCGCGACGACGATCGGCAGCGCCGGCTCGATTGCGCGCACGCGCTCGGCCAGCTCCGTCGGGTCGGCCGCGCGGGCATTCGACGCGCGCGTCACGACGACCGCGCCGACCGCGGGCAGCAGCGCGCGCAGGACCGCGTCCAGATCCTTGTCGCGCATGGCGGAAAAGACGAGCACGGGCCGCTCGTCGCCGGACTCATGGAGATAGGACGCCAGCGCGGCTGCGCCGGCCGGATTGTGCGCCGCATCGAGCAGCATCTCGCGGCCGTCCGGAAACCGCCGGAGCTCGAGCCGCCCCGGCCACGAGACGCGCGCGAGGCCTTCGACGATCGCGGCCGCCGGAACGCCGATGAGCTCGAGCAGCCGCACGGCGACGACCGCGTTGCCGATCTGATGCGCGCCGGCCAGCGCCAGCTCCACCTCGCCGTAGTCGTGCGTCGGCGTCCGCAGCCGAAGCTGCGACCCGCGGCGTCGATCGACCGTGACGCCGTCCCACGCGCGCACGATCGGCGCACCGCGCTCCCGCGCGACGCGCTCGATCGCCTCTTCGGCATCAGCCGTCACGGCGCCGACGACGACGGGTACGCCCGGTTTGATCGTGCCGGCCTTCTCGCCGGCGATCGCGCGCAGGCTGTGGCCGAGATACTGCTCGTGGTCGAAGGCGATCGACGTGATCGCCGTCGCGTCCGGCGACACGACATTCGTCGCGTCCAGCCGTCCGCCCAGGCCGACTTCGATCACCGCGATGTCCACACCCGCGCGCCTGAACAGCTCGAACGCAACGGCCGTCGTCACTTCGAAGAACGTCGGCTGGACGGACAGCGTCCCGGCCGCGCGCAGCGCATCGATGTGCGCGCGGACGTCGACGATGGCCCGGCCCAGCGCGTCCGCGGCGACCGGCTGCCCGCCGATCACGAACCGCTCGCGAATGTCCACGAGGTGCGGTGACGTGTAGCGCGCGGACCGGTGGCCCGCCGCGGCGAGCGCGGTGTCCACGATCGCCGTCACCGATCCCTTGCCATTGGTGCCCGCGATGTGAATCGTTTTGTACGCGCGCTCAGGATGGCCGAGGCTCGCGACGAGCGCCTCGATGTTCTCGAGGCCGAACTTGATGCCGATCGGCTCGAGTCCGAAAAGGTAGGCGAGCGGATCCAATTACGTCGTCGGCGTGACCGCCTCGACCGGTGGCGCGGGCGCCGCCGCCGGCACGCCGCCCATGAACCGCAGCGCGTTGGCGATCGCGGCCTTCATCTCGCGGCGATCGATGATGAAGTCGATCATGCCCTTCTCGAGCAGGAACTCGCTGCGCTGGAATCCTTCGGGCAGCTTCTGCCGGATCGTCTGCTCGATCACGCGCGGGCCGGCGAAGCCGATCAGCGCCTTCGGCTCGGCGATGTTCAGATCGCCCAGCATCGCAAAGCTCGCCGTCACCCCGCCTGTCGTCGGATCGGTGAGGACGCTGATGTACGGCAGGTGCGCGCGGCCGAGGCGCGCGAGCGCGCCGCAGATCTTCGCCATCTGCATCAACGACAGCGCGCCCTCCATCATCCGCGCACCGCCGGAGCAGCACACGATGACGACGGGCCGCCGCGCGGCGATCGCGCGCTCGATCGCGCGCGTGATCTTTTCGCCGACGACGACGCCCATGCTGCCGCCGATGAAGCTGTATTCCATCGCCGCGACTTCGGTCTCGATCCCGTCGATCGTGCCGGACGCGGTAATCACGGCGTCCTTGACGCCGGTCGATTCGATCGTCGCGCGGAGGCGCGCCTTGTACGGCTTGGTGTCCACGAACTGCAGCGGGTCCATGGAGACGAGGTTCGTGTCGTACTCGGTCCACTCGTCGTCGAGCAGCAGCTTCAGGCGCTCCGCCGCGCTGATGCGGTTGTGGTGCGCGCATTTCGGGCAGACGTTCAGGTTCGTCGCGAGATCCTTGTTGTAGATGATCTGCGAACAGCCGGGACACTTGACCCACAGCCCCTCGGGGACGCGGCTGGTCGCCTGGTTGGCGGGCGCGATCGGGGTCTTGGTCTTCTTGAACCAGGCCATAAGGGATCAGCTTACCATTCCCGCAATGGACTCTATTTCGTTCTTGGCACGTAGTACCTGGTGCCAGGGCCCATGCCGCGGATCTGTCTCACGAGATCGTCGAGCGCTTCATCGCTGGTCTCGGAATCGAACTGCGAGGTTTCCACGACGAGCAGCGGCGTGGCGTTGTAGTGAAAGAAGAAGTGGTGATACGCCTCGTTCATCTCGCGCACGTACTCATCGTCCGGCTGCAGCGCCACCGTTTCGGGCTCGTGGAGGCGCGTGTGGATGCGGCGGAGCAGGACGTCGGTCGGCGTCTGCAGATAGATCACGAGGTCCGGTGGCGCGACGTCGCGCGCGACGAGATCGTACAGGCGCTGATAGATGAAGAGCTCGTTGTCGTCCAGGTTGAGATACGCGAAGATCTTGTCCTTGTCGAACAGGTAATCGCAGATCGTGATCTGGCTGAAGAGGTCGCTCTGCCGGAGCGTGGTTTGCTGGCGGTGGCGCGTGAGCAGATAGAAGAGCTGGGCCTGGAGTGCGGAACCCGGCTTGTCGGCGTAGAAATCGGCGATGAACGGGTTTTCGGTTTCCTCGAGCACGACAGTCGCGTCGAGACGCGTGCCGAGGCGCTCGGCGAGCGCGGTCTTGCCGGCGCCGATCGGACCTTCAATCGCGATGGAGCGGAACGTCAAGGCGGCCCGATGATATCATCGCGCGGTGAGGATCGACCGCCTGGAGCTGCGCCTCCTGCATCTCCCGCTCGTTCACTTCTTCGAGACCAGTTTCGGCCGCATCTCCGACAAACATTTCATCCTGGTCCGGGCAGACGCGGCGGGCCTGTCCGGCTTCGGCGAGTGTGTGGCCGACCAGGATCCGTACTACAGCGCCGAAACGAACGAGACCGCGTGGCACGTCATCACCGGCTTCGTCGCGCCGCGCGTGGTCGGGGTCGAGTTCGATCACCCGCGCGACGTGTACCCGGCGCTCGACGCGATCCGCGGCCACCACATGGCGAAGGCGGCGGTCGAAATGGCGGCGTGGGATCTGTTCGCGCGACAGCGCGGCGAGCCGCTCGCCCGCGTGCTGGGCGGGACGCGCGATCGCATCGCGTCCGGCGTGTCGATCGGCATCCAGGATTCGCTCGCCGATCTCGGCGCGAAAGTCGAGCGCGAACTGGCCGCCGGGTACCGGCGCATCAAGATCAAGATCAAACCGGGCTGGGATCTCGATCCGGTGGCGATGATCCGCGATCGCTTCGGATCGATTCCGCTGATGGTGGACGCGAACGCGGCGTACACCCTGGACGACGCGGCGCACCTCGCGCGGCTCGATCCGTTCGATCTGATGATGATCGAACAGCCGCTCGACGATGACGACATCCGCGATCATGCGCAGCTGCAGCGGCAGATCCAGACGCCGATTTGCCTCGACGAGTCGATCAAATCGGTCCGGCTCGCTGAAGACGCGATCGCGGCGGGCGCGTGCCGCATCATCAACATCAAGCCGGGGCGCGTGGGCGGTTTCCGCGAATCGATCCGGCTGCACGATCTCTGCGCCGCGCACGGCATTCCCGTGTGGCACGGCGGCATGCTCGAATCGGGCATCGGCCGCGCGGCGAACATTCACCTGTCCACGCTCTCGAATTTCACGCTGCCCGGCGACGTGGCGGCGAGCCAGCGCTACTTCAACCCCGACCTGATCGATCCGCCCATCGAGGTGGCCGCCGACGGCACCATCGGCGTGCCCACCGCGCCCGGCCTCGGCGTCTCCATCGTCGAGTCGCGCGTGGAGGGTGCGACGCTGCGGCGCGCGGTCATCGACCCCGTGCACGCCGCGCGGGCCGGATCATCGGTCGCGATTTCCTGAGGCTCTGCATGAGGCGTTCGATTATTTTCTTCGCGTGGGCGCTTGGAGCGTCGGCGTGTGCCAGCGCGCCAGTCGCGCCGCAAGCTGCGCAGCCTGCCGGTCCGCCGTTCGAGCAGAAGATGGCGTGGATTCTGCGGCTCGAGGATCAGCGCCTGCTGCGCGACCCCGCGCCGCAGGTGGCGCCCGCGTCGCCCGTGCCGGGCGCCGACGCAAAGGGACGCAAGACCCAGGTCGTCGCGCTGCCGCCGCTGCCGCCGGACCTCGTGCGTCTGCTGGCGGACCGCGAGCCGCGCATCCGCCGGCGCGCCGCGCTCGCCGTCGGGCGCGTCGGCTTGCCGGAAGGCGTTGCGCCGCTCGTGGTGTTGCTCGCAGACGCCGACGTCGAAGTCCGACAGATGGCGGCGTTCGGGCTCGGGCTGATCGGCGACAAGCAGGCGCACGATCCGCTCGTCGCGGCGCTGGCGGATCCGTCGCCGCTGGTGCAGGGCAGCGCCGCGGAGGCGCTCGGTCTGATCGGCGACGCGTCTGCGGCTGACGCGATCGGCACGATGGTCTCGAAGATCGTCCAGTCCGGCGCGCTCGCGCAGACCGCCAAGGCGCCGAGTGTGGACGATGATGCGACGCGGGACAGTCCGGAGTCGGCGTTCCGCCTGGGCGTGTATGCACTCGTGCGGCTGAAAGCGTACGGTCCGCTTGCGGCTGCCGTGCTCGATGGATCGGCGCAGCCGCGCGTGCACGGATGGCCGGTCGCGTTCGCACTGTCGCGCCTCGAAGACAAGCGGTCGCAGCCGGCGCTGATGACGCTGGTGAAGGACCCTGACCCGTACACGCGAGCGTTCGCGGTGAAGGGGCTCGGCGCGCTCAAGGATCGCGCGTCGGTGTCGACGATCGTGCCGCTCGTCGAGAGCGGCGATCGCGCGGTGGCCATCGAAGCGATTCGTGCGCTCGGGCGGATCGGCGATGCGTCGGCGATCCCGCCGCTGATGAGAATCATCCAGATGCGGAACGCACAGCCGCATCTGCGCCTCGAGGCCGTTTCGGCGCTCGCGGGGTTTCACGAGTCGGCGGAACCCGGGTTGATGGATCTCCTGCTCGACCTGCTCACCGATCCGTCGCCGGGCATTCGCGCCGCGGCGCTCCGCGCGGATGCGGCGCTCGACAAAGACGGCTTCGTCTCGGTCCTGTCGGGTCTGGATCCCGATCCGCAATGGACCGTGCGGGCTGCGATTGCGGCCGCGCTCGCGACGCTGCCTGCCGAGGTCGCGATGCCGCGGCTGACGTTGATGCTGGAGGACGCCGATCAGCGGGCGATCCCCGCCGTCCTCAACGCGCTGACGAAGCTCAAGGCGCCGAACGCCGTGCCGGTGCTGCTGGATCGGCTGAAGGCGGACGACCCCGTCGTGCGCGTGGCCGCGGCCAACGGGATCGGCGAGTTGAAACCGCCGAACGGCGCGGCGGCGCTGGCTGACGCCTACCGCCTCGGTCAGCGCGACGGCACCTACATCGCCCGCGCCGCGGCGCTGGCGGCGCTCGTCAAGTACGGCGCGTCGGACGCAGTGCCGGTGCTCAAGACCGCGCTGGCGGACAAGGACTGGGCGGTGCGCGTCCGCGCGGCGGCGCTCCTGAAGCCGCTGGATCCCTCGAGCAATGCTGACGCGCTGATCCGGCCCGCGCCGACGAACGCCGCGCCGGACGTCTACCAGGCGCCGCGGCTCATCGATCCGAAGGTGTCCACGCAGCTGTACATCGACACGGACCGCGGGTCGATTCAGATCGAGCTGGCGGTGAACGACGCGCCGATGACCGTCGAGAACTTCATCACGCTCGCGCGGAAGGGATACTTCAACGGCCTCAGCATCCACCGCGTCGTGCCCAACTTCGTCGTGCAGGACGGGGATCCGCGAGGAGACGGCGAGGGCGGCCCGGGCTACACGATCCGCGACGAGCTGAGCGAGCGGCCGTATCTGCGCGGCACGGTGGGCATGGCGCTCGACTGGGCCGACACCGGCGGCAGCCAGTTCTTCATTGCGCACTCCCCACAGCCGCACCTCGACGCGAAGTACACCGTCTTCGGCCGCGTGATCTCCGGGATGGAAGTCGTGGATGACATTCAGCAGGGCGACGTGATTCGCCGCGTGCGCGTCTGGGACGGATCGGCGGCGCCTTCGTCGCCGAAATCAGGCAGTAAGAATTAGAAATCAACCCCAGCGGCCGACGACGAAGCCCGCGCCGAGGCCGAAGATCACGCCCGTGATCATGATGGGTGCAAACGCCTTCGTGATGATGGCATCGGGCAGGCTCGTGAGCACGCCCACGACAACACCCGCGAGCATCGGTGGCACGGGAAGGGCGACGACGGCGGTCAAGAAACCGAGAGCGAAGCGGCTGCAGAACGCGCCCAGGAGAGCTGTGCGTTTGTCAGGAAACGACAGCGGCAGCATGAGCAGTACGTCGACCAGGCCGATCACGGTACCGAGCAGCAGACCGAGCACCACGCGCGTCATCGTTTCGTCCTGAAATTGAAAAGGGGGCCACGTTGGCCCCCTTTTATGAACGGAGAGTCGGCCTAGCGCTTCTTGCCGGCCTTCTTCTTCCCGCCCTTGGCTTTCTTTGCCATTGTCTGTTATCCCCCCCTTCATGTGGGTTTAACTTGCGAGACGCTCACGTCATCGTTCCAGTGGCTGCCGCCTGGCACGCTCACCCGATGTCGGCGCCCGCGTCGGCACTAGGAATGGCCTACGGTGACCATCCTCATACCAGATGTAGATTATGGATGAGAAAATTGCGATGTCAAGCACAAAGTACCCTGAAAAGTCAAAAAAACGTCACGAGCGATCGTCCGGCGGCGCGAGTCTTCTGATCGCGCGCGTCGCAAGATCGCGCGCGCGCGAGTCGGCGCCGACGATGAGCGTGACTTCGCGGTAGAGCGAGAGCGCGCGTGTACGATCGCCGGCGCGCTCGACGATTTGCGCGTAGTCCACGAGCGCGGATGCGCGCACGATCCCCGGCACGAGCGGCGCCGCCACTACTTGCTCGAGCATTTCACGCGCGCGGCCATCGTCTTTCCGCGCTTCGAACAGCCGCGCGTATCGATAGCGCGCCATCATGTCGCGCGGCGCCAGTTCGACGGCGCGCGAGAGGCCCGACTCGGCGCCATCCAGATCGCGGCGCTCCAGCGCCCGCCATCCTTCGAGCGACAGCCGATACGCTTCCGTGATCCGCGGGTCCGGTGCGGTGCGGAGTCCGGCGCGAGCCGCGTCGCGAATCGAGGTCGCATCCTCCGGCGCGAGCGCGGCGGCCTGTGTGTACGCCGCCACCGCCGTGGCGCGGTCGCCCACGCGATCGGACGCCTGGCCGAGCTGAAGCTGCGCCTGCGCCGCGTCGAACGGCTGCAGGTCGCGTGCCGATGCGCGCTTCAGCTCCTCGATCGCGCGATCGGTTTCGAACATCGCGTCGAGCTCGTGCGCCAGGCCAATCCGCGCCCGCGCCTCGGCCGCCGGTGCGAGCGCCACGCGGCCGGCCCGCGCGCGATCGATCAGCTCACGCCACCGCGCCGCGCTCGCGGCCTGATCGTGAAAATACGCGTCCTCGACCTCGGCGATGCGTTCGAGGAACAGCGGATTGGTGGGATAGCGCTTGTCCAGCTCCGTCAGCAGGTCGCGCGCCTCCACCGGTTTGTGTTCGTACCAGAGATACACCACGTGGAGCTGAAAGTCGGCTTCGCCGGTCATCAGCTCGCCATGCTCGCGGGCGCGGAGCATCTCAGCCAGGCCCTTGACGCGATCGCCGCCCGGGAGAAACAGCAGGAAGCGGAGGAGCTTGGCCGCCGCGGGCGCGACGTCCGCGTAGTAGTGGTAGAGGCCGATGCCGAAGTACGCGTCGTTCAGCGTGGGATCGAGCTCGAGCGCGCGTTCGAGCGCCGAGCGGATCCGGTTGCCGTCGCGCGCGGCAGCCACGCGCTCGCCGCGCAGCACGCGCCACTGCACGAGCGGCGCGTAGGATCCGGCGAGGTAGAACCACGCCTCCGCCCGCCGCGGCTCGCGTTCGGTCCAGGCGGCCGAGGCCGCGATGGCCGCCACTGCCTTCGCGTTCAACTCATCGTCCAGCTGGTGGCTGTGCGGGTTGATCTGGATTTGCCACCACAGCGACACGACCTGCATCGCCTGGCAGGCTTCCTTCGGCGCGGGCGGACACGCATCCGCCAGCAGGCGATCGGCCTGATCGAAGTGGGCGGCGAGAATCTGGTCGTAGGCAGCGGCGAGCCGCGCCCCGCCGGTAAGGGAGGCGTTTGCTGGAGACGCGGTGCCGAAGAAGAGGAGCGCGAGAACAGCCGAGCCCTGAAAACTCACATGCTCGTCCGCAGCTGTTGTTTCTCCGCGTGCCGCTCGATCGCGAGCTCGATCAGGCGATCGAGCACGGTCGAGTAGGGCACGCCGCTGGCGGCCCAGAGCTTGGCGTACATGCTGATCGTGGTGAACCCGGGGATCGTGTTCACTTCGTTCAGATAGAGGATGCCGCTGTCGCCCGCGAGCAGGAAGTCGACGCGCGCCATGCCGGCGCCGTCGATCGCCTTGAATGCCGCGACCGACAGCGTGCGGACCTCCGCCGCCTGCGCTTCGGTGATGGGCGCCGGGATGCGTTCCGTGGATCCGCCGTCCAGGTACTTCGCTTCGTAGTCGTAGAACTCGCGCGCCGAGATGATCTCGCCGGGCACCGACGCCTCGGGCTCGTCGTTGCCGAGCACCGCGCACTCGATCTCGCGCGCGTTCGGGACGGCGGCTTCGACGATGATCTTGCGATCGAATTCGGCGGCGAGATCGATCGCGGCCTTCAGTTCGGTCGCGTGCTTGGCCTTCGAGATGCCGACGCTCGATCCGAGGTTGGCCGGCTTCACGAAGAGGGGGAATCCGAGGCGCGTCGCGACGTGCGTCAACAGCGCGCGCTGATCGCGCTGCCAGTCCTTCTTGAGCAGCACCTCGTAGTCCACCTGCGGCAGCCCGCGCGCGGCGAACACGAGCTTCATGGCCGCCTTGTCCATCCCGACCGCCGAGGCGAGCACGCCGGCGCCGACGTACGGGATGTTGGCCAGCTCCAGCAGTCCCTGAACGGTGCCGTCCTCGCCGTACGGTCCGTGCAGAACGGGGAACATGACGTCGACCGCGCGGCCCGAGACGACCGACTGCGCGTCGATCGTGATCAGCGCGTCGCCGCCGGGATGCGCGACGGGGTAGGCTTGCGGGGCGAGCTCACGCGGCTGCGCCTTCGCGGCGGCGATCGCGTCGGCCGCCGCCTGGAGCACCGGCGGACGTGACGGCAGCGTCCATGTGCCGTCTTTCTCGATCCGGATCGGGATCGCGTCGTAGCGCGCTGGATCGAGGTTCTTGAAGACGGCGGCCGCCGAGGCGAGCGACACCTCGTGCTCGCCGGATCGCCCGCCGTAGATCACGCCGACTCGGATCTTCTTCGCCATGTGGTGAACGTTTCTGCACAGATTGTAGACTGTTCACACCCTGATGTCAGACACGCCTTTCGGTTTCACGGTCACGCATACGGACGGTCTGGCGCGCCGTGGGGTGATCACCACGCCGCACGGCGACGTCCAGACGCCGGCCTTCATGCCGGTCGGCACTCAGGGGGCCATCAAGGGGCTGCTGCATCGCGATCTGCTCGGCCCGGACGGCGCCGGCGCCGAGATCCTGCTGAGCAACACCTATCATCTCTATCTGCGCCCCGGCGACGACCTCATCGCCCGGCGCGGCGGGCTGCACCGCTTCATCGGCTGGCCGCGCCCGATTCTCACCGACAGCGGCGGCTATCAGGTGTTCAGCCTCGCGGAACGCCGGACCATTACCGAAGAAGGCGCGCGCTTCCAGTCGCACCTCGACGGGTCGCCGCACATGCTGACGCCGGAGAGGGCCGCCGACATCCAGGCGCAGCTCGGATCCGATATCGCGATGGTGCTCGACGAATGCCTCGCGTATCCGGCGACGGAGGACGCCGCCCGCGAGTCGATGCAGCGCACGCTCCGCTGGGCCCGCCGTGCTCGGGAGCGATTCCTCGCAATGCGGAAGGCGGATTTCGGATTGCGGATTGCCAATCCCAACCAGGCGCAGTTTGGAATCGTGCAGGGCGGCGTTCATCCCGACCTTCGCGAGCAGAGCGCGCGCGAGACGGTCGCGATCGGTTTCGAAGGCTACGCGATCGGCGGACTCAGCGTCGGCGAGCCGAACGAGGTCATGTACGACATCACCGCGAAGACGACCCCGTTTCTTCCGGCGGATCGGCCGCGCTACCTGATGGGCACCGGCACGCCGCCGGATCTCGTGGAATCGGTCGCGCGCGGCATCGACATGTTCGACTGCGTGCTCCCGACCCGCAACGCGCGTAACGGCCAGCTCTTCACGAGCGAGGGGCGCATCAATATCAAGAACGCGCGCTATGCGGAAGACGATGGCCCGCTCGATCCGGCGTGCTCGTGCTACACGTGCCGCACCGCGTCGCGCGCCTATTTGCGTCATCTCTATATGGCGGGCGAGATGAACGGCGCGACCCTTAACACGTTGCATAACCTCAACTTTTACCTTGACACTATGCGGAGGATTAGGGACGCTATAGCGTTTGGGCGGTTTGAAAGTTTCAGGCTAGGATTCCACCAGAGCTTCTCCCGCCAGGTGACTGACTCATAAGATGTTGGACGCGTTCAAGAACCTCGGATTCGTGCTCGCCATGGCCGCGCCTGAAGGCGGCAGCCCGTGGCTGTCGTTCCTGCCGTTCGCGCTCGTGCTCGGCATCTTCTATTTCATCATCCTGTTGCCAATGAAGCGGAAGCAGCAGAAGGTCGACGCGTTCCTTGGCGCCCTGAAGGTCGGCGACAAGATCGTCACCACGGGGGGCATGTACGGGCAGGTGACGCGGCTCGGCGAGCAGAGCGTCCAGGTGCAGATCGCCAACAACGTGCGCGTCGAAATCGCCAAGGCGGCCATCGGCGGATATCAAGGGCAGGAGCCCGTGGTCACGACGGATCAGTCGGCATAATTCCTATGCAGAACTTTCGCTGGAAAATCATCACGATCCTCGGCGTGCTCGTGCTCTTCACGGCGTTCGGTGTCTATCCGATCGTCGCCGGGCACTACGGCGTGAAGTCTCCCGCCTGGCTGATGGAGTATCAGCTCAAGCTGGGGCTCGACTTGAAGGGCGGCGTCCATCTCGTCCTGCGCGTGCAGACCGACGACGCGCTGAAAGCGCTCACCGACACGGAGAGCGAGCGGCTGCGTGAGGATCTGCAGAAAGCCAGCGTCACGATCACCAACATCGTCGTCCCGGATCCGGCCCACTTCCGCGTGGAAGGCGTGCCCCCCGCGCAGGACGCGGCGTTCCGGCAGGCCGCCGTGGACGTGTCGGCGAATTTCGACCGCAGCTCCGCGACCAACGGCGTCTATACGTTCACGATGAAGCCGAACGTGCAGGTGCGGCTCCGCGAAGACTCCGTCGTCCAGGCGCGGCAGACGATCGAGCGGCGCGTGAACGAGCTCGGCGTCACCGAGCCGCAGATCGCGCAGCAGGGCACCAATGGCGACGAGATTCTCGTCCAGCTGCCCGGCGTCACCGACGTCGACAAGGCCAAGAGCATCATTCAGTCGACCGGCGTCCTTGAATTGAAGATCGTCGAGCAGGGCCCCGTCTCCGCGCCCGATGCGCTGATGGTGAACGGCCAGGTCCCGCAGGGCATGGAGATCGTGCCCGGCGTGGGCACCGCCGTTCCCGGGGTGCCGGCCGGCGTCGAGTACTACCTGGTGCGCAAGGTCGCCGCCGTCACCGGCCACGACCTGAGCAGCGCGCGCCCCACGGTGGACGAAAACAACCAGCCGGCGGTCGGCTTCTCGCTGACGCCCGAGGGCGGACGCAAGTTCGGCAACGTGACCGGCGCGAACATCGGCAAGAACCTCGCGATCATCCTCGACGGCAAGGTGCAGTCAGCGCCGCGTCTCGAAGAGCGGATCTCGGGTGAGGGGCGCATCCACGGCAACTTCACGCAGGAGGAAGTGCAGAACCTCTGCCTGATCCTGCGGTCCGGTGCGCTGCCGGCGACGCTCACCTACCTGCAGGAGCACGTGATCGGCGCCACCCTCGGCGCCGATTCGATCAGGTCCGGCATCGTGGCGTCGGTCGTCGGTCTGGCCGTCGTGGCGCTGTTCATGCTCGTCTACTACAAGCTGTCGGGCGTGAACGCGGTCGTCGCGCTCCTCTTCAACCTCATCATCCTGCTCGGCCTGATGGCCTACGTCGGCGCCGTGATGACGCTGCCGGGTATCGCCGGCTTCGTGCTGACGATGGGCATCGGCGTGGACTCGAACGTGCTGATCTTCGAACGTATCAAAGAAGAACTCGAAGCGAGCAGAGGCGTGCGCGCGTCGATCAACGCCGGCTTCAGCCGCGTGTTCCTGACGCTGTTGGATACGCACATCGCGGCGCTGATTTCCGCGGCGTTCCTGTTCCAGTTCGGGACCGGCCCGATTCGCGGCTTCGCGGTCACGCTCTCGGTCGGCCTGCTGTCGAACCTGTTCACCTCGACCTTCGTGTCGAAGACGCTGTTTGAAATCGCGCTGGCGCGCCGCCATCAGGTCGCCACGCTCTCGATTTAGCCATGCATATTTTCAACCACCCGCACTACAACTTCCTCCGCTGGCGCTGGCACGCGATTGCCCTGTCGTGGGTGATCATCATCGCGGGCCTCGTGGTCCTCAAGACCAAGGGCATTCCGCTCAGCACGGAGTTCTCGGGCGGCACCGAAATCATCACGGCGTTCGATCAGCCGACGTCGGTCAACCAGGTGCGCACCGCGCTCGACAAGTCGTTCCCCGGCGGCGACGTCATCGTCCAGACGTACGACAACCCGGCGCTGCGGCAGATCATGATTCGCGTGCCGACGGTCGGCGCCGAGTCGGGGGCACCGCTCAGCACGACCGAAAACACGGTGATCGGCGCGCTGACCAAGGGCGGCCTCGGCGGGTTTCACATCGTCGGCAGGGAACTCGTCAGCTCGTCGGTCGGACAGGAGCTGAGGAGCAAGGGCTTCTGGGCGACGGTGCTGTCGCTCATCGGCATTCTCTTGTATCTGGCCTTCCGTTTTCAGTTCAGCTTCGCGGTCGGCGCCGTCGTGGCGACGATTCACGATTTGCTGGTGACGATTGCGTTCCTGGCATTCTTCCGGTACGACCTGTCGTTGACCGTGATCGCCGCCATCCTGACGATGACCGGCTACTCGACGAACGACACCATCGTCATCTTCGACCGGATCCGCGAGAACCTGCGGTCGATGCGGCGCGACTCGTTGAGCGAAGTCGTGAACACCTCGATCAACCAGACGCTCGGCCGGACGGTCATCACGTCCGGCACGGCGCTGCTGACGGCGCTCTCGCTGTTCTTCTTTGGCGGTGAAGTGCTGCACGGCTTCGCGTTCACGATGGTCGTCGGCATCATCACCGGCACCTACTCGAGCGTGTTCGTGGCCGCAGCGATCGTCACGCTCTGGCGCGGCAAGGGGCCGATGCGGGCGGCCGCGCACGCGCCGGCCTCGGTGGCGCCGACGTCCGCACCGCAGCAGCCGACACGGAAGTCGAAGCCGCAGCGCAAAGCTCGCGCGTCCTAGCACGTGCCGACCACGCTTCAAGCGGCGCTCCTCGGGATCGTTCAGGGGCTCACCGAGTTTCTCCCCGTCTCGTCGACGGCGCATTTGTTGATCTCAGAGCGGTTGATCGGCTACCAGGATCCGGGCGGCGTGTTCACCGTGATGATTCAGCTCGGCTCGATCTTCGCCGTCATGTGGCTCTATCGCGCGAAGATCCTCGCGGTCGTGAGGGGCCTGCCGACGAGCCCCGAGGCGCGCCGCTTCGCGTTCAAGATTCTGCTCGCCACCGTTCCCGCGCTGGTCGCCGGCGGATTGTTCTCGAAGTTCGTCAAGAGCGTGCTCTACGGCAGCTTCGCCGTGATTGCGGTCGCGTTCATCGCCGGCGGGATCATCATCCTGCTCGCCGAGCGGTTCCGGCCGGCGCCGGACGTGTTCGACGTGGATGCGCTGCCGGCCGGCCGCGCGCTGGCAATCGGCTCCTTTCAGGCGCTCGCGCTCGTGCCCGGTGTCTCCCGGTCGGGCGGGACGATCGTCGCGGGCCTGCTGATGCGCGTGGATCGCGCCGCGGCGGCCGAGTTCACGTTCTTCCTGGCGATGCCGACGATGGCGGCCGCGTTCGCGCACGATCTGCTCGAGGTGCGCCACAATCTCGGCTCCGCCCGCGGGCTGGAGATTGCGATTGGCTTCGTCATGGCGTTCATCTCGTCCGCGCTGGTCGTCAAACCGTTTCTTTCGTACGTCAAGCGATCCGGCTTCGCGCCCTTCGCCTGGTATCGCATCGCAGCGGGCCTCGCGCTCCTTGCCGCCATCGGGGCGGGGTGGCTGTGAATGCAGTGGCTGCGGCGTAACTTCATCGCCGGCTTCTTCGTCCTGGTGCCGCTGTTCATCAGCGTCGTGGCCTTCATCAAGATCTTCGGCGTCGTCGACGGCTTGACGACGCCGCTGTACGACCGGCTGCTGGGGCAGCGGATTCCGGGGCTCGGCGTGCTGTCGACCGCGGCGGCGATCGTGATGGTCGGCGCGGTGGCGACCAACGTCATCGGCAAGCGCGTGCTGCGGCAGGGCGAGAACCTCCTGCTGCACGTGCCCGTGTTCCGGACGATCTACGCGCCGGTGAAGCAGCTCGTGGCGGCGTTTTCCCCCGACAACGAGGCGGGGTTCAAGCGCATGGTGATGGTCGAGGACGCGAAGCGCGGGCTGGTGCTCGGCTTCCTGACCCGGGAGTTCGCGGTGGACCGCGGCGCGGGATCGGAGCCGATGATCGCCGTGTTCGTGCCGACCAACCACCTGTATCTGGGCGATATCGTGATTTGCGAGCGCGCGCGCGCGACGTTTCCGGACATCACGGTGGAAGAGGGGATCCGAATTTTCCTCACGGGAGGAATGGCGCTGCCGCCGCGGGTCCGCAATGTATAATCCCTGCTTTTGTGCGAGGTGAGATGAGCGTGTCCGTTCAGAGTGTCTTCAAACGTCTTCTGGTGCCGGCGCTGGTGGCGGCGCTGGCGGTCGTCGTCTTCGGGGCGCTGGCCCGGCCGGCAGCCGCGCAGGCGCCCGCGGGGCAGCTCTCGCCGACCGCGCAGGCCGACGTGCGCGAAGACGCCGGCGGCGAAGCCAACCTGAAGGTGCCCGATCTCTCCACGGTCAGCTTTCGCGGTGTGAACGGCCGGACGCTCCTCATGAGCGGCCTGCTCGTGTGCGTCCTCGGCCTCGGCTTCGGCCTCGCGGTCTTCGTGCAGACCAAGCGCCTGCCTGTGCATCCGGCGATGCTCGAGATCTCCGAGCTGATTTACGAGACGTGCAAGACGTATCTCATCACGCAGGGCAAGTTCATCCTGCTCCTCGAAGTCTTCATCGGCGTGATCATGGTCTTCTACTTCGGCGTGCTGCAGCACATGCCGGCGGTGAAGGTCATCGTCATCCTGGTGTTCAGCCTGATCGGCATCGGCGGCAGCTACGGCGTCGCGTGGTTCGGCATCCGCATCAACACGTTCGCGAACTCGCGCACCGCGTTCGCGAGCCTGCGCGGCAAGCCGTTCCCGATTTACGCGATTCCGCTGCGGTCCGGCATGAGCATCGGCATGCTCCTCATCAGCGTCGAGCTCCTGCTGATGCTCTGCATCCTGCTCTTCATTCCCGGCGACTGGGCGGGGCCGTGCTTCATCGGCTTCGCGATCGGCGAGTCGCTCGGCGCCGCGGCGCTGCGCATCGCCGGCGGCATCTTCACCAAGATCGCCGACATCGGGTCGGACCTGATGAAGATTGTCTTCAACATCAAGGAAGACGATGCGCGGAACCCCGGCGTCATCGCGGACTGCACGGGCGACAACGCGGGCGACTCGGTCGGCCCGAGCGCGGACGGCTTCGAGACGTACGGCGTCACCGGCGTCGCGCTGATCTCGTTCATCGTCCTCGCCGTGCCGGACCTGCACGTCCAGGTGCAGCTGCTCGTGTGGATTTTCGTGATGCGCATCATGATGATCGTCGCGAGCGGCCTGTCGTACTTCATCAACGAGGCGATCGCGCGGGCGCGCTACGCATCGGTCGACAAGATGAACTTCGAGGCGCCGCTCACGTCGCTCGTGTGGCTGACGTCGATCGTCTCGGTGGTCATCACCTACGTCGTGTCCGGCGTGCTGGTGCCCGACCTCGGCGACGGCTCGCTGTGGTGGAAGCTCTCCACCGTGATCACGTGCGGCACGCTGGCCGG
>Ga0193726_1000462_pt1 | contig 42604 bp, 46 predicted proteins | sample H2c1metaG_FD_144928 | JGI IMG/M metagenome (GOLD analysis project Ga0193726, IMG submission 144928) | Soil microbial communities from a riparian zone of the East river system, Colorado, United States - H2c1 | ecosystem: Environmental > Terrestrial > Soil > Riparian zone | place: USA: East River... | reverse complement strand
CGCGATGTCTGCCGCGTCGAGGTGCTTTCCGACAAAACCATCTCGATGCGGATGCTGTTCGACCCCGGCCACAGCCTGGAAGAGCGCATCCTGAGCGAGCAATTCGGGTATTAGGGCTCCATCGTCGGACACGGCGAACGCGGTTGTGAAATATATTTCCGACCTCATCCTGAGGAGCGCGCCCTTGCGCGCGTCTCGAAGGATGGCCGCGAGTCCGCGCTTTGCGTCCATCCTTCGAGACGCTTGCTTCGCAAGCTCCTCCAGCGATAACGGCGAAGCCGTTACGCGGGGATGAGGGCCGCACAACCTCGAACGCCGGGACGACGCCAAACCCGTTGCACGAACGTCGTTCCCTCCCCCCTTCGCAACCATTCGTTAACGCGGGCGGGATATGGTTAACGCGGAGTATACCGAACTCTTCGGTCACCCCTAGAGCCTGACCATGTTTCGCATCGACTTCAACAAGCTGCGATTTCTTGTCTGCGACGACAATCCGCATATGCGCCGCATCCTGCGGACGCTGCTGCATTCGTTCGGCGCGCGCGAGGTGTATGAGTCCGAGGACGGCGCCACCGCGCTCGAAATGTACAGCCACTACGTTCCCGATATCGTCATCACCGACTGGTCGATGCCGATTTTCGACGGCCTCGAGCTCGCGCAGATGATCCGGCAGCCGGAATCGAAGGGCAATCCCTACGCCCCCATCATCATGCTGACCGGCCATTCCGAGAAGCGGCGCGTCACCGTGGCGCGCGACGCCGGCGTCACCGAATTCCTCGCCAAGCCGATCTCGGCCAAGGGGCTGTACCAGCGCATTCTGAACGTCGTCGCCAATCCGCGTCCGTTCATCAAGACCAAGACCTATTTCGGCCCCGACCGCCGCCGCAACACCAGCAACGCCTATATCGGCCCCGAGCGCCGCGTCGGCGGCGACGCGGAAGTGCTGCAGCAGCCTTCGCTGCTCGACAAGGCCAGAACTGCTGTTTAGCGCGCGAGACCTCAGGAAACCATGATGGCGAAAGACAAGTCCCCGACGCTGCAGATCGCGACCTTCGCCGATCATAAAGTGATCACGCAGCCCAATCCCTTGCGCAAGGTGCTGCGGCGTGTGCTCGATAAAGATCCCGACGATCCGATCGCGCGCGCGGAAAAGGCGCTCGCCGGCCTGTCGGGCGAATTCAAGAACTGGATGGGGATCGAAACCGACCGGCTCGCGGCGGCCCACGCCACCATTCTGAGGGACGGTTTTACGGACTTCACCCGCCAGGAGCTGTTTCGCGCCGCCCATGACATCAAGGGCGATGCCGCCACGTTCGGATTTCCTTCCGCCGGTGCTGCCGCCGAGAGCCTGTGCCGGATCATCGAACACGCGCCCGATCTTGACGAGGTGCCGTCCGACCTGATCGCGCATCATATCAACGCCATTCAGGCCATCGTGCGCGAGCGCACCAGGCTCGACACCGTCAGCACCGCCAGCGAACTGAGCCGGCAATTGCGCGGCGTCGCCGACGAATACCTCACCTACGCCAATCGCGACCGCCCCGAGCACCTCGAAGCCATCCTCGGCCCGAGCCTCGTGCCGGGGGATTGAGGCGTAAACGTTTGCGTCGTCCCCGCGAACGCGGGGACCCAGTACGCCGCGACCCATCGGCTCCATCACCGACGCCCTGGAATACTGGTTCACCCGCGTTCGCGGATGATGACGGCTGGGCGTGTGGCGCGTTCGCATTCAACGAATGGCCTCCTGCGCCCGTCATTGCGAGCAGCGAAGCAATCCATACCCGTCATTCCGGGATGGTCCGCAGGACCAGACCTCAGATGTGCAATTGCACATCGGGGAATCTCGAGATTCCGGGTTCGATGCTCCGCATCGCCCCGGAATGACGGAGTACGGATTGCTTCGCGGAGCCTGTCATCGGTCGCGCATTCGCGCGACCCGTTGGCTCGCAATGACTCCAAACACACGTTCGCGACCTCGCGATGCGAAGCGTCCGAGGCCTTGCATGAAATCTTCCGCCCGATAGAGGGCGTGGGGAACGCCGGATGCCCGTTGCACCCGCAGCCTCGCGTGCACTTTGTATTGGTAGAACGCACACGAGTAAACGAGTACACCGGAATCACGCGACGTTCCCGCACGCAATGGTTTTAACGGTTTCCTTCGTGCTCCCCGGTGATCGGGCTTGTTTGCCACCGTCGCCAGCGGATAGGTCTTGTCTAAGCCCGGTTGGGCCGACGCGACTCCGCAAACTTGACGCTAGCGTCGGGGCGTCAGGACCACACGACTTCGCCGTACGCAACAGCATCGTTCGTCAGCTCGCCGTTTGATCGCTCACGGGCCTTTCGCCAACCCGCCCTGCCATCACGTTGCGCGCCTGACGCTGCCGCGTCCACCGCCACCCACCCCGCGTCCGTGACGATCGCGATACGCCCCTCTAGTGGGGTGGGGTGGGATGCGAAACGTTCTAGATCTGATTTGGGGTGCGCGGCTACAGAAATATTTTTCGGAAAACCAGAAAAAAGACTCGACACAAAAATGCCTGACGGGCAAATCAGCGCAACGGCCGGCTCCAAGACATCACTTGGTTATCCATCGCGCCGCTTCGAGACGACGCCCTGCCCTCCGAGCCGCAAGCGTGCCCGAACATCTCGCCGCTTGTGTTTCATCCGGATTACGCCGCGATCGGCAGTAGCACGTAGGATGGGCTAAGCCTGCGAAACCCATCATCTCCATAAGATGCAATTGATGGGTATCGCTTCGCTCCACCCATCCTACGCGCTAGGTGTCCTGGGATCAGGAGTTTTTTGATCCGATCATATTGCCGGGCCGAAAGCAGCCGCTGCGCACGTTGCGCGATGAAATCGGGAATGCGATCGCGGACGGGCGTCAGCGCCGTGATGCCGTCGTTCTTGCCTGTGAGGTGGGCGCGGCTGCTCGACCAGCGCCAATCGCGTGCGCGGTCGACCAGACGCGCGGCAGAATCGCGAGCGGGCGGCAGCGTATGCGGCTGTCGCTGCCCAAAATTGAGACTCTTATGGAACTACGTCTGTGGCGCTTTATTTTCCAGGGAGTTCGCCGGATTCAGCGCCGCATCATCGTCTGTGTGTTCATCTGCATCAGCTGCCTATTCGACTGTTCCATCGCCCACATCTGCTGCTGCATGGCCGCCTCCTGTGATAGCCGCATCCTTCTATTATCATCCAGGCATTGGACATAAGCCGGCGTTCCCGGTTTCAGCCCCGCGCTGCGGCAGGCCGCGTCGTCATTGGCTGCAATCTGCTCGGCGGTCGTGAAGCAGGCGCCCAATGGAAGCGCGGCTGCCACGATCAACAGAAGCCGTGAAAAGTGCATTTCCTTGCCCCCTCTCTTCTGAAGCTTCCATCTTATAGACGCAACCAAGGCGCAATTGCGTTCTTGAGATTCGGGGGCGCCTGGAAGGTGCCACCGCCCGCGCGGCTTCGCAATCAGCCTGTTCGCGGGTGTTTTGAATTCCGTCGCGGCCATCGCGAGAGCGTCTTGTTCGTTGAGGTAGCGGGAAAATAATAGCGCTCGACGTGGACGCCCCTGCGTTCGTCGAGGGTGATCTCCAGCAATTCGTTGATGGGTTCGCGGTCGCCGAGGCGGTCCAGCGCGAGGGCGAACAGCCGCCTCTGAATTACGGAATTACGATGACAGTGCATTTAATGCGCAGTGTTGTGCGCGATGCGCGGCGAGTTAAGTGCACTGTCACCGTAACTCCGAGGTGGTCAACCGCGGCTTGGATCCACACGCGGTCATCACGAAGAAGAGCGCTTCTTGAACTCCTCCCAGTGGCGCCTCATGAACTCGTCCTGCTCCGCCACTGTGCCTACCGATGCAATGTCGTCGACGGGATCAAATGTCCCGACCAGATCCTTCATCAAAGCGGGCTGACCGTGTGTGTGCACGTAGCTCTTCCAAGCGCCGGCATCACGTGACATCCCAGAAGGGCAAACGTTTGGCCGCGCTCCCTGACAGAGAACGCGGAATCCTTCGGGTTCGATCACCCGGCGAAATGCGCGGAGGCACTCGTAAAAGTCAGACGCATCGAAACGACGCTCCTCACCACCGACAGGCCACGCAATCACCAGCCGACAGACGTCTTGGCTTAGATCGCTCAGTTTTGCCTGGAGGCTGATCTTCTCCATTCCAGTACGTTGCACGTCAAGCCAGATGATCTCTGGTTCCATAGCCCCCGCCACGTCGTCTGCGCCACACCAGCGAGCCTGCATCTAGCCATGACGAAGCAGGCTGACCAAACGGGACCGCATTCATGTACGGACCTGGCCGGATGCATACCCACATGTCGCGCTGTCAACTCTCACGTCCGCGGCCTTCACCGGATGCGTACTTTCCGACCGAGTCGCGCATGAATGAAGAAAACCGGGGTACGGCCCCGGTTTTCTTTTGGCGCGTCGGTATCAGTTTTGCCTTACGTTGCCGAAGGCATCGCGATCGCCGTGAGCGTTGTATCCCGAGTCGTGCAGGTTCTGCATGTACGCGTCGTGAGCACTGAGGGTATCGGCGGGGGCGGAACCCTCGGCAATCGGAGCGCTGGCGTTGTGGGAGTGGTGGTGCATGACGTGGTGGTGGTGGTGGTGGGCTGACTCGCGAGCCATGGCAGCACCACTGACGACGAGAGTGGCCGCAGCGGCCAAAATAAGAAGTCGCATGATTAGGATCCTCCGTTTCTTGTTTTTGAAAGTTGAGCTTAGAACACCTCAACAATTACAAATTACACCACGCTGCACAAAAAGTTGAGACTCCGCCCCGGTAAACTTTGCATCGCGGGTTTGTGACGAACCCGTGACCGACCCGTGATGCCAGAGCCAGCAGCGGAAGGCTGCAGTGTCATAGTGCCACGGCGAAGCAATATTGCTCATCATCGTCGTTCGTGGCCCGCACGCGCCGCCGTCGCGCGCTGATGATCCTGTCGCGCTACTGCACTTGATCTTGCGGCGGGTGCGGCAACGGGCCTTCATGATCCAGAACCCATACGTAATCCCGCGCGTCGAGATAGCCGCCGCAAATGTTGCATCGGAAAAAGTTTTCGGCCTCGCTGACGCGAAGCCTGTCGGCGCGCTCGCCGAGCACCGTCCCGCGTGGTCTCGGTTCTTCGAGTGACATGATCGCCGGCATCTTTAAGTCCCCTAGAGCGGGATGACTTTTCTTCGAATCGTCGTCCCGCTCTATCTTTTTGTTTGAGCATGATCTCCGCGCAAACGCTTCGCGTTTGTCGCGAGGGAAAACCGGTACCCACCCTCGGATCAAGTCCGAGGGCATGCTTTTCCGGATCATGCCCTAAGTCTTGCCACCGCTCTATACTTCCCATGGTGCCGTGGGAAGTGTCACTCAATCGCCTCCCGTGGAACCACGGATCAAAAAAATCAGAGGCCGATCCTTACACGGCGCGCGGGGTAATCCGCCCGTGCCGCCATCCACGATTCATTTCACTTCCTTGAAGGCTGGCCCGACAGGCGCGATCTCGGTGCGGTGACGAGCAGCTATGGAGCGCATTACGGACTTAACTCGGACATCAAGCCAGGTCCGAAAAGTGCCAAAGCCGCCATTGCAGACCGACATCAGGGCGCTGAGACTGCGCTCGCGGCCTTGCGGATGACATCGAGTACCACATCCGGCTTCGATAACATGGGAACGTGGGACGCCGTGACTTCGGTCGTGGCGGCTTTCATGCGTTTCGAGACAAAGTGTTGCAGGTCCGGGTGAACCGTCTGGTCCTGGGTGGCGAGGACATACCAGCTCGGCTTGGATTTCCACGCCGTGCCCTCGACCTTTTGGTTGAAGAGGTCTGCCACCGGCGCCTCCTGCGTGGCATACACCAGCTTTTGCTCCGCCTCGGGCAGGTCTCCCGCGAAGTGCTTGACGCCGCTTTGTTTGAGCCAGACGCGCCCGTCCGGCACCTCGATGTGGTCGAACACGGGGGTCGTTGGAAACTTGTCAAGCAGGCTCTGAGAGGTTTCGTCGGCATCCGGCGCGAGGGCCGCGATATAGACGAGCCCGGCTACCCGCGCATCGGTCCCTGCGTGCGTGATCAGTGTTCCGCCATAAGAATGACCGACGAGGATCGCCGGGCCAGGGACCCGAGCAAGGCACGCCTTCACGGCGGCGACGTCAGTCGCGAGTGAATCGAGGCCGTGCTGACTGGCCATCACTTCATGGCCCTCGGCTTGGAGCGTTGGGATCAGCTTGCTGAAGCATGATCCATCAGCCCAGAGGCCATGTGCGAAAACGATGCTTGGTTTGGTCACGATAGTCTCCGTTGGCTGTGTGAACGTCAGTTGATTTGATCGCGATGCGTAGCCTGAAGCAGGTGGGCTTCATGTCTATCGCGTCATCAATACAGCCAACAGAGGGCGGCAACGATAATCGGGCGAAAGTGAAAAATGACGCGAGCCTATGTTTTCCGCTTTGCGCTGGCACCTCAAACTCGGACATTGCTCGATGGATTCCTCGTGGGAACGACGTTGAGGGTGATGCGATCAGGCCGCGATCAGGTCGTGGGGTGCTGTGGCTTCTTCTGCCATCAGTTCGTCGCAGAACATGCGGGCTTCTTCCCGCGCCGACTCGGTCGCAAAGCGGCGCAGCGGCTCGGCGGCCTTCCGGTCGGTGGCGCAATGCGTCGGCACGCACGCTCATCACAACGCGCTGAGATCATCCGGGACGTCGCCGAACTTCCTGATCACCTCGGCATCATTGAAAACTCCGGTGGCCGGATCACCGGTGCGACTGAATGCGACGGCGCCGACATGCCCCTGCTTGCGCGAGAGCGCCTCGGCACGCATCACGGCAGCGGTCGGATTGAAGCATTCGACCGGCTCCCCCGGCGTGACGCCCTCGTCAGCAGCAACAAAGGGCAGAGCGACGAAGTAGGTCACGTCCGCCATCACGCGCTCCTAGCCTGAATAGGTGCGAAATCGGCCGCGGACATACGCGTGCGACACCGCCGCCATCAGTTCACAAGCCTCGGACTCCAGGTATTGGTTCGCCACAATCAACGAGCGGATGGTGGACCTCATGTCGCCGCCGCAAGCAGCGATGGCCTCATCCACAGCGATCTCCAACTCGTCGGCCCCCTTCTCACTCGGCTGCGAACGAGGGCGCATGACGTTGTTCCGTGCTGAACGGTGATGCCAGATGTTCTGCTTTTGTTCTCCAAAAGTCAAGCCCGCTTCTTGGCAGCCTGATCGGGCGGGCATAAAGTGAAGGAACAATATCGCTGACGGCGGTTTTTCCTCTTGGCCGTCATCGCCCCATCACGAACGCGAGGGGCTGGGCGCGGCGTATGTGCGCGGTCCCTAGGCGTCGGTCAGCCGCGCGGACGCGCAATACGGTTCATACCGACATCTCTTGCACCATCACTCCGGGCGCGGGCATCAACCGAGGCGACTTACATGATAGTTCAACAGCATTGGTTTCGAGAACAGCGTCCCATCGTCAGAAGCACGATTGGGTTCGTGCTGATCGCGACAGTATTGTGTTTGCTGCTTGGTCCCGTCGGCATCCTGTACGCAGTGGGACTTGAGGTCCTCTACCTGTTGACGGTCGCCTTCGCAGCGCTTTTGGACCCAGACGAATACTAAGTCCGAACCGCCATCGGATTAGGCCGTCGTGAGGCAAGCGATGTTGATGACGAAACGCAAACCGGCGACGACTGGCGAAATTCTGGTCGAGGAATTCATGAAGCCGATCGGCCTGACGCAAGGCGCGCTGGCGGAAGCCATGGGCGTGCAACGCAAGCACGTCAATGAGCTGTGCAACGATCGCCGCAATGTGACCGCGGCGACAGCGCTCATTCTCGCCCGGGTGTTCGGCAACAGCCCGGATTTCTGGCTCAATGTGCAGCGGCGAAGCGACCTGTGGGAAGCGATGCATTCACCGCGCGAACGCAAGCGGATCGAACGCGCGCGACCTTTGACATCAGCGGCGTGAGCCGCGCCGCCCTCGTGCGCAATTGCGCACTAGGCGTGAACGACATCGAGGGTGATGCGATCAGGCCGCGATCAGGCCGCGATCAGGTCGTGGGGTGCGATGGCTTCGTCGGCCATCAGTTCGTCGCAGAACATGCGGGCTTCTTCCCGCGCCGAGTCGGTCGCAAAGCGCCGCAGCAGGATCAATAGCGGCTCGGCGGCCTCACCCCGCTGACACTGTACTATCACGCGCGCGTGGGGCACTGGGATTTAGCACCGTGTCCCGGACACGCCGCGGCATTCTTCATGCCACTGCACAGAGCCGGGATGCGGTTTGATCTAGATCAAAACCTCCGCGGCAGCGCCGCCCAAAGTTGTTCACCGGCCCGCGCCAAGCGCTGCCGCACAGCACGGAGGTGATCATGAGGTTGTTGAGTTCACTGCGCACCGCATTTCTCGCTGCAACCGCCGCCCTGCTGAGTGCGGGCGCGCAGGCCGGGCCGATGCCGACCAATGTGGCGGCGATCAAATCGATGGTCGACCAAAACACGACCGAAGTGCGTTGGCGCGGCGGCGGCTACGGCTATCGCGGCGTCGGATATCGAGGCGGCGGCTATGGCTATCGCGGTGTCGGATACCGAGGCGGCGGATGGGGCTATCGCGGCGGCTATGGCTATCGCGGCGGCGTCGGTTATCGCGGCTATGGCTATCGCGGCCTCGGCTACGGCGCCGTCGCCGGCGGCGCGATCGTCAGGCGCGGCTATTACGGCGGCTACGGCGGCGACTATGGCGGCTATGGCGGCTATCCCTCCTACAGCTACGCCGCCGTCCCGTATGGCTATGGGGGCGGCTATGGCTATGGCAGCGGCTATTGCCCGCCCTATGACGATTACGGCTGGTGAAATCCGGCGCCCCGCTTCTTCTCACCTCCCCCTTGAGGAGGAGGTCGGCGCTGCAAAGCAGCGCCCTGTCCCGACGTCGAGGGTGATGCGATCAGGCCGCGATCAGGTCGTGCGGTGCTGTGGCTTCTTCCGCCATCAACTCGTCGCAGAACATGCGGGCTTCTTCCCGCGCCGATTCGGTCGCAAAGCGCCGCAGCAGGATCAACAGCGGCTCGGCGGCCTTCCGGTCGGTGGCGCAATGCGTCAGCACGCGTTCGACCATCCGGCGCTGCAATCTGGCAGCACCCCCGGCGGTGTCGACAAATCCGGTTTCATGATTGACTTCGAGCGCCACCCGGAAGGCCGCGAAGGTCGATTCCGGCAGGCCAGCCCGCATCAGCAGCGCCTGCAGGCTGGCGCCGCCGCGGTCATGCAGCAGTGCGGCGACGCGGGCCGGCGCTAGATCGGCCAATTCGGCCAACGCGGCATTGAACAATTCCTGATTGCCCGACAGCAGCGCGCGCAGGATCAGTCCGGCGGTGAGCTGGCCCGAGGCGCGCAGATGCCGCACCAGGCCACGCACGTCGTCGCCGTTTGAGCCAGCCGCGATATTCACGGTGGAGCGCTCGCGTGCTTCGCTCGCGACCCGCGCCGCCCGGTCGGCGCTCAGCCAGTTGCGGGCAACAGCGAACTGCGCCAGCGTATCCGACAGTTTGGCCACCAGTGCCACCCGCGTCGCGGCGGGGAGATCTTCCAGCACCAGCATCGATTCCCTGATGGCGGCGAGATGGCCGTGGCGCTCGACGATGCGATCCCAGGAAAACGGCGCCAGTTCGGCGTAGGCGTTTTCGATCAGCTCCAGCGCTGCCGCGGCGGTGCCGACTTCGGCGATCGCCGCACACACCGAGGCCGGCAGATTGTTGCGGCGGGCGATGGCGCATTGCATCTCGCAATTGCCGGTCGCGATGATGTCGACGAGATCGGCATCGATCAGAAGCGGTGAAAATTCGAGCACCGGAAGGGCGACCGACGGCTGGTCCAGCGACAGCGCCTGCACGATGGCGGCGGGTGCCTCGGTGCTGCGCGCAAACACCTCGGCCATGGCCTGGCGCACCAGCGGCGACGCATCGTCGAGCTGCATCAGAAGCGCGCCTTCGGCGGCGGTGCGGTCCTCCGGCGATAAATCCGAGATCAACCAGGCCCGCGCCAAAGCCCGCGTGGCCTCCGCCCGCTCGCCCGCCGGAGCGGTCCTTATCCAACTGATGAACTGCCGAACGATCATTGTCCCAGCCAGCCTACGCAACCTGTAAACGACACCGTGATGCCACTGTCATACAAAATAAACCACGACGCTTAATAAAGCGTTCACCATAAGCAGCTGGTTTTATTGACGTTTTGTTAAGGGTGCGGGGGTGGCTCGTAGGGTGGGCAAAGGCGCTGTTTGCGCCGTGCCCACCATCCACATCGTCATTCGTGGATGGTGGGCACGCGGAGCCTGTCATCGGGCGCGCGTTCGCGCGACCCGTTGGCTTTGCCCACCTACGACTGATTGCTGGGCTTCGCGCACGGCCTCATCCTGAGGAGCATTGCGCAGCGATGCGTCTCGAAGGATGGCCGCGAACTCATGGTTCGAGACGCGCGAAGACGCGCTCCTCACCATGAGGCAATTAACTGCTGAAGGCGCCGCTGCGGTCGCTGAAGAGGTCGAGCGGTTGCGGGGCGCGGACATTTGGTGCGCGCGTGGGGAGCGAGGATATTGGCGAGGTTATCGTGACCGATGTCGGCGCAACCGAGGTCGCTGGCGCAACCGACGTCAGCGACGACGAGCTGCCCCACAATTCGTGAACCGCCGGCGAGACCGGCTGGGATCGTTCGCCGGCCTGAAACAGCGAGCGGAAGATCGGCTCGCTCGGCTGCAGCGATGCGGTCTTGAGCGCCGGCTGCGAAGCCGCCGCCGCCGTAGCCGCGCGCGAAGAATCCGGAAAACTTGAGAGATAGGCGGCGTTGTCGATGGGTGCCGTGCCCGCAGCGCTCGCCGGCATCCCGCCGGCCGACGCCATCGCGCTCCGCGTCGCCGACGAATTGGCGGCGCTGTCGTAGCGCTGTGTCAGCACCGAATAGACTTCGGAAACGCTGCGCTCGCGTCCGTCGCGGTCGTAGAAGATCGAACGGTTCGCCGAGGCTGCGTTCGGAAACAGCCGCGCACCGGACGCATTCGGATGGTCCTCGGCATTCGAGATCAGCTTGGCCGCACCGCCGACGCCCATGAAATGCGCCATATAGAGTTCGGCATCGGTCGGGCGGCGGCCGATGTCGCCGGTGAGCTTGAAACTGTTGGATTGGGTCAGCACCGCCGCCATCGACGAGGCGGCATCGGGATCGTCGCGCAATTTCATGATCGCGTCGCGCGCGGCGGGATCGCTGACCGAGTAATTGCCGGACGAAGATTTTGTGATGGCGTCGGCGTATTTGCCGTAGCCGAGCTGGCTGCCTGCTTCCTTGACGGTGCCGAGCCAGGTCTGGTCGATGAATTGATAAAGCCCGCGCGCCGACGACGTCGTGGCGCTGGCCTTCGGATTGAAATTGGATTCCATCTTTGCGGTGGCGAGCAGATATTCGAAGCTGGTGCCGGTGGTGCTGGCAGCCTGCTTGATGGCGCCTGCAATCCGCGCGCGCGACGGATCGATGCCTGCCGCAGCGGTGGCGTTTGAAGCGTCGACCGACATGTTGTAGGTGCCCCGCTCCCCGCGAAACGACCGCCCGGCCTTACAGAGCAGCCAATTCTGCTCACGCCGAAGTTACACTGGGATGGTTATGGTTAATGATGGGTTAAGAAGTTCCAGCGGTCATTCCGGGGCGCGCGAACGCGAACCCGGAATCTCGAGATTCCGGGTTCGCCTTCGGCGCGCCCCGGAATGACGGTGGAGGTTTCGCGGCGCCCCGGAATGACGAAGTCTCGCGCGTGACCCGTCAGGGCTGGGCTTCGTAATAGCGGGCGACCTGGTCGATTTCTTCCGCGGTCATATTCCGGGCGACGTTGCGCATTTGCTGGCTGATGTCGTTGCGCCTGATGCCAGATGCGAAAGCCGTCAGTTGCGCCTTGATATAGACGGCGGACTGGCCGCCGAGCCATGGGCTGCCGGCCTTGTTGTCGAGATCGCCATGACAGGAACCGCAGGGCGCGATGTTGCGCATCGGCGCGCCGGTGACCACGATCGGCGGCGCCGGAACGTTGTCGTCGGCGTGGCTGGTCGGCACCCGCGGCAGATAGGCATAATAGGCCGCGAGATCCAGCATGTCCTGATTGCTCATGTTGGCCGCGAACGGGCTCATGACCGCGTTGACCCGCGCGCCGGTCTTGAAATCGTTTAATTCCTTGTAGGTTACAGCCGCATATTGCCCTGCCAGATTAGGCGAATTGGCGTCGCTGACGCCTTGCGGCCCGTGACAGATCGCGCAGCGCTGCGCCAGCGTCGCACCGCGCCCGATCGATACCGGATTGGGCCGCCGCAACATCTCGGGCGTCATCACCACGTTCGAGGTCTTGAAGTCCGGCGGAAGCTGCTCCCCGCGGGGTGCGGCGCGCGGAACGCCGGCGGCGCTGCATATGGCGTCCCAGATCCCGGCGAGCTTCAACTCGGGCTGCGCCAGCGGCAGCCAGATCAGGCCGGCCAGCGCCGAAACCAAGGCGATGACGACCGTCACGCCGACGCTGGCGGCAACCCAGGGATTTCGCGGCGAGAACAGCGGCTGCTCGCTCATCGTCCGGCTCCGACATAGACCGCGGGCACGTTGGTTTGGTTGAGCACCATCAGCTGCGCGATCGGATAGCCGTAATTCACCACCGTCAGACCGATCATCAGCGCCAGCCAAAGCCCGAAACTGTTCAGGGCGGCCGGAATGGTCGCGGGCATATGCAGCGCCACGCTGAAGCGCCAGGCGCCCTCCTCGCGGCCCTCCTCGCACCTTGGCGCCATCTGCCCCCGGATCAGCACCACCAGAAACAGCATGCCCGAGATCAGCAGGATCAATCCGCCGATCACGGACATCGACACCGACAACGCCTGCGGCGAGATCGCCGGATTGGCGTAGTCGTAGAACGCCATGCGGCGCGGCATGCCGAGGATGCCGACATAGTGCCAGGGAAAAGTCGTGACGGTCATGCCGATGAACCACAGCCAGAGCTGGGTCCGCATCCATCCAAAACTGTCCAGCGCCCGGCCGGTCAGATGCGGCCACAGATCGTAGGCGATCGCGAAATACATGATCACGATGGCGCCGCCGAAAATCAGGTGGAAGTGCCCGGTGATCCACTGCGTGTTGTGGATGCTGGCATCGAGCTGATAACTCATGTTGATCAGCCCGCCGGCGCCGCCGAATCCGAGCATCACCAGCGACAGCGCGGTGGCCAGCATGATCGGATTGGCCCAGGGCAATGCCGTGACCCAACCGAACGCGCCGCTGCCGCCGCGCAGGCGGCTCGCGATCTCGGCCGAGGCGCAGATCGTGAACACCGTCAGCAGGGTCGGAAGCGCGACCAGGCCCGTGAACACCGAGTGCATGAACTTGAATCCGGCCCCTACTTGCGGATCGGCAAACAGATGATGCACGCCGATCGGCATCGCGACCACCAGAAACAGAATGAAGGAGATCCGGGCCATCGCATCGCTGTAGAGCCGTCCGCCGATCGCCCGCGGAAAGATCGTGTAATAGGCGATGTAGGTCGGGACCAGCCAGAAATAGACGATCGCATGCAGCGTCCATGAGAAGAAGACGCGCGCCAGCCCGGCGTCGATGGTGGAGCGCAGGCCAAGCGCCACCGGCAATATCTGAAAGATGATTTCGAGCGCGGCGCCGACCGCGGTCCAGCCCCAGAGATAGGAGCCCGCGACATTGGCGAACATCGCCAGCGGCACGGGTTTGCCCGGATTGTCACGCTTCCACACCGCCATATTGATGGACATCAGCGCGACCCATATCCATGAACCGACCACGACCATCACGACGCCGATGTAATAGAAGGGATTGCCGACCATCGGCGGATAGAACGTGTAGAGCACCGAGGCCAGTCCCAGCGAGACCGGGATCATCGCCACCACGGCGCCGACCGCCACCAGCAGGAAACCCGCCCATGCCCAGCGCCGGCCCGTCAGCGGCCGTTCGAGCGATGCCTCTGAAATGGCGTAGCCAAACCCCATCGCCACCAGGGTCGGGAACACATACCCCATCACCGTGCCGTGCGCGGTGACCGAGCGATAATAGAATTCCGGGTCGAAGTGCCAGGCATTCAGCGGGCTGCGCACGAACATCTGCCAGGCGCCCAGCACCAGCGCGAGGCCGAACACCGCAAAGGCCAGCCAGAAATGCGCAAGGATCAGGCGCTTGTTAGTCAACACAGGTCAGCCTCCGCCGCGCTTTCGCCATGCCGACAGCCTTCGTCATGCTGAGAAACGTCGATTTGTCGATCACCTTGACCTTGCCCCACATCCCCTGATGCCCGATCCCGCAGAATTCCTGGCACGGCATCACGTGGTCGGCCGGCGCCTTGAAACTCATTTGCAGCACCGAGACATATCCCGGCACCAGCATGATATTGATGTTGGTGCCCTCGATCAGCAACCCGTGAACCACATCCGCGCTGGTGGCTCGAAACGTGACCGGGGTGTCCGCGGGAACCACCACGCATTGCGGCGTGAACGAATATTGCTGCCCGATCGCGCGCACGGTCACCGAGCCGTCCGGCTCGGCGGCGCTGCCGAGGTTGCTTTCGATGAACTCGCCCGACAGATGCAACGTTCTTGGATCAGCGGTCTCCACATGGCCCTGCGGCATGGTGGCCTGATGAATGCCGATGAAGGCCGCCATGCCGACTAGCAGCCCCACAATCGCGATCGATAGCGTGGCCCATCGCCGCTCGATGCGAGCAGCGACCGCTTCGCCGACGCCGTGATCCGGCTGCATGGTCATCGCGCGTCACACTTTTGCATGAGGCAGCTTTGCATTAGCCGGTGCTCCGGGGCAGGAATACCAGCAGATAAAACGCGAACCACAGCGCGACCACGATCGCGGTCGCCACCCCCGCCACCGCCAATGCGCCGCGCGGACCGGCGCGGACGATGGCGTCGACGGAATCGTGTTCGGAGCCGGAGGCGGCAGGCGGCGAAGGTGAATTGATCATGGCAGCGCCTCAGTTCAGGGTTGCGGAGCGCAGTTCGTTGGCCTGCCGCGCCGAGACCGGTTCTCCGCGGTTGCCCCAGGAGGTTCTGATGTAGGTGACGACGGCGGCGACCTCGTCGTCAGACAGCCGGTGCGCAAACGGCGGCATCCCATAGGGCATCGGATTGCCGGCCGTTCCCGGCGGATAGCCGCCATTGAGCACCATCCGGATCGCATTGACCGCCGACACCATCTGGATCGACTGGTTGCCCGCGAGCGGCGGATAATGCGGCGGCATGCCGAGGCCGACCGCGCCGTGGCAGCTTGCGCATTCCCGGTCGTAGATCGATTTTCCGAGGCTCAGCAGCAGGCTGCTTTCGGCCGACGGCAGCGGCGTCGAAGGTTTTTCCGGCGAGGTTCCCTGCGCCAGCGACTTCAAATACACCGCCATCGCGCGGGTGTCGTCGTCATTCAAATATTGCAGGCTGTTGTAGACCACCTCGGCCATCGGCCCGTAAACGGCGCCGCGGCTGGAGACACCGGTCCGCAGATAATCCGTAATCTCCTGGATGGTCCAGTCGCCGAGGCCCGCTTCCTTGTTGGAGGTGAGCGACGGCGCGTACCAGTTCTGCATCGGAATCAATCCGCCCTCGAAAGCCTGCGATTCCGAACTGCCGCCGAGCGCGTTGATCGCGGTGTGACACATGCCGCAATGGCCGAGGCCCTCGACGAGATAGGCGCCGCGATTCCAGTCCGCCGACTTGGTCGGATCGGGCTTGTACTCGCCTTCGCTGAAGAACAGCGTGCGCCATCCGATAATCAGGGAGCGGTTGCTGTAGGGAAATCGCAGATCGTGCGGGCGGTTCGTCTGCTTCACCGGCGGGATCGAACGCAAGTACGCGTAGATCGCGTCGCTGTCGGCGCGCGTCACCTTGGTGTAGGACGCAAACGGCATCGCCGGATAGAGCAACCCGCCATCCGGGAAACGCCCGTTATGCATGGTCCGGTAGAACTGATCGGAGGTCCAGGTGCCGATCCCGGTTTGCGGATCGGGCGTGATGTTCGAGGTATAGAGCGTGCCGAACGGCGTTTTCATCGCGAGGCCCCCGGCAAATGTCTTGCCTTCACGCGCGGTATGACAGGCAATGCAGTCGCCGGCGCGCGCGAGATACTCGCCCCTGGCGAGCAGGGAAGCGCTGTCCGGCGGCGTCGCCGCCTGCGCGCGCGCCGCGATCGGCGACGCGACGATCCACAGGCACGCGCAAGCCAGCAGCTTCAGCAGATCTTTCAAGGTTCGCAGCATCTGCACGATCCTCTCAGTTCGGCTCGCTGCCGCAGGCCAGCGGCATCGGAAGGCTGCCGCGCGGAGCAAACGTCGGATCGGCCGGCGCCGGGCGGGATGACAGCCAGGCGGCGACGGCCTTCACATCGTCTTCGGTCAGCAGCCCGGCGACAACCTGCATGCAGTCGGGGGCGGCCGCCGTCCGCGTGCCATATCGCCACGCCCCGAGCTGCGCGCTGACATAGCTGGCGCGCAGGCCGAGCAAACCGGGAATGGCGGGCTCCATTCCGGTAAAGGCCGGACCGTGACAACCTGCACAGGCCGGGACGCCCCGTTGCGGGTCACCATGCCTGACCAGCGCTTCGCCTCTTGCCAGAATTTCATTGCTGACAACGGGGACCGCGGGCGCGGGAAACGGCGGACGCAGCGATGCAAAGTGTTCGGCAATCTGCTTCAGATAGGCGTCGGGGAGAAATTCCAGCAGATAGTTCATCGGCGGGTATTTGCGGCGTCCCTCCCTGAACGCCACCAGCTGGTTGTAGAGATAGCCGGAAGGCTTCCCCGCAAGCCGCGGGAAGTACTCGTCGCTGGTGCCCTCGCCCTGCGCGCCATGACACGATGCGCAAGCCAGCACGCGGGCAGCCATGGTATCGGGCGCGCGCTCGGCCGGCTGCGCTTGCGCCGCATCGAGAGCAGGCCCGATCAGGGCAAGCAGGAAAAGTGCGAATTGATAGCGGGCTGCCATCTCAACCCCGGTTCGACGACAAGGCCAAAGCTTCGCATATCGCGCGAATGGGGGCAACGAAGCCCGATGCGTCGAGGCGCCGCTATCCATGCATGGATCGGCTTGGGTTTACGAGCGGTAGACCTTGGCCGGATCAAACACCTTGTCCGCCTCCACGAACGACAGCCGCGGTCCGCCATCGCCCGCGGTCACCGTACGGTAGAAGCAGGACCGTCGGCCGGTGTGGCACGCAGCACCTGTCTGCTCGACCCTGATCCAGATCGCGTCCTGATCGCAATCCAAGCGCATCTCGACCACGCGCTGGACATGGCCGGAAGTTTCGCCCTTGCGCCACAACGCGTTGCGGGAACGGCTGAAGTACCACGCCTCCCCGCTGGCGATGGTCCTGCGCAAGGCTTCGTCGTTCATGTGCGCGACCATCAGCACCGCGCCGCTGCCGGCGTCGCTAGCGACGCAGGTCACAAGGCCTGAGGCGTCGAATTTGGGCTGGAACTTAAGCCCTTCCTCGATGTCATGGTTATCTGCAGATGTGGACACGGGCAGTCCCTCGAAAAAACACGGCCGAGGGTTAGCGCTGCGGCCCTCGCACCATGGACATGAAACGCGACTGCTCCGCCGGATTGTCGCGGAACATGCCGGTAAAGCGGCTGGTGAACGTCGTCGCGCCATGCTTGGCGACGCCGCGCACCGACATGCAGGTATGCTCCGCCTCGATCATCACTGCAACGCCGCGGGGTTTTAACACCTCGTCGATCGCAGCGGCGATCTGGGCGGTCAGGTGCTCCTGGGTCTGCAGGCGGCGGGCGAAGATATCGGTTAGCCGCGCCAGCTTCGACAATCCCACCACCCGCTCGACCGGCGTATAGGCGATATGCGCCCGGCCGTAGAACGGCATCATGTGATGTTCGCATTGCGAGGTGAATTCGATGTCGCGGATCAGCACGAAATCGTCATAGCCGGCCGTTTCACCGAACGTGCGGGTCAAGACCTCCGCCGGACACTGATGATACCCCTGATAGAGTTCGTCGAAGGCTTCGACCACCCGGCGCGGCGTATCCAGGAGGCCCTCACGGTCGGGGTTTTCGCCGATGTAGCCAAGCAGGGTCTGTACCGCCTGCTCGGCTTGGGCGCGCGAGGGACGCGGCTGGTCCGCGCGTACGGCGGCGGCCAGAAACTCGGACGGATCCAGTTCAGCCGGGCGAGCATCCGGAATCCGTGAATCCGGGGACTTCGCGTCAGAGGGCTTCACGTCAGAAGGCTTGCCTGGGCGTAGCGGCTTGATCAGCGCGTCCATGTCAACTCCGTTCGACCGGCCTTGAGTGAGGCCGGAGTGTCACCGGGCAGACGGGGCGGTTTGCCGCCGGACGCCTGAGTCCCACATTAATAACACCACAGCGGCCGAATTGGCTCTATTTGAGACCGCCAGGGGAAACGACCGGACTGTATTTCGGCCATTTCCGTCCATATATAGGGCTGTGAACAGCGGTCGCCAAGGGCGATCGCGCCGGAAGCCGAGACCCCAATCTTATGCTGAACGACATCTACAACAAGCGGATCATCGAATTGGCCGGCAATATACCCCGGCTCGGACGCCTCCCCGACCCCGATGCCAGCGCCACGGCGCATTCCAAGCTATGCGGTTCGACCGTCAAGATCGACCTCAAGATGAACGGAGCCGTGGTCACGGATTTCGCCCATGATGTGAAGGCCTGCGCGCTGGGCCAGGCCTCGTCCTCGATCATGGCAAGCCATGTCGTCGGCTCGACGGCGAGCGAACTGCGCGAATTGCGTGAGACCGTGCGGAAGATGCTGAAGGAAAACGGCGGCCCCCCGCAGGGCAAATGGGCCGACATCGCGCTGCTCGAGCCGGTGCGCGACTACAAGGCGCGGCATGCTTCCACCATGCTGACCTTCGATGCCGTGGTCGATGCGATCGGCCAGATCGAAGCGAAGGCGAAGCAGCCGGTATCGGTGCAGGGTTAGACGCAATTCAGCCCGTCGTCATGCCCGCCAACGGGTCGGCCGAATGGCCGCCCGATGACAGGCTCCGGCGGGCATCCAGTACGCCGCAGCTTCTCGATTTCAACACATGCGCTCTGGGATACTGGATCATCCGCTTTCGCGGATGATGACGCCGTTCCCTGGATCGGATCTATCCTGCTACTGCGGGGGCGCCACCGGCGCGACGCCGCCGGTCGGAACGATGGCTTCGGCGGTCTTGGTCGACTTGGCCGACGCAGCCTGCGGCTTCTCCGCGCTTACCGTCTCGCTCACGAAACGATCCTGCACTGGTTTGGTCACGACCTCGGCGACCGGCACATTGGAGCTGTCGAGCTGTGGCAGCACCTCGGCAACGGCATCGGTGGTGACGAGATTGGTCAGCCGCAATTCGGCCCGCGACAATTCGTGCAGATCTTCCCACGGCGGCACACTCAGCGACAGCGACAGCAGATCGCCCGCGCCGCCCATGTCGAAGGTGTATTTGGCGAGACGTCCGATGTCGCGCTCCACGATCATCAAATCCTGGGCGGTGTAGCTGGCGGCCTTGGCGTCATCGGCGCGGTCGCCCATCCAGATCTGATGCACCCTGACATGCGCGGCCTCGGGCACGTAGCGCGTCTTGCCCGACAGCAGCAGAAACACGCACATCGATTCGCAATAGGCTTCGGGCGCGACGCTCGCACGATCGCCTTGCGGGTTGCGGGTCTGGGCACTGATGCCGACGGTGGTCAGCGCACCGAGATTGCGCCAGCGCCGCCCCAGCGTGATGGAGTCGTTGACCGAACCACCGCTGGAATCCAGCACGATGGTTGCGCCGCCAAGCTGGCGTCCGCGCGCGAACTCTTCGAAATCCTGGGGGGTATCGGCGGTCACGATGCCGACCGCGCTGACCCAGCCCCGGCAATTCGGCTGGCACGCGACCCAGCTGAACCGCATCGGCATTTTGCGTTCTTCGAGGGTGACGCCAGCGTGCGCCCGACCACCGTCCCCGGCTGTCATGGCAGGCAATGTGATGCAAAGGGCGACCGCGCCAAGTAGCGCACGGCCGCTGGATCGAAAAGACTTCACGAGCCTCAAATTGGTTCCTTCCCTCAAGCTCCCTGCCGAGCGGTGGTAATGGGCCCCAGTTCAACGCCAAATGATTCCGTCACACAGGCGTTATCAAAAGCTAACCGCATGACAAAGAAGCGTCTATTAACATTTGCTGCATCGCCTCCAAAAGATTGCAATATTTGGGCAGGTGTCACTCAAATACATGTGAGGTCCGGTTCCGTGCAAAGGAACCGGGCAAAATACGGGTTCAACAACGGGCACGACGCCTATGAAATATTCGCATTGTCCGGACTGCACCGCAGCGATCCAGCAACTGCCGCGCAATACCGGGCGCGCGATGATATGGATTTACCGGCACACGCTGTCGCCGCTGGTCGGTTACAACTGCCGCCATCTGCCGACCTGTTCGGTTTACGGCGACGAGGCGATCGAGCGTTTCGGACTGTGGGGCGGAGGATGGATGACCCTGGCGCGGCTGTTGCGCTGCCAGCCCTGGGGCACTTCCGGAATCGATAACGTGCCGCTGACGAAACCGCCGGGCGCGCGATGGTATCTGCCGTGGCGGTTCGGACGATGGCGCGGGGTCAACGCGCCGTAGAGTTTGGTTGCGCCAAGCCACCACGGTCACTTCACGCGAACATGCTTTACTTTAGAGCATGATCTTTTCGGAAAACCGGTACCCACTTTTCCGGATCATGCTTTAGCTCAGCGCGAAAACCAGAAGAAACCAGGGGGCGGCTCGAAATAGGTCGGCGGACGCGGCTTGCGAGGACGCGGTGGTTTGGGCTGCGGCGGTTCGGCCGATGGTGGCGATGACGTCGTGTCGGCGCTCTCTGAACCGTCCGAAGGCAGCTTGACCGACAATAGCAGGTTCGATTCAAACGATCGCCACCGATAGCCGATTCCGAAATCCATCGGCTGGGCCCGCCGGAACAGCTCGGCATATTTCGGCTGATATGTTCCGGGGAATTTGTCGATCGGGCCGGCGTAGCGGCCGAACGGAAAGAACCGCCATTTCTTCGGATCGTAACTGACAAGCGGAATGCCGGAATCGTCCTGGATAATCGCGGCGTTGTTGGCGAGCAGAAAATCGCGCACGGTAGTGAAATGGCCGGTATGCAGCAGGTAGGACGCGCTCTTGATCAGGCTATCGGCGGGCGCCAGAGTTTGGCAGAACTGCAGGAAGCCGCTGCTCTTCACGCCCCTGTTGGAAAGATCGGTTGCGAAATAATACAGCGTCTTTTCCTGACCATCGTCGCTTGCGAACACAATCCGCACTCCCCGCGTTACGTTGGTGCCGGCATTTTCGTTGGCGAAGTATGTGGCCCCCTTGTCGTCCAGCGCGATCAGGCTGACGTCGCGGATGGTCTTTCCCGAGCGCGCCAGAAAGACATACAGCAGCGGCAAGGTGCCGCTGATCGGTCCGGCCTGCAGGTCGGTCTTCATCTCCTTGGTAATGAAAAAGCTGAAACTCAGAATCGAACCGAGCGATTGCTCGATGTCGTAGAGGTTGGACCCGATGCTGCCGCGCGGCACTTTCGTTAGATCCGGCACCTTCCCGACCGGCTCCAGCGCGCTCAGCACATAGGTCACGGCCTTCGGGTAAAACGCGTCCGCATAGAGGAAGTCGGGGCCGCTGAACATGTAGAACATGGTCAGCCGCGGCGCGGCCAGATTGGCGTCCGTCCAGGTTCGGATTTTCGAAAGCTGGCGCTGCTCAAGCTGCCCGAACGCGCTATCGAAGAATTTTGCGTGCCGCTGCCACGCAGGCTCATTCGTCAACGGCGTCAGCGGAGAATCCGCCGATGGCGGCATCCCCGCCAGGAAACGCGCGGTATCGTCTGCGGTCACGGTGTCCGCCGCGCGCGCGAGCGCCGTGGCTGCGAACAACATGGCCGCAGCGACGGCCGCCATTTTCATGGGCTGAAGCATCGTTATTCGGGGCTTGCCGGCGCGATCGCTGAACCCGGATCGGCCCGCTTGCGGAAGATGGCGTAGATCACAAGACCTGAGATCATCATCAAAGTGCCCAGCAATGACTGCAGCGGCCGTTCCGTTAACAGATAGTACATCATGAAGACCGTCACGAGCAGGAAAACCGCAGGCGTTACGGGGTATCCCCAGGCGCGATAGGGCCGCGGCAGCTCGGGTTGGGTGATGCGCAGCTTGATGACCCCGAGCACGGTAAAGAATGAGCAGAACAACAGCGCGAACTGAATGAAATCGAGCACGGCCTCGAAACTGCGGGTGAACAGCAACAGGTTCGCGACCGCGAGCTGGAACAGGATAGCATAGACCGGCGCGCCAGAGCTCGATTTGCGGGCGAATACCCGCAGCGCCGGCATGTCCTCCCCCATGGTCATCATGACGCGCGGGCCGATCCACATCATCGCGCTGATGGAAGACACAAGCCCGATACAAATCATCGCACCGACGACGCGGCCGCCGATTTCACCGAAAATGTGGCTGCCGGCGATCCGCGCGACATCAAGCTGCCCGGACAGTTTGTCGATCGGCGTGGTATGCAGGAACACCGCGTTCAGCGCGACATAGAGCACAAGGACAATCAGCGTCCCCGCCAGCAGCGCACGCGGCAGGTTTTGCTGCGGCGTGCGCATCTCGCCGATGATGTAGGTCGCGGCGTTCCACCCCGAAAACGAATACATCACGAACACCAGCCCGATGGCGAAAGGCGCGCTGGCGATGTGGGCGAAGTCCGAAACCGACGGCGCGAACGAGACCGGTTGCGGCGTGCCGATGACAAATCCCGCAATCAGGAACGCGACGATCAGCACGACTTTCAAAATGGTCGAGATCAATTGAAAGGTGCCGGAGTGCCTGATGCCGCCAAGCTGAACAAGCGACACCAGCCAGACCACACCGATTGCAAGCATAAGCGGCGGCGCGCCCGGCAGTACCGCTTTGCCGTATTCCCCGAAAGCCATCGCCGCCAGCGCCACCGGTGCAGCAAAGCCGACCGTCGCCGACACCCAGCCCGCCAGAAATCCGAAAGCTGGATGAAAGGCGCGGGTCAGGAAATTGTATTCGCCGCTCGAGCGCGGAAACATCGCGCCGAGTTCACTGTAGGAAAACACGCCGCAGAGCGCGACAACGCCGCCGACCGTCCATAACAGCAGAATGGAAAAGCCCGAGGGGATGTCCTTGACCTGAAAGCCCAGGCTGGTGAAGACCCCGACGCCAACCATGTCGGCCACGACGATGGCGGTCGCCACCATGACGGAGACCGTGGTCCCGGCGCCGGAGAGCCGGCCGGGCCACGCCGCGCTTTCCGCTCCTGATGCCGCCATGCCGGTCCACGCTTTGGGTCACGCCTGCGATCTTTTCATCGTGCAGGCTGGGCAGTGGCAATTCAAGCAATGCTAACAACGCTCTAAATGTGGGCATGAATATGGTAGTTTTGTACCATTGAAGGCAGACATTGCGAAAGCAAAGTGGCCGGCCCACAATCGCGACACGATTTGGTGCTCCGTTTCGCGTCCTGGAAGTGGGGAGTTTTTCCGGGTGCTTAACGTTCCCTCAACGTTGGCAGGCTGACATACGCCGATCGCCTTTGGCGATATTGGGGCAAGGGGTGGATGGTCGGAGCGAATCCGAAATTCCAGACGTCTGATCATGTGGGCCAGGTGACGTCACCGGGCGCGACCCGGCATGCGTGGACACTGGTTGCGCAACATGGCGCCGGTTCTTATCGATGGCGCTGGATCGCGCTTCTGTCCGCGCTGGTCCCGCTGTCGCTCGTGCTCGTGCAATCCGGCAAGGCGCCGAACGCTGAAATGCTGGCCGCCAATTCCCAGACGTCAGGAGATACGTTCGACAATCGGTTCCCGACGCCGCAATTCAATGATCGCTTCTCGGGCGCCAGTGAGCCCTTGGTGCCGCGTCAGTCCTCTGATGCGCCCCGCAAGCGCATGGCTCAGGCGGACCCCGCCCCCTACCGGGTTGCCTCGCTGGCGCCAACGGTCCCGTACCAGCGGCCCGCCAGAGAAGAACAGACCACGCTGGTCGGCCTGAAATCCTCGGCATTTCCCTATCTCGGCAACAATCCGCGCACCGACGAGCCGTTCCTCAACGTTACGAATGGCGACCGCCGCGGCCATCGCGGTCTGGGGGGCAAGGTTTTTTGGCAGGACGAGACCTACAACGATAACCGGGTTCTCATGCATGTCCCGGAGAATTTCGATGTCCGCAAACCGGGCGTGATCGTCGTATTCTTCCACGGCAACGGCGCGACGCTGGAGCGCGACGTGCGCGACCGGCAACTCGTGCCGCAACAGATTTCGGATGCCGGCGTCAATGCCGTGCTGCTGGCGCCTCAGCTGGCGGTCGATGCCGCCGATTCCAGCGCCGGCAAGTTCTGGCAGCGGGGCGGGCTCAAGCGCTTCGTGACCGAGTCATCCGAGCACCTCGCCCGCCTCTACGGCGATCCGGGCACGGCCAGGGCTTTCGCGAACATGCCGGTCGTGATCGTCGGCTACAGCGGCGGTTTTGTGCCGGCGGCCTGGAGCCTCGAAGTGGGCGGCCTCGGCAACCGCGTCCGCGGCGTGTTCCTGCTCGACGCGGTGTATGGCGAGCTCGACAAGTTCGCATCCTGGATCGTCAACAACCGGTCCGGCTTTTTCGTCAGCGCCTACACGCGTTACACCAAGCGCCACGATAACGAACTGATGCAGATGCTGAAAGAAAAAGGCATCGCCATCGCCGAGGACATGGACGGGCCGCTGCGGCCCGGCAGCGTGGTATTTGTCGAGACACCTGAGGGCGTGACGCATCGCGATTACGTCACGCACGCCTGGACCGAAAATCCGGTCAAGGAAGTGCTGGTCAAGATGGCGGCGACGCCCGCGCTGACGAGGATGGCGGCAGGGACCGCGTCGCCCGCGAGCCGATGATCCGGCGCTCTCGCGCCGCCCGATCCGGAATTGCCATCTCACTGCCGATCAAATGTGATGTTGATGGCGTCGCGGAACTTTCGCTTCCTCTCGGCGTCATCTAAAGTGACGCGATGGGCTTGGTGCGCGAGGGTGCCATGTCGAAGTCCCGCATTGGAATTGCCATTGTCGTTCTGACAACGCTGCTGTCGAGTGCGGCGCTGGCCAGAGTGCATCTTGGTAGCGGTCCCCTTGGGGTCGCGAGATTCGCAGCAGCCCGCGTGTTGTCGCTCGGGCGATTACATCACGCCCGTGCCTTTGCTCGTCACGGCCGCATCCGAACAGCTTCCCCCAGGTCGCAAAACATCCGCAACGCTATGGATTCAGGGCTTGGCAACCCGGCGGTGCGCAGGCAAATCGTCGCGGCTGCGGCGCTGGCGGGCTGGCACGGCGGCCGCGTCGCGAACGGGTGGTGGCGACACGGCGACGGCGGATATGGATGGGTCGGGCCGCTGTTCTGGCCATTCGCCATTTACGACATCTACGACTACGCCATCTGGGGTGACGGCACCGGCTTCTGGGAATACGGATATCCTGACATCTATGCCGCGATCTTTGCGCCTTACGGCCATGATGATCTCGCCGCCTATACGGGACCGAGCCCGTTGGGCCGAAGATATCGCAGAGTCCCGCCACTACCGCAGTTCTGCGGCGACGACAGCCGCGAAATTGCCGGCCTCCCCATCGATCAGATTGCGCAGGCGATACAGCCGAATGAGGTGCTGCGCGCCGCTTTGGACGATCTTGCCAACGCATTGATCTCGGCCGCCCGGATGATTCGGGCTTCGTGTCCGACGCAGACGGCGTTCACAGCGCCGGAGCGATTGGCCGTCATGCAGCAGCGTATCGAGACGATGATCAAGGCAGAGTCGGCCCTGCAGCAGCCGCTGGGGAAATTCTATGACCTGCTGGAGGACGAGCAGGAAGCACGGCTCAATGCACTCGCCGAAGATCGGCGCAAGATGTCCCCCGCAAAGCGGGCCACGGGAACGCCTGCCGAAGGTTGCGGCGCGGCGCAATCAGCCACGTTGCAATGGCCGGCGGACGAGATCGAGGCCAGGCTGCACCCGAACGACGCTCAACGCGCCGCTCTTAAAGGGCTGCAGGACGCCAATGCTGGGGCTGTCGACATCCTGAGCGCTGGATGCCAGCCGGAAGACGCGACCACACCACCCGCTCGCCTTGACGCGGTGGAGGGGCGGCTCGAAGCCATGCAGCGAGCGGTCCATCTGGTGAGCGCCGCGCTCGAGGGCTTCTATGCTACGCTGAGCGACGAGCAGAAGGCGCAGTTCGAGGCGATCGGACAAAAACGAACGGCGTAATTTGCCATCAGTGTCATCGCTCGGGCTTCGATAAAATCCGCCACGGGAAGACGCATTAACTTAACGACTTGCGGGTATTTTGACCGCAAACCCGCTATCCGGCCTTGCCAGATGAGCGGGATGGCGCGATCCAAAACAACCGCTGGGGATGCAAGTTGCGGGAAGGCCTCTACAAGGTAGAATTTCATACCGTTCATGGCACCGGAAACGGCGTGATCTATGCCACGTCAGGCAAGCTTCGCGGGGGCAATTCGGGCTTTGCATTTACCGGGAGCTACGCCGATAAGGGCGACGAAATCCTCGCCAGGGTTTCGACCCAACGGCATAATTACGACCCCGGCTTCAAGCCGCTGTTCGGAACCGACATGATCACCCTCACCCTGAAGGGGACGGCCAGCGGCGACTTGGTCGACTTCGAAGGCACCGCGCTGCAACTGCCCGGCGTCGCTTTCAAGGCGGTACTGACACGGATCGGCGACTGATCAAGCTGTCAGGCGCGTGGCGGTGAGAATGAAGGCGATGCGATCTACTGCGGAAGCTTGGGAATCTTCTCCGCGAACCCGTTGAAACACGTCAGCCGGTCGTCTTCTTCCTTCTGGAAACGGCAATCCGTGACAGCTTTCGCGGCCGGCGCCTTCGGGTTTGGTTTGGGCGTGAAGATGGCGTCGTAGCAATTCAACCGCTCTTTTGTTGCATCGTCGATCTCAAGACACGCCTGCAACTTCGCGGCAATGGATTGGGGTTTCGCAGCCGCAGCCTTCGGTTTCGCAGCCACAGCCTTCGGTTTCACCTGCACCAGCGGCTTGCCTCCGACAGTCGGCGGGGCACCTTGCGCCATGGCGGCGGCTGAAGAGAAGACCAGGACCAGCGCAAGTATTATTCTCATACCACTTTAACCTTCGTTTTCACGATCGTCCCCCCCAAATTCGCAGCCGAGAAAAGCATGCGGCGAAAACCTTGTCGATGGTTCTCGCGGGCCCGAATGACGGCTTATGTTGACAACGCCGCCGCCGGTCGAGGCTTTGTCAGGATCACGACCATCAGCGCCAGCGCGATAAAGGCCGCCGCGACGTAGCCGGCGCCATGAAGCAGATCGCGGGCGAACAGCATACCGCCGATCGCCGAACCTACCGCCTGCCCGATATAGAGCACCGACGTATTGAGCGACACCGACGCCGACGCCAGCGCAGGCGCAGCACCGACCAGGCGCACCTGCTGCATCGAGTTGGTCGAGGCGAAACCCAATCCCCAGACAGCAACCGAGCAGGCCATCAACGGGTAGATGCCCGCGCTGACAGCCCATCCGATCACGCCCGTGAGCATCACGACCGTAAACAACAGCGAGGTTTTATAGGCCCCCCAGGAATCGACAATCCGCGTGGCAGTCGCAACGCCGACGAAGCCGCACACCCCGTAAAGTGCGAAAACCAGGCCGACTGCGTCCGGACCGGCATCGGTCAACTTGGTCAGCAGCGGTCCCATGAATGTGAAAACGACGAACTGGCCGGACATCTGCAAGGTCGTAATCAGCAGGAGAAGAGCGATCGTCCGGTTGCGCCCGACCTCGGCCCAGGTCTTGAGATCCACGGGCGCGCCGACCAATCCGCCGGGGAGACGCCATGTCAGCAGCAGGAAGCTGAAAAAGCCGATCACGCCGATGCCGCCATAGGCCGCGCGCCAGCCGTAACGGCTGGCGACGAACGTGATCAGCGGCAGGCCGATCGCCGCGGCCAACGACCACCCAACAAAGATAAAGGCGATGGTGGAGCCGCGTTTTTCCGGTGCAACAATCAGCGCCGCGGTCCCCGCCGCCTGCGGCGTGTAGAGTGCGCCGACCGCCAGCATCACCAGGCGCACCACCAGCAGCGTTGCGTAGTCCGGCGCGAACGCCGAGGCGGCACTGGTGAGCGCGAGCACCGCCAGCGTCGTCGTGAGCAAGGTGCGGCGCTCGATCCGGCTGGTCAGCCACGCCGTCAGCGGCGAGCCGATGCACAGCATCACCGCACCGAAGGTAATCAGCAATCCGGCGTCGCGGATGCTGACATCGAGGCCCGATGCGAGTTCGCTCAGCATGCCGGCCGGCGCCAGCACGGAGCAGCCAGTGACAATGTTTCCAAGCATCAATGCGGTGGGGGCGAAACGGCGTTCGACGTGAGCCGGCACAGGCACATTTTTCATGCAAATGCATGTAGACTGCGCCGGTGCGAAATGAAAGCACGCGATCGCACTATTTCGCGGCGCTGTCCTGAGACCTGTTCGCTGGCGGGGGCGCGGTGTCCTTTTGCGCCGGACACGTCGCAAGCAGGCTGTCCAGCGCGCCCGCCAATCCTTCGGTGGAGAATTTGCCGGGACGAACCAGCCCGCGGCCATCGGGCGCAAAGCTCGTCTCGGTGAAATCGAACTGAGGCAAATCGGCAAGCGACTGGACTGACGCCCTGGTCATGCGCAGGCCCCAGATCTCGAATCCCTGCGGCTTGGCCGGTGGGAATGTAAAGCTCAGTGGTCTTGGGCCGCCGCTGGAAATCGAAACCGTTGAAAACGTCGACGCAGCCGGGAGCTGGCGCTGAAAATCCAACTCAAACTGAGCTGCGGTGAAACAGAACAGCCGCCATTGCAATGTTCGGTAGGAACCACCGGCGTCGCTCCTGGCAACGGCGACTTTGCGCACCATGCTGCGGCCGTTGCTTTCGAACGTCCACGGCGTCTCGACGAACACGCGCCGATCGATGCCGAAGCCGGCAATCTCTTCGCGGGTAAGAATATGCATGCTTTCAAAGTTGACGGTCTTGGCGAGATCGAGCAATGCGCTCTCGGCGCCCATTTTGAGGACATAGCTTGAAAGCATGCGATCGGCGCGTTCGAGACCTCGTTCCGTCGCTGCGGCGCGCATTTGCTGGGTCGGTACGCCGCCGCTGAAATGCGCGACCACTTTCGGCGAATGCACCGCAAGCACGGTATCGGGCGCGATCTCGCGGGTGGTGGCGCCGAGGATGAGATAGGGACATGCCGAGTTGCACATCGCGCCACGCGTCCAGAGATCGCCATGGAGTTCGCGGCCGGACTGCTTCAGCTTGAGGCAGGCTTCACCGTTCTGCGCCTCGAAGCCGCACTCCTTCACCACCGTTCGCGCAACCCGGGCGACAGCGGGCCGTTCGCGAAGCATGACGCCCATCGCCAGCGCCTGATCCAGATTGCCGCCGGGCGACGAGAAGTACATCGGCAGATTGCGATCCTTGATCTGGCGGAGAAATTTCCTGAAGCGAAGCGCCGCGCCCGAATCCACCTGCCCTTCGATCGCGATCCAGCTGTCGCAGCCGCGGCCGCACGCATCGGGCGCGCCCTTGGCGACATAGAACACCATCGGCGGCGGCGGCGCCTCCCGTTGCGCGGGCCGCGAGGCGGAGGCAGCCGCCAGCGCCGGTCCGCAGGTCAGTACCAGGCTGACGACGAGAAGTGCACGCAGCATCATGGGCGTGGAGCGCTTTGCAAAAAGGATTGCTGAACAACCACGAAAAGCTAACAAGCCGGTTATGCCAAGTCCATGCGGCACCAGCTGGGACCGTGCAATTTTGACCGGGTCGTTTGATCAACAAAAGTTTCACAAAGCCATCTATCGCCATTTGTACCATGACATCGGCATCTTGCACGGCAAGTGCGCGCTGGAACAGCTTACCGGAATCAAGGCCTTAGACCCGCCGATTTTCTTAGGGATCTTGATTGCGTCACGCGAATCCCCTGCTATACCGCTGCTTCCCGCTTACCTGCGCTCGTTCGCAGGAGTGAGCTACAGGAGATACCTATGCCCGACAAGAATACGCCCCCCTCAGGATTCCAGTTTGGCCTTACCAATCTGAAGCCGGTCGAATCCTCAAAGGTCGCCCTCACCTTCCCCGACGGCGCCAAACGCGAATTCCCCAAAAACATCACCGGCTTCGATATCGCCAGGGGCATCTCGCCGTCGCTGGCCAAGCGCACGGTGGCGATGGCGCTGGATGGCGTGGTCTCCGACCTTGCCGACCCGATCGAGCGTGATGCGAAAATCGAATTCATCGCCCGCGACGATGCACGCGCGCTGGAGCTGATCCGGCATGACTGCGCCCATGTGCTGGCCGAAGCGGTGCAGTCGCTGTGGCCAGGCACGCAGGTGACCATCGGCCCCACGATCGAAAACGGCTTCTATTACGATTTCTTCCGCAACGAGCCGTTCACGCCGGAGGATTTTGCCCCGATCGAAAAGAAAATGCGCGAGATCATCGCGCGCGACAAACCGTTCACCAAGGAAATCTGGTCCCGCGAACAGACCAAGCAGGTGTTCAAGGACAACGGCGAGATGTTCAAGGTCGAACTGGTCGATGCGATCCCGGCCGACCAGACCATCAAGATCTACAAACAGGGCGACTGGTTCGATCTGTGCCGCGGGCCGCACATGACGTCCACCGGCAAGGTCGGCAATGCGTTCAAGCTGATGAAGGTCGCCGGCGCCTATTGGCGCGGCGACAGCAACAATCCGATGCTGACGCGGATCTACGGCACGGCGTTTGCGAAACAGGAAGACCTCGACGCCTACCTCAAGCAGATCGAGGAAGCCGAGAAGCGCGACCACCGCAAGCTTGGCCGCGAACTCAATTTGTTTCATTTCCAGGAGGAAGGTCCCGGCGTGGTGTTCTGGCACGCCAAGGGCTGGAGCATCTTCCAGGCCTTGATCTCCTACATGCGCCGCCGGCTGTCCGGCGATTACAGCGAAGTCAACGCGCCGCAGATTCTCGACAAGTCGTTGTGGGAAACCTCCGGCCATTGGGACTGGTACCGCGAGAACATGTTCGCCGCGCAATCCGCCGGCGACGAGGCCGAGGACAAGCGCTGGTTTGCGCTCAAGCCGATGAACTGTCCGGGGCATGTGCAGATCTTCAAGCACGGTCTGAAGAGCTATCGCGACCTGCCGTTGCGTCTGGCCGAATTTGGCGTGGTGCATCGCTACGAGCCCTCGGGCGCGATGCATGGGCTGATGCGGGTGCGTGGCTTCACCCAGGACGACGCGCATGTGTTCTGCACCGAGCAGCAGCTCGCCGACGAGTGCCTCAAGATCAACGATCTGATCCTGTCGACCTATGCGGATTTCGGTTTCGAGGGCGACCTCACGGTCAAGCTGTCAACCCGGCCAGACAAGCGCGTCGGCACCGACGAGATGTGGGATCATGCCGAGCGCGTGATGGCAACCGTGCTCTCGCAGATCGAGGCGCAAGGCCACAACCACCGCATCAAGACCTCGATCAATCCGGGCGAAGGCGCGTTCTACGGCCCGAAGTTCGAATACGTGCTGCGCGATGGCATCGGCCGCGACTGGCAGTGCGGCACCACGCAGGTGGATTTCAACCTGCCGGAGCGGTTCGGCGCGTTCTACATCGATGCCGATGGCTCGAAGAAGACGCCGGTGATGGTGCACCGGGCGATCTGCGGTTCGATGGAGCGCTTCATCGGCATCCTGATCGAACACTACGCCGGCAGTTTTCCGCTCTGGCTGGCACCGATCCAGGCCGTCGTCACCACCATCACCTCGGAAGGCGATGAATACGCCAAGGTGGTCGCGGCGGCGGCGCGGCGCGCCGGCCTGCGCGTCGAGATCGACCTGCGCAACGAAAAGATCAACTACAAGGTCCGCGAACATTCGCTGGCGAAGATTCCGGCGCTGCTGGTGGTCGGCAAGAAGGAAGCCGAGACGCACTCGGTCTCGATCCGGCGCCTGGGAAGCGGAGGCCAGACCGTGCTGCCGACCGATGAAGCGCTGGCCGCGCTGGTCGAGGAAGCGACGCCGCCGGACGTCAAGCGCGCGAGGCTCGAGACCTGATGGCTGACGAACAGGAACTGCCGGCCTATCCGATCCGGGCCTACCAGTTGATCCCGGATCCAAATCAGCCGACCGTGGTGGCGCTGGCGATCGAGACCGATCAGGGCCACAGCCTGTTTCTGGCGACGCGGCAGATCCTGGAAGATCTCGGCAAGGACCTACTGGAGCGCGCGGCAAAGATGCCGCTCAAGCATCAGACCTAGCGGCAGCCGGGTTTAATCCGGGCGGCCCGGCTGGCAGGGAATCTGCAGGCAATCTAGAGGCCTGATAAACAGCTTCGGCTTGCTATCGCGCCCCGGATGCAGATATCTGCTGCAAGCATGTAAAACACCGGAATCTCAATGCCCGACGCTATCGAACTCCTGAAAATCCGCCGTTCCATCAAGCCGCGCGAGATGGGTGGTCCCGGCCCCTCACCCGCCGAGCTTGAAACCATTCTGACCATCGGTGCCAGGGTGCCCGATCACGGCAAGCTGACGCCGTGGCGTTTTATTGTGTTCGAGGGTGACGCGCGCGTCCGCGCCGGCGAAGTGATCGCGCAGGTGTTCGCGCGGAAAAATCCGCAAGCCCCACCTGCCGAGATCGATATCGAGAAGCGCCGCCTCACCGATGCGCCGCTGGTGATCGGCGTCGTCAGTTTCACAAAACCGCATCCGAAGGTGCCGCCCTGGGAGCAGGAATTATCCGCCGGCGCGAGTGCGATGAACATCGTCACCGCGGCGACCGCGCTCGGCTATGGCGCGTGCTGGCTGACGGGCTGGTTCGCGTTCGATCGCGACGTGCTCGACGGATTGGGATTGAAGGCGGACGAAAAACTCGCGGGCTTCATTCACATCGGCACGCCATCGAAGCCGAGCGAAGACCGCCCGCGCCCGGCGCTTTCGGATATCGTGACGCGGTTTTGAGATCCAACTTGTCATTCCCCGATGTGCAATTGCACATCGTGGATGCGCCGCTTGGCGCAGGCCCGGAATCCATACTCCCCGCGGTGGTTATGGATTCCGGGCTCGCGCGGAGCCTGTCATCGGGCCGCGCTTTGCGCGGACCCGTTGGCGCGCCCTCAGATGTGCAATTGCACATCGGGGAATGACGATTATCATTTGTGCAAAAATATCTAGCGCGCGATGACCTCGACTTCGCCATCGACGCCGTTGACGACGTTGAAGGAGCGCTCGAACACCTTGCCCTCGTTCTTGGCGATGGCGCGATATTCGCCTTCGGACAGCACGACGCGGGGGAATGCCCCGATCGATTCCTTGATGACGTCACCGCCCGGCGTAATCACCGACCACGCGGTGTTCGCCAATGCCTCGCCGCCCTTGTCGCTGACGAGTTTCAGCGTAATGACGGCGGCGCGATGGCTGATGATCACGTCGGTCAGCTTGCTGGCCTGAACGCGAATATCCGAGCGCACCACGGAGTTGGCGTCGCCGTAGTTGGAAATGATGTAGTAGGTCCCCTCCGGCAGCAGCGCGACGTCGCCGGCGGCGACGTTCGGCACCAGCGCGGCGCGCTCGCCGACTTCAAACTGGCTGCCCTTGTAGATCGCGAACGAAATCTGGTTCTGCGGAATCTTGGTGGCGCCGACGCGGCCTTCGATACGCAGGCCGCCCGCCGGCAGCAGGAAGGATTCGCGGTCGGTTTCGGACTTCAGGGTCACCGGCCGCACCGCGCTGACCAGTCCGAAGGAGACGTGGACGACATAGCCGCCCGGCGGCAGCACGATGTTGGGCGTCGCGCCGCGTTCCTCGCGGATCAGTTTGAAGGTGCCGTTCTCGTCGGGCCGGTCGGTGAAAATCCGCCACACCAACCCGTTGTTGATGACCGGCAAGTCCTTGCCGTAACGCGCGGTCAGCGACAGCACGGCCTGGTTGGGCGCCGGTGCGACTGGAGATGCTGCAAGCGGCGGCACCGCGGCGATCGACGGTGGGACGATCGAGGGTTGTGTCAGCGTCGGCGCGGGCAGATTGGGACCAGATCCCGGGCCGGACGGCGGGGCCAGGCTGATCGCGCCGCCCGGGTCCGGAACCGCCGCAGGCGGCACCGGCGGCGGCTGATCGGTGAACATCTGGGCGCCAGCCGGGCCTGCCATCGCCGAGATCAGCATGGCCGCGAGCGCAAGCGCGGGCATCAGGCGTCCGCCCGCCACGGATCGATCGAATCCGATACGCCCTGATGTCATGACGCATGCTTTTCACCGAAAACGCGGCAAATTCAAGCCTGCGCGCGGCAGATGGCGGCCGCGGGACCGGCAGAACACCCCGATGTTATCCTGACGTCGCGGTCCAGTCACAATCCATGGTTAGGCCCATCGCACTGCGGCATAAACCATGCTTGTGGTACATTCTGGCGGGACCGGGCTTTAGTGCATAGTCTTGTGCTCCCAGGAGACTTTTGGTGCTGGATATTTTGATCGGGCGCGGCCAAAACGGCCCGGATAACCGTGACAAGGTGGGTCTCGGCAGCATCCGGCGGCCGGTGATTGGGCTCGCTTTGGGTGGCGGCGCTGCCCGTGGATTTGCCCATATCGGCATCGTCCGGACCCTGATTGCGCACGGCATCGTCCCCAATGTCGTGGTCGGCACCTCGATCGGCGCGGTAGTTGGCGGCGCCTATGCCTCGGGGCATCTCGATACGCTCGAAGAGTGGGCGCGCAGCCTGCAGCCGCGAAATATCCTCGGCTATCTCGATATCCGCCTCAACGGCTCGGGCCTGATCGGCGGCGACAAGCTGGCTGCTCAGCTCGAGGCGGCGATCGGCCAGACCCTGATCGAGGAGCTGCCGGTGAAATTTGCAACCGTGGCGACCGAGGTCCGCACCGGCCATGAAATCTGGCTGACCCATGGCCGCGTCGTCGATGCCATGCGCGCCTCCTATGCGCTGCCCGGGATATTCTCGCCGGTGCTGCTGGGTGACCGCTGGCTGGTCGATGGCGCGCTGGTGAACCCGGTGCCGGTATCGGCGGCGCGTGCCTTTGGCGCGGAAATCGTCATCGCCGCCAACCTTTCAAGCGACGTCTTTACCCACAGCACGACGATCTACTCGCACGGCCCGTCGGCCGACGCATCGGTCTCCCTCGCGCCGGAGGCCGAGATCGAGCCGCCTCCGCCGAAGCGCGGCCTCAGTCGGTTGTTTTCTGCCGAGCGGACGGTGAAGCGCGAGTTTTTCGGCGGCAGTGGACGGCCGGGCATCTCCACCGTCATGGTCGATGCCTTCAACATCATGCAGGACCGCATCACCCGTGCGCGCCTTGCCGGCGACCCGCCCGACCTGTTGATCTCGCCCCGTGTCGGTCAAATCGGCTGGTTCGATTTCCACCGCGCCAGCGATCTGATCGCGCATGGCGCGCGCGCTGCCGAGCGCGCCATCGATTCCATCCAGGAAGCGATCCACATTCTGGCACCGGCTGCGGCCAGCCAGCCCAGCGCTCCGGTTGAAAAGAAGGACTGAGCGGCCGACGGCGCTCAGGCGGTCTTGATATAATCGCGCAACGCTTCCTGTTCGGCCTCGAACTCCATGACGCGCCATTTGACAATGTCACCGATCGAAATCAGGCCGACCACCTTGCCTTCCTCGACCACCGGCAGATGCCTGAATTTTCCCAAGGTCATCATTTCCATGATCGCGCTGACGGTGTCGGCCTGCCTGCAACTGACGACCTTGCGCGTCATGACAGCGCTGACCGGTTCCTCCAGCACCGCAGCACCCCGTTCGCCAAGCACGCGCACGATATCGCGCTCCGACAGGATGCCTTCGATGTGGCCGTTGCTCATCACCAGTACGGCGCCGATCTTCCGTTCCGACAGAATCTTGATCGCAGTCGCGAGCTTCGCCTCCGGCTCGACGCTCTCGATCTGATGGCCTTTGGTATCGAGAATTGTACGTACCGTCATGGTCGTCTCCCTGAAGCCGATCGCGCCCTTGAGAGCGAGCGCGGTCTTGTTTCCTAGAGTTTGCAATCAACAGTTTAGCGCCGATTTCGTTCAGGGCGCATTTTGGCAAGCACCGATATTTAAAGCACGCTCACGGGCTTAAGCCTTAACTCTGGCATGATGGATGAAATCGGCTTGCGCCGCAAGCGACGATCAGCCGCGCTCCGATGCATCGGAGGACGACGCATCTGCAGCATCGGGCGCGACGCGCGGGACCGGATCGAACAGCGAAAACAACACCAGGCCCGCGAAGAACCCACCGATATGCGCCTGCCAGGCGACGCTGGCGCCGTCCGCGCCAATCGCGATCGATCCGACGCCGAAGATGATGTTGACGCCGAACCATACGCCAAGAAAAGCCAGCACGCGCGTGTTGCGCAGCGCCCGCATCAGCGACAGCGCCGGCACGCGTGCGGCCGCGTCAGCGTCGCCGCGGCTGAATGAAAGGAAGCTGCCCTTCACGAAAGCAAAGCGGATCGCGGCCGCCATCGTGCCGGACACCGACGCCGAAGCACCGATCATCGGCGCCACCGCGTGCTCGTGGGTGATGAGATGCGCCAGCGCGCCGGCCACGGCCGTCACCGCCATGAAGGTGAAGAACCTGATCGTCCCAAAACGGCGCGCCAGCGCGCTGCCGAACGGCAGCAGCCACAGCACGTTGAATCCGATATGGCTGAGATTGGCGTGCAGCAGCGAATAGGTCACAAAGGTCCAGACCTTGGCGCCGGTGCCGCCGGGAAACGCGATCGCGAGCAGCGTCGAATCGTAGCGCTTCGGGATGAAGCCGAACACTTCGATGGTCCAGTACTCGGTCTCTGGCGGCAGCAGCACGCGCAAGTGAATGACCGCAAGCAGCAAGACATAGGCGGTCAGGGCGCCAGGCAGCGTCAGGATCGGTTCGCGCGGGACGTCCTGTGGCAATTCTGGCTGGGATTCCAAGGGCTCAAGACCTACAGCGGACGGCTCACGTGAGCGATTGCGCCCAATTAGGCGGCTTGGCGCTGCGGCGCAAGGGCGCAAACGTCCGCCCCGGGGGCCCGCCTGAACGCCCCCCAGCACCACAGACATCGTCAAAGATGCCACTTTTTGGATTTTTCCGGCCGAAACGCCTCGCGAGCGCCAGATCGCTTCCGCGACCGATGGAAGGCCCTGTTGGTTCGGTGCGCACCGGAGCATCCAGACCAGGAGGCGTGTCATGCTCTCCCCGATCGCCAAGTGAGACGATAAGCGAGGCGACAAGTGAGACGAATGTGATGTCAGCTTCGACGGAGAGAGACGATGAATTCGACTAGTTCCAACCAGGGTTTCGTCATTACCGCATTTTGGGAAACCAAACCGGGCGAAGAGGATTACGTTGCAGGTTTGTTGCGGCAATTCCTTCCCGAGGCGCGGAAGGAAGAGGGTGTGAAGGAATTTCAGATCCATCAAAGCGTAACGAAACCGCAGGAGTTCTTCTTCTACGAAGTATTCGCGGCGGAAACGGCGTTCGCCGCACACCAGCAGACCGAGCATTTCAAGAAATTCATCCTCGGCGAGGCAATTCCGAAGCTTGCCAAGCGTGAACGGTCTCAGTTTCAATTTATCTGAACGCTGTCGCGCGCACCAAACAAAGCCGCCTTCGGCCGATGCGATCGAAGGCGGTCTACTCAAACCGGACTCCGAACTTCTCCCGATAAGCCCTCTGCCCTTTCGGCGTGATCTGCACCGCGCGGGTGCCCTCGATCCTGCGGACAAACCCCTCCGCAAAACTATGGGCGCAAAGTGCGGCGCCGACGACACCCGCCAGATGCGTGCGCCGCTCGCTCCAGTCGAGACACGGACGGCACAGCAGGCGTCCCGACTTCATCCCGCTTCGCTCTCGCATGGCCGAAACGTCGATCCCGACCCGATCGAGAAATGCCAGGCCGCGCGCGGTGATAACGCCTGACTCCGCCGAGAGCTCGGCATATCCCGCCGCGGTCAGTGCGTCGGACAGGGAAACGCCAAGACGACCGGCAAGGTGGTCGTAGCACGTCCGGGCATCGCGGAGCGCCGTATCGCGCGGGCCAACCGAAAGGTGCTTGCGCGGCGGTTGCAGCTCGGACGCCACCCGCATGATCCCCTCGATCATGTAGGCCACACCTGTCGACGCTAACCGGTGATAGCGATGCCGTCCCTGCTTTGCGACAGCAAGCAGGCCGGTCTCCGTCATGCGCGCCAGATGCCCGCTTGCGGTCTGCGGCGCGACGCCTGCTATTCGCGCCAGTTCGGAGGCCGTCAGAGCGCGGCCGTCCATCAGGGCGTGAAGCATCGCGGCGCGCGCGGGATCCCCCGCCATCGCCGCGACTTCCGCAAACGCTGCCGTACTTGCCATTGCGCCGATTTCTCCCGTGGAACCGGATCATAAAGCGTCGCTTGCCGGCGATGCTTCGGTCCTCGCCGTAGCATCCTTGCGCGCCTCCCCGGTACTCAGGTGGCGCACGCCCGGCGCGCAGCGGCGATTCCGCGCAGTCGCCGGACGACGCCGGCAACAAGAAGGCCAACAGGCGATGGCGACATTGACGTACTCCGAAAAGTTCTATGGATGGCGGATCGTCGGCGCCGCTTTTGTGCTGGCCGTATTCGGCTGGGGCCTCGGGTTCTACGGTCCGCCGATCTATCTTCAGGCGGTTCGTGACAGCAGAGGCTGGTCGTTGCCGCTGGTGTCGGCAGCGGTCACCGTCCACTTTCTGTTCGGTGCGCTCGTCGTCGCGAGGTTGCCAGGACTTTATCTCCGCTACGGGCTTCCGGCGGTCACGAAGGCTGGCGTGCTCGCGCTGGCGGTCGGCATTTCAGGATGGGCGGTTGCGGCCGAGCCGTGGCAGCTCTTTGTGGCGGCGCTGTTCAGCGGCGCCGGCTGGGTTGCGATGGGCGCCGCGGCGATCAATGCGATCCTGGCGCCGTGGTTCATTCGCAGGCGGCCCGCGGCCCTCGCGATGGCCTATAACGGCGCCAGCATCGGCGGCGTGGTGTTCTCGCCGCTCTGGGTCGCTGCCATCGGTACATGGGGCTTCCCCGCCGCGGCAGCGGTCGTCGGCGTCATCGTCACGGCCTGCGTCTGGATCCTGACCGACGTCTATTTCTCCAGAACACCACAACAGATGGGACTGGCGCCCGACGGCGATGAGCCCGCGATTGCCGCAGTCTTCCGTGCGTCGGCTGCGGCAAGATCGCTCTCCGGCGCGAGTCTCTGGCGAAACCGCGGATTTATCACGCTGGCGGCCGGTACGGCGCTTGGCCTGTTCGCGCAGATCGGCCTGCTCGCGCACCTGTTTTCACTGCTCATCCCCGCCGTCGGCGCGCAATTGGCCGGCATCGCGATCAGCGCCGCGACAATTGCCGCGATCGCGGGACGCACGCTGGTCGGCTGGTTGATGCCTGCCGGTGCCGACCGCCGTCTGGTGGCCTGCGGCAGCTTCGCCGTCCAGATCGCAGGCTCCATCGCGTTTTGGATGGCCGGTGGCACACATATTCCGTTGCTTGTGCTTGGAGTCATCCTGTTCGGGGTCGGCATCGGCAACGCAACCTCGCTGCCGCCTCTGATCGCTCAGGCCGAATTCGCAAAAGCGGATGTGTCCAGGGTGGTTTCCCTGAATGTTGCGATTTCGCAAGGCACCTACGCATTCGCGCCGGCCGCCTTCGGGTTGATCAGGGAGTTTGCCCCGCAGGCGGGCGCCATCGCCGCCGCCGCCGCGCCGTATCTGTTTATTGCCGCCGCACTGATCCAGGCGATGGCGGTTGCCGCGTTTCTCGCCGGTCGTCGGCGACCGGCCGCACCCTCGTCTTGAAATGTGACGGGCAACGTCAGCGATAGCTTGATCACGACCCGTCCGCGCGACGAGATGAGCCTCAAACCGCGTTTTCGGTTAGGGAACCCGGTGCAGCCGCAGTCAGTGCGCCGACGCGGCGGTCACATCGATCTCGATCAGCAATTCCGGTCGCGCGAGAGCCGCCACCACAAGCGTGGTTACGGCCGGCGGCGTCGGCGATGCCCAACGCTTCCGCCGGAATTCACCGAGCGTCGGCAAGTCGGCCGCTCGGGTCAAGTAGAAGACGAGCTTGACGATATCAGCCTGCTTCATGGCTGCCGCGGTTAGCAGGGTCTCGACGTTCGTCATCGCCACCTCGCATTGGGCTTCGAAATGGGTGGCAAGGCTCCCGTCCGGCGCAACACCGATCTGACCCGACAAGAACAGCAGCCGCGCCTTGGACCGCAGCTCTACACCATGAGCATAAATTGAGCGGAAGCTCTCCGGAATCGGCCAGACTGTCTCTGGGTTGTGCCTCACTACCAATTCATCGCTCACAATCGCGGCTCTCCCACAGGCAAACGAGATACAATCCACGCCATCATCGGGCTGACAATAGCTGCAGGCCTGGGTTGGGCAAAGACCGGGGTCGCAGAGGATGTCGGTTCGTCGGCGACCGACAGCACCCTCAATCGTTCACTTGCCGGATTGATGCCGGGCTATGCATGCCAGCAGCCGCGGAATCTGGTTGTGCGCGATGGCCGCGATCCGCCAGCCGGCGCGCGTTTCCGCAAGCGTGTATACGGCCTTAAAGTCATAGAGCGCCTCACCCGCGCGACCATGCACTTCCATCGTCAGGGAAGCTTGCGTCAGGCGTGGCGAGAGCTCGACGATCGACAGATCCCGAATAGAGCCGGACGGTGCTTCGAGTTCGCGATGCATCGCGAGAACCTTTTCGACAGCCGCCAGGCAATCCTGCCGGTTCGAAAGCTGGATCAGCGCGACTTCGTTGGCATCGCCAGTGATATGGCTGGGATATGCAAAGTGATCGGCAATGGCGACTGCGTCCAGTCGCTCAAACGCGTCGCGATAAGACTCCAGCAATGCCCGAACCGCCGCTGCGGTTTCGTTGGACGTCATCAAACCCACTCCACGCGTCGGACCGGCACAACCTATGTCCCGGGAATGTGACCGTCAGATTACATCCATGGGATTCCGGCATCGGCACTGAAGAGGGCAGCCATGCCCGTAGCCGGGCGGCGCGGCCAATGAAAACGGGAGGGCCCTGAAAAAGAGAGCCCGCCGACTGAGGCGGGCGAAGTTTCGGGAGGAAGAGCGTTCCACAGTCGGAACGCAATTCCGAACCTCGGATGATTCGGCCCTTCTCGCCAAGGTTGAATTTGGAGATTGTGTCTAATTCTAGACGCCTGTGTCATTTTAGCATTGTTGTCGACCAACCCTATCTCACGGAATTTCTCGGGTCTCAGTTGCCTGCCATTCGCTCGGCGGTGCGCAGCGCAAGCGCCTGAATGGTGAGCGAGGGCGCCTCGCCGCCGCCGGAGGACGGAAATACGCTGGCATCGGCGATCCACAGATTGCGCCAACGATGGCTTCGTCCGAAGGCATCGACGACCGAGCTTGCAGGATCATCGCCCATGCGGCAGGTGCCGAAGACATGGGTTGCGACGAACCAGTCCCAGCTCGAATAGTTCTCATAGATCCGTTCCGCACCGCTCGCCGCGAGCAGTTCGTACGACTTCCTGGCCATGAAACGAAGCCGCGCGATGTCGGAGTCGGCAAGCACGGAGGCGATGCGCGCGAGCGGCATTGCGAAAGCATCGCGCGCGACCGGATCGAGATCGACACGGCTGTCGCGATTGGGCAGCCGCTCGCCGATCGCGCCGACATGCAACGCGTGACCCCACAGCTTGCGCACCGATTGGGCATGGGCGCGTCCCCAGCCCGGGGCCGCCCGCAGTGCGAAGGCGGCGAGCCCGCCAAGCTCGCTCTCGCCCGCCGCATTGTAGAAGCGACAACCGCCGATCACGCCGGGAATAGCGTCGGGCGCATTGAAATCCCACGAGATGGCATCGCTCGGCAGGCCGCGGCGGCCGTGCTGCGGTTCGGGATGCAGCGCTCCGACGGTGACAAAGAGCGTGTCCATGAAGTTCTGCCCGACCTGGCCGCTCTCGTTGGCGAGGCCGTCGGACGCAAGCAGCAGTCGCGGGGTTTCGACGGCGCCGCAAGCCAGCACGACCTGTTTGCTCGCGATGCGTTCGATGCTGCCGTCGGGCCGCCCAACCAGAACGGCCGCCACATGATCGTCGGGCCCTGCCTCGATCCGGACCGCCGGACAATCCGGTCGCACCGTGCAGCGGCCGGTATCCAGCGCCGCGGCTATGAAGGTGACGTCGGCGCTGCCCTTGTCGCCGCGCGGACAGCCTTTGTTGCAGCCGCCGCAATAGTTGCACGGCGCCCTGCCGTTCCAGGGCAACGACAGTGCCGCGCGGCTGTTGGCCTGCCAGTCGAGGGCGAGTGCCTTGGCTCCCTTGCCGAGCGTTTGCGATGCGTAGGACAAAGGATGCGGCGGCAGCGGAAATCCGCTTGAGCGCCAGCGCGCGCCTTGCGTCGCGGGGCCCGCCACGCCGATCAATTGCTCGGCCTCGGCATAGTACGGCTCGAGCGCGCCATAATCGAACGGCCAGTCCGCTGCCACGCTGAAGCGCG
>Ga0193726_1000461_pt1 | contig 42636 bp, 38 predicted proteins | sample H2c1metaG_FD_144928 | JGI IMG/M metagenome (GOLD analysis project Ga0193726, IMG submission 144928) | Soil microbial communities from a riparian zone of the East river system, Colorado, United States - H2c1 | ecosystem: Environmental > Terrestrial > Soil > Riparian zone | place: USA: East River... | reverse complement strand
GCGGACCTTGTCCTTGGCGAGTGGAACCTGGGTTCGCTCGTGGAAGACAATGCCGGCGATCGGGGGAGGCGGCACCAATAGGGGGCCGGGCTGCCAGTAGTCGCCGAGGTCGCCGGCGACATAGGCGGCGACGACACCGGGTCGCTGCAGTGCCCTCGAGACGTCGACGCTGATGATTTTCGCATGCGCGATCTGGCTGCGCAGGAACGCGACATGCAGCATCCCGGGCAACTCGATGTCGTCGATAAACAGCGCCTGACCGGTGAGAAGCCTGCGATCCTCATTGCGTTTGACGGGCTCGCCGAATGTGCGGGTGGACATTCCCGGTCAACCCCGCATTCGTTCGGCGGCGGCCAAGACCGCATCGACGATGTTCTGATAGCCGGTGCAGCGGCACAAATTGCCCGACAGCGCCTCGCGCACCTCGTCTTCACCCGGCGATGGATTCTCATCGAGAAACGCCGTCATCGTCATCAGAATGCCGGGCGTGCAATAGCCGCACTGCAGGCCGTGGTGGTCGTGCATCGCCTGCTGCAGCGGATGATACTCGCCGTCCTTGTTCGTGAGACCTTCAATGGTCGAAATTTCGTGATTCCGGGCCTGCACCGCGAGCAACAGGCACGAGCGCACGGGCTCGCCGTCAAGCAGCACCGTGCAGGCGCCGCAGACGCCGTGCTCGCAGCCGACATGGGTGCCGGCGAGGACGAGATCGTGGCGAATAAAGTCGCTCAGCAGCACGCGCGATTCCACGCGGCGCCGATATTGCTTGCCGTTCACCGATAGCGTGATGTCGTGGAAGTCAGTGTCCATCACGCCCCCGCTGATAAGCTGTCTGCAGTGCGCGCTCGGTGAGAACGCCCGCGATATGGCGCTGGTAATCCGCTGTGGCGTGAACACTGCCACTTGGCGCGATCATCGTCTGTACGATTGCGGCGACATCCCGGATAGCGTCCTCGCCCGGCACGCTTCCGACAACAACGTCGGCAGCCGAACTTGCATCGACCGGCGTTTCGCCCACCCCACAAAACGACAGCCGGACATGGGTGCATTCATCCTGCTCCCCAAGCGTCATCATTGCTGCCACACCCACGATCGCAAAGTCGCCGCGCCGGCGCGCGACCTCCATGAAGCAGCAACCGGTGCGCGGCTTCGGCGACGGCAGTTCGATTTCCACCAGCATTTCGCCGGGCTTCAGATCCGTCGTCAGCGCGCTCACAAAAAAGTCCGCGGCCTCGATCCATCGTTGTTGTGTTGCCGTCCGAACGTGGAATCGGGCGCCCAGGGCCAAGGCGATCGCGGGGAGTTCCGAGGCCGGATCGGCGTGCGAAAGATTTCCGCCGATAGTACCGCGATTTCGGATCTGCGGGTGCGCGATATGGGGTAGCGCTTCGCCGATCAAGGGAAACAGCCGTGCAAAAGCTGCATCGCGCTGCAGCGCCCGGTACCGCGTCAGGGGGCCGACCCGGATCGCTGCGGCCGACGGACGAATGCCGGCAAGATCCCGGATCTCGTTGATGTCGATCAAGACAGCGGGCCGGGCCAGGCGAAAATTCATCGTTGGTATCAGGCTCTGTCCGCCGGCCAGAAATTTCGCGTCGTCGCCATATTCGGCCTTGAGCGAGAGCGCGTGCTCGAGGGAGGTGGCGACGATGTATTTGAAGGGGGCAGGCTTCATGGCGCTCGCGTGAAGGCAATCGAACGCAGCTCCGCGCCACGGGCGAGACGCTGCCGCGAAAGTATGAGGCGGCCCCCGGCACAAGTCAAAAAGTCGAAGCGATTTTTGGCCATCTGAAAATCCGATAAGGGCATGTTTGACCCCGATGGTGTTCTTGCCCATTAATATCTCCGCATGCGCAAACATTGAGCGCGCCATTTGCAGCGGTGTTTGTCACTATTTGCCCATGGCGTTGCAAATGCCGAAGTCATTGAAGCCGGATACTCCGGGCGTTACGCTGCGGCCGCGCGGGCGAGAATCGCTCGTCGCCCCGATCGAAGCGGTACGCATGGACAAGACAGCTGATGCCACGGCCGAACCGGGATCGCTGCCGCAGCGCCTGGCGATCGACGTACGCAATGTTTCGCTGACGTTCGAGACCGCCGACGGCAAGGTCGATGCGCTGTCGAATGTCAGCCTGCAGGTCGCTGACGGCGAATTTGTTTCGTTTATTGGCCCCTCCGGCTGCGGCAAGACCACGATGCTGAGGGTGATCGCCGATCTCCAGCAACCAACGGCGGGCACGCTGTTGGTCAATGGCATGACCGCGGAGCAGGCGCGTCTCGCGCGCAGATATGGCTACGTGTTCCAGGCGCCGGCTTTGTTCCCGTGGCGGACGATCGAGAAGAACTTGAAGCTGCCGCTGGAGGTCATGGGTTTTTCCGATAGCGAGCAACGGCAGCGAGCGGCGCGCTATCTGGCACTGGTCAATCTCACCGGCTTCGAGCGCAAGTTCCCCTGGCAATTGTCCGGCGGTATGCAGCAGCGGGTCTCGATTGCGCGCGCGCTGTCGTTCGATCCAGCGCTGCTGCTGATGGACGAACCGTTCGGCGCGCTGGACGAAATCGTCCGCGATCATCTCAACGAGCAGCTGCTGCAACTGTGGGACAAGACCGGAAAAACGGTCCTGTTCGTAACCCACTCGATTCCCGAAGCGGTGTTCCTGTCGAGCAAGATTGTGGTGATGTCACCGCGGCCCGGGCGTATCATCGATATCATCGATTGTGACTTTCCGCGCGATCGCACCCTGGAAATTCGCGAGACGCCGGAATTCCTCAAGATCGCGCAGCGTGTGCGTGTCGGCCTGCGGGCGGGGCATTCCTATGACGAGTAGCACGTTTGCCCTCCCTGCATCGGCCGCCGGCGCGCTGCGGCATCATCCGCTGGTGGTGCGCTACGCGCCGATCGTAACCATCGTTCTGGCATTGATCGCGATCTGGTATGTCGCGGCCGTGATGATGAACCTTTCGCTGGTGCGCGGCGGGTTTGAGCGGGAGGAGACGCCGTATACGGTATCGGAGCTGATCGCGGGCACCATGAGCGCCGAGCGACCGCTGCTGCCGGCACCGCATCAGGTGATTGCAGCCTTCGTCGATTCGGTGTTCGGTTATGCGCCGACGGCGCCGCGCAGCCTTGTCTATCACTCTACCGTAACGTTGTCGGCCACACTGCTCGGTTTTGTGCTGGGCGCGTTGTTTGGTATTGGGCTGGCGCTGATGATCGTGCACAGCCGCGTGCTGGAGAAAAGCCTGCTGCCCTGGATCATCTGCTCGCAGATGGTCCCGATCCTGGCGCTGGCGCCGATCTTCATCGTGGTGCTCGGCGCGATCGGATTGCAGGGCCTGCTGCCGAAGTCGATCATTTCGGCCTATCTGTGCTTCTTCCCGATCACGATCGGGATGGTGAAGGGTTTTACCGCGCCCGATCCGATGCAGCTCGATCTGATGCGGACATGGTCGGCGACGCCGAGACAGGTATTGGCAAAGCTGCGCTGGCCGGCGGCCGTGCCCTATCTCTTCGCCAGCCTTAAGGTCGCGATCACGATCTCCCTGATCGGCGCCATCGTGGCCGAGCTGCCGACCGGCGCCGAAGCCGGCATTGGCGCGCGGCTGCTCGCGGGCTCTTACTATGGCCAGACCATCCAGATATGGGCGGCGCTACTGGCGTCGGCGGTCCTCGCTTCGGGGCTGATTGGACTGGTGGATATGACTGAACGAGTGGTCGGGTTGCAAATGGGTGCACGGCCATGAACCCGCGCAGGCGCAGATTGGGATTTATCCTTGCCGCCGCAGGCGTGCTATCGGCGCTGTTCTTGCCGCTCTCGAGCGAGGCCGTCGCAACCTTGTCGGCGCAGCCGCTATTGCTGGCTTTGACGCTCGCAGCCGCGCTGCTGTTCGCGGCTTCCGCCTGGACGGGCGGATCGCGATCCATCGCGCTCGGCTTCGCAGGCGTTCTATGCGCAGCCGCGACAACGCTTGTCCTGCTGCGCGATCCCGGCATCGGCGGGTCGGCGGCGGCGGGCTTTTGGGCAATGGTGCTCGCGGTCTGGCTGGGGGCCGGGCTTTGCGTGGTCGAGCTTGCCTCGCAGCGTCCGCGCGGCGACGGCGCGCGCCGCGCGCTCAACCTTGCTGTTCCCCTGCTGTTCGGGGCGGTGGTGTTCTATCTCTGGGAAGTGCTGGTGCGCGGCTTCGGCGTTCCGCCGGTGCTGATGCCCTCGCCAAGTGCCGCGGCGATACGGTTCGTATCGTCGCTGCCGATCCTCGGACAGGACTTCGTCCAGACCTTTGTTCGCGGCGTATTGATCGGATACATCATCGGCTGTGGTGCGGGCTTGCTGGTCGCGATCGTCGCGCAGCGTTTTTCTTTCCTCGGCCGCGGCCTGCTTCCGCTTGGCAATTTCTTTTCGGCATTGCCGCTGGTCGGCGTGGCGCCGATCATGGTGATGTGGTTCGGCTTCGACTGGCCATCGAAGGCCGCCGTCGTCGCGCTCGTGACATTCTTTCCGATGCTGGTGAATGCGCTGGCCGGATTATCCGCATCCGGTCATATGGAGCGCGACTTGATGCGATCTTATGGCGCGGATCATCGGCAGACGCTGATGAAACTCGATCTACCGGCGGCGCTGCCCTTCATTTTCAACGCCCTGAAGATCAACGCCACGCTGGCGCTGATCGGCGCGATCGTTGCCGAATTCTTCGGGACGCCGACGCAAGGCATAGGCTTTCGCATCTCAACGGAAGCCGGGCGAATGGCGATCGATATGGTGTGGGCGGAAATCGCGCTCGCCGCGATCGCGGGAATGGCTTTTTATGGATTAGTCGCGCTTGCCGAGCGCGCGACCACTTTTTGGCATCCATCCTATCGAACCTGACTCGGCGGGTTCTCAAGCTTTTCGGAGTATTGCATGAAGAACATAGTGGCACTCGCAGCAGGCGTGACGATGGGCTTGTCATTGGCGACTGCGCAGGCAGCGGACACGGTCACCATCCAGCTGAAATGGGTCTCGCAGGCCCAATTCGCCGGTTACTTCGTGGCCAAGGAAAAGGGATTTTACAAGGACGCCGGACTTGACGTCACGATCAAGCCGGGCGGTCCGGATGTAGCGCCTCCGCAGGTAATTGCCGGCGGTGGCGCCGATGTTGTGGTGGACTGGATGCCGTCGGCGCTGGCGTCACGCGAAAAAGGCGTGCCGCTGGTCAATATCTCGCAGACGTTCAAGAAGTCCGGCCTGGAGCTGACATGCCGGGCCGATACCGGCATCAAGAAGCCTGCGGATTTCAAGGGCAAGACCATCGGCATATGGTACGGCGGCAACGAGTATCCGTTCCTGTCCTGGATGTCGAAGCTTGGCTACAAGACCGACGGCTCGCCAACCGGCATCAAGATCATCAAGCAGGGCTTCAACGTCGATCCGATTCTGCAGAAGCAGGCCGATTGCGTTTCGACGATGACCTACAACGAGTATTGGCAGGTGATCGATGGCGGCTACAAGCCGAGCCAATTGGTGGTGTTCAAATATGAAGACGAGGGCGTCGCTACGCTGGAGGATGGCCTTTATGTGCTGGAGAAGAACCTGAAGGACCCGGCGTTCGTCGCCAAGATGGCAAAGTTCGTCAAGGCGTCGATGAAGGGTTGGGATTACGCCAAGAAGAATCCCGATGAAGCCGTGAAGATCATCCTGGCTGGTGACTCCACAGGCGCCAAAACCGAAAAGGACCAGAAGCGGATGATGACCGAAATCGGCAAGCTGCTCGGTGCCGCCGACGGCAAGCTGGACGTCAAGGACTACGACCGAACGGTTGCGACGTTGATGTCCGGCGGATCGGATCCCGTCATTACCAAGAAGCCCGAGGGGGCCTACACCTTCGCGGTCTACGACGCGATGAAGTAATTGGCCTGAGCGTTGAATGCTGAACGGACGGCCGGCCGGTTTTGCGGCTTGCGCGTGCGACGAGATCGATATCGAAAGCGAGCCGCACCAACTGGCGGTTTGATCGAGCATGCATCCCGATAACCGGAAGAGGACATATTATGTGATCGTGACGCGCCGCGGCGACGGTGCTTATCCCTTCAGTTGGGAAATCCAGCGTCGGCGCGAAGCGATGGGCGTCAAGGTTTCCGGCTCGGGCTATCGCTCATATCGGGCGGCTCATGAAGCCGGAAACCAGGCGCTGGACAAATTCCTGGACGACCTTTCCCAGGAAGGCGGAATAAACCGTTAGAGTCTGTTTCAACTGAGTTGAATCAGACTCTAACGTTATCTTTTTGTGTGAGCATGATCTCCGGGCAAACGCTTCGCGTTTGTCCCGAGGGAAAACCGGTGTCCACTTTTTCCGCATCATGCTCCAGCCGGCCGCAGTGCTCGCAGGCACGGTCGACGAAGTTCATGGTTTGCCGGCCTTGAAGGCTTCGAGAACCTTTGCGCAGGTTGGTCCAGATCTGGTGCACCAGGCCTGCTGCGCCGCTGCTGCTCCAGATTGAAGCACTGCGACGACGGCGGCAGCAGGGCTTGAGTCAATTGTGACGCCATTCTGGCGCATCCGCTGATAATTCTCTTGCAGCCGGGTAGACAGGGCCAACCACAATTCAATCTCGGTCTCGCGGCTGGCGGTGTCGACCGCTTCTCGCAGGTCGGGGGTCAGTCCGTCATAGATTGCCTGGTTAACGCTGGCGACCGAGAGCGGCAGCGAATAAGTAATTTCGCTGAAATAGGGCAGGAATTCCCAAAGCTTGCGACCAGTGCCACCGTCTCCCGACGACAGGACCGCATTGATACTGCCTTCGGCCAGCTTCGGCATCGTATCCGCAAAGCTGATTGACGCGGCCTTGGCACCGGCGCTGGCAAACACTTCACTTGATGTCTTGTCATAGGTGCGGATCGAAAGACCCGTCAGATCTGACGGCATCTTCAGGGGGCTCTTCGACCAGATACCGGAAGGCGGCCATGGCGTCAGATAGAGCAGTCGTTGGCCCTTGTTCTGCAAGGCCGCTGCCAGGAATGGCCGCGCGAGGTCGGCAAGCCGCCTTGCATCCGCAATCGACGTCACCAGAAACGGCAGCGAGGGCAGGGCAAAGATTGCATCCTCGGCTTCCAGCGCGCCGGCGAACGCGTCGCCGGCCTGAACCCGGCCTTCCGCAATCGCGGCGAGCATGCCAGCCGATCGAATTCCTCCCGAAGCATCGAAGCTCGGCCTGATCTGGAGTTTTCCTGCGCTTGATTCGGCGACGTGCTTTGCGAACGTCGTCACGCCAAGTCCCGGCATGGCGCTTTGCGGATACTCCGTCGCCATATCCCAAACAGTCTGGGCACGAGCCGCAGCCGGATGCAGCAGCAGGAGCGCACCGGCCAGCACACGAAAAAGCAACATGGTTTCTCCCGATCCAACAAGCCGGTCCACTTCACCTGGCCAGCACTACCTGGCCAGCATTGCTAGCAGATCAAACAGGAGACGGTGAGGATTTCATGCGCCGATATCGGCAGATGAGATGCCCCGCTTTCGTAACCGTGAGCAAGAATGTCCGATGGGTTCAAAAAAATGGGATCAAGGTTCAAAACGAAAGCCGGTCGCGGGGTGCGACCGGCCACCGTTCGACTCGGCGGTCAGCGACCGGCGGGCGCTGACATCGCACCGTTTTCATAGCGCGACCAGCCGGGCTCTACCGATGGCGAGGGCCAGCCGTAGAAGGCGTTGGAGTTACGGATTGGTTCACTCACTGGCGCCGGGGCACGGTCAGCCTTTCGGCCCCTATGGTGCTCCGCGGCCGCGGCGATCTGCACGGTCGACGCCGCGAGCAAGGCCGCACCGAGAATTGTCAGGATTGTCTTTCGCATTATGAATCTCCCTTGTTCAAGCGCTATGCGGCGCGCCGAACGGCGTCTCGCATGACAGCGCCTTGGCCTGCACATAGCGATCGGTCATCCGGATTTTCATGATCCCGCCCATCACGAAACGGCGAGCCAATTTCTTGGTCAAAGATTTTTCGGGCTAAATATTCGGCAGGCGAACAGGCTGGATCGCTTCCTCTTTAGCGATAACCTTGATGGACTTCGTTCAGCCGATCCGGTTCAATGGCGACTGAATGGCGTACATCTTGCGAGAGAGACCGATGAAGAAGCTGGTTTTCGCAATTCTGCTGATCTCGTCACCTGCGTGGGCCCAAACGAAATTGCCGCCCAAAAGCGCGACCGCACGCGCCGATCCCTGCGCGCCCATCGGCCGGACCGCGGACGGCAAACTGGTTTATTCGATGAAGTGCGACAGTTTGCCGACCCCGCCGTCACCGCCGCCGCAGGCTGAAATCAGTTCGCCACCGCCCGAGCCGGAAGTGCAGCGAAGCGGAATTTTCGGCTGGTCCTATGAAAGAAAGAGATCAGCCGAATAGTCTCGGCCTTTTCTGGTGCAGGGCTGCCTTACTGAGCATCCACCACCGGATTGGCCTTTGCCGAGGGGGCAAAAGGCCCTAGAATCTGCCGGTTGGCTGGAATATTCCTTGCTTCAGGTATCGCCGGTTGCAAACTATTTCGCTGGAGTCTTCCTTCTCAAACAATACGAGTGTCATGAATGAGCCAACTCATTGTCCACGCGGGCGACTTCACCTTTCAAGCTCGTTTCGAGGAACAACTGGCGCCCAAGACCTGCGCCGCATTTCGTAAGGCGATGCCGTTCGAGAGCCAGGCTATCCATGTACGATGGAGCGGCGAGGGGGTCTGGATGCCGCTCGGCGATCTCGATTTCGGCGTCTCTTACGAGAACCACACCAGCTACCCCGCGCCGGGCCAGATCATCCTTTATCCAGGCGGCATCAGCGAAACCGAGATTCTGCTGGCCTATGGCGGCGTGCACTTCGCCAGCAAGATGGGCCAACTCGCGGGCAATCACTTCATTACGCTAACCTCAAATCTTGAGAATTTGCCGGCGCTCGGAAAGACCGTGTTGTGGAAGGGCGCGCAGAAAGTCCGCTTCGAGGCCGTGTAAATGGCGGAAGCAAGATATCCTCGCGATCTCCGCGGCTACGGCCGCAACCCGCCCGATCCGCATTGGCCGGGCGGCGCAAGGGTCGCCGTCCAGTTCGTGGTGAATTTCGAGGAGGGTGGCGAAAACAACATTCTGCACGGTGACCGCGCGTCGGAGGCGTTCCTGTCCGACGTGTTGGGGGCCCAACCCTGGCCCGGGCAACGCCACGCCAATATCGAGTCGATGTTCGAATACGGCTCGCGCGCCGGATTCTGGCGGCTGTGGCGGATGTTCACCGAGCGCAAGCTGCCGACCACGGTGTTCGGTGTTGCGACAGCCTTGAAACGAAATCCCGAAATTGTCGCGGCCATGAACGAAGCCGGCTGGGATATTGCCAGCCACAGTCTGAAGTGGGTTGAGCACAAGGGCATGTCGGAAGCGGAGGAACGGGTGGAGATTGCGGATGCGATCCGAATCCACACCGAGGTCACCGGGCAGCGTCCGCTCGGCTGGTACACCGGCCGCACATCCATCAACACGGTGAAGCTGGTGATGGAAGCAGGTGGCTTCCTGTATTCGTGCGACTCCTATGCCGATGATCTGCCGTACTGGATCAAGGGACCGGCGGAGCCCCACCTGATCATTCCCTACAGCCTCGATGTCAACGACATGCGCTTCGTCAACGCGCAGGGGTTCGGTGGCGGAGATCAGTTCTTCACCTATCTCAAGGATAGCTTTGACGTGCTGTACGCCGAAGGCGAGACGTCGCCCAGGATGATGTCGGTGGGTCTGCACTGTCGCGTGGTCGGTCGTCCGGGCCGCGCGGCCGCGCTGATGCGGTTTCTCGACTACATCATGAATCATGAGCGGGTCTGGGTGCCGACGCGGCTGCAGATCGCGCAGCATTGGCACGCCAACCTTTCGCATCTCTCAGCCGACGCGTTCGATATCGGATCGTAAGGAGCGACATGCCGCAAAAAGCGCTCTCCGATCTGAACGCATGCAGCAAGGACGACTTCGTCGCCGCGCTTTCGAATATTTTCGAGCATTCGCCGTGGATCGCCGAGCAGGCGGCATCGGTGCGGCCGTTCGCGGGCATCAAGCCGTTGTTCGAGGCGATGAAGGTTGCGGTCGATCGCGCCGCCCCTGAACTGCGCCTTGCCTTGATCAAGGGGCATCCCGATCTCGCCAACAAGACGCAACGCGCGGCGGGCTTGACCTCGGAATCCAGCGCCGAACAGGATAGCGTCGGCCTCGACCGGTTGTCCGACGCCGAATATGAGGCATTCGAGCGCGTCAACAATGCCTATCGCGCCAAGTTCGGTTTCCCGTACATCGTCTGCGTCCGGCGCCACACCAGGGATTCCATTCTGCGCGATTTCGAGCGTCGCTTGCCGAACGATGCAACGACCGAGGCGCAGAACTCGATCGAGGAAATCTGCCGCATCGCGGCGTTGCGCCTCGACCAGCTGGTCGCGTCGGACGATCGGCTGGAGGTGCATGGTCGTCTGTCGACCCATGTGCTCGATACCCACAGCGGCCGGCCGGCGGTGGGGATAGCGCTGGAACTGGTGGAGTTATCCAACCTCGGCGCAAACCGCGTCGTGACGCGTGCGATCACCAACGCCGATGGCCGAACCGATCAGCCGCTGATTCACGGCCGGCCGGTACCGATCGGCCGTTACGAACTGACTTTCACCGTCGGGAATTACTTTGCCGAACGGAAGGTGCCGCTGTCGGATCCGCCGTTTCTCGATTCCATTCCGCTGCGGTTCGCGGTGAGCGATCCCGAAGGCCATCTCCATGTGCCGCTATTGGTCACGCCCTGGAGTTATGCGACCTATCGGGGGAGTTAATTCCCTTTCGCGACGCCCGTGGCACGAAGGTTGCTCCGTATTGGGCCGGACCGGGGGTGGAACGAGATCCCTTACGTATCTACCGGGTGAACTGGAGGCTTTCAAATGCCGCTCATCAACAACAGATATGGAAAAGGCCGCGTCCGTGTCATGCGGATTCATCGCGATGGCGACAAGCACGAGGTCAGCCAGCTCAACATCAAGGCGATGGTCGAAGGCGACTTTGCACGCGCCTACACCCACGCCGACAACTCCACGGCGGTCTCGACCGACACCATCAAGAATGTGGTCAACATCGTCGCGCGCCAGAATACCGGACTTTGCACCGAGGATTTCTGTCAGGTGCTGGCCAGAAAATATCTCGACAGCTATCCGCAAGTGGCCTCGGTGGCCGTGACCGCGCACGAGACCAAATGGAGCCGCTTGAGTTTCGGCGGCAAGCCGCATCCCCACAGTTTTGTGCTCGACAGCAACGGCAAGCCATCAGTCGAAGTGACGGCAACGCGCCAGGGATCGACGCTCACTTCGGGTATCGATGGCTTTACGTTCATGAAGTCGACCCAGTCGGGCTGGGAGAATTACGTCAAGGATCCCTATACCACGATCCCCGAAACCAATGACCGGATGTGCGCGACCAGCATGGTGGCGTCCTGGAAATGGTCGTCAAAACCGGTGAACTATCCGGCCACCAATGCGAAGATTCTGGACACGCTGCTGGAGGTGTTCGGCACCACCTACAGTGCAAGTGTGCAGGACAGTCTGTACAGGATGGGCGAGGCGGCCCTTGCCGCGGTGCCGGAAATTTTCGAAATCAGCATGGCGTGCCCGAACATGCATTTCATCCCGATGAACCTGTCGGCGTTCGGGCTCGATAACAACAACAATGTTTTCCTGCCGACCGATGAGCCTCACGGTCAGATCGAATGCACGGTGGGCCGGGGCTAACTCGCCCCGCACACGCCCGTCGTCATCCTGAGGCGCGCTCCCAACACCATTCGTTATTGCCGGGCTTGACCCGGCAATCCATCGGTTAGGCAAAATTCTCTTTTTTGATGGATGCGCGGGTCAAGCCCGCGCATGACAAGTGGTGGACTACTTCCCAAACTTCTCATGCAGCAGCGGCCATAACCTATCCGGCTTGAACGGTACCGTCGTAAAGCGAATGCCGGTGGCATCCGCGAGCGCATTGCCGAGTGCTGCGGCCACCGGGTTGTAAGGACTTTCGCTCATCGATTTGGCGCCCATCGGCCCCAGCGTATCCGTGGTATCCGCGAAAAACACCTCGGTGCGCGGAATGTCCGCAAATGACGGCAGGTGATAGTCGCGGAATTTCGGATTGACCACGCGGCCATCATCATCGATCACCATTTCCTCGTACAGCGTGGCGCCCAGCGACTGCGCGACCCCGCCCTCGACCTGTCCGCGGCACTGCATCGGGTTGGCGACCCGGCCGGCATCCGCGGCGTGCACGCTTTTCAGGATCTTGATCTCCCCGGTGCCCTTGTTCACGGCGACGCGAAAGCCCTGCACATTGAAGGCGACCGACCGCGGCGTGCCTGCCGACGTGCCGGCCGCACTGAGCGCCTGTCCCCGCGCGTGTGCGGCTTCCGCGAGCTGAGCATACGACACGCGTTGCCTGTCGCAGACCGCGGAATCGTTTTCAAGGACGCAGGCATCGGGATTTGTTTTTGTCGCGGTGGCAGCAAATGCCCTGAGATCGTTGGCCAGATTTTCCGCCGCGGCCTGCGTCGCGCGTCCGGCGACAAACGTCCCGGCACTGCCGTAGGCGCCGGTGTCGTGGCCGCCATGCGCGGTGTCGGACTGCAGCAGGTGAATTTGATCGACGGTGGTCGCCAGTGCGGTCGCCGCGATCTGGCGATGCACCGTAGTGGTGCCGTTGCCGAATTCGGCGGTGCCAACCACCAGTTCGAAGCCGCCGTCCTGGCGCAGCGAGATCCTGGCATCGGCGAGATGGCCGTCCGGCGGCACCGTGTCGATCATGGTCAGCGCAATGCCGTCGCCGATCAGCCAGTCGTCGGAAAGGTCGATCTTCGGAGTTTCGGTCTGCATCGCGCGCTCGACCAGATCGAGGCATTGATCGAGCCCGTAGCTGCCATAAAACACGTCGGTATGCGCGGGACCGGGAGGCGACAGCATCGGATCGCCCGGTTTCACCACGTTGCGGCGGCGGATTTCGTAGGCGCTGATGCCAAGGCCGTTGGCGAGTTCATCGATCGCGGCTTCCACCGCGAACAGCGTTTGCGGCAAGCCATACCCCCGGAAGGCGCCCGACGGCACGGTGTTGGTATAGGCGACGACGGCATCGACCTTCTTGTTCGGGCAATTATAAACGCCAAGCGACTCGCCGCAGGCATGGAACAGCACCGGGCCGGCATGGTTGCCGTAGGCGCCGGTATTCGAGAGCACGTCGAGCTGCAATGCCGTCAGTTTGCCATTGCCGTCGGCGCCCGCCTTTACGGTGATCCGCATCGGATGCCGCGTCGAGGTCGAGATGAATTGTTCTTCGCGGGTCAGTTCAAGCTTGACCGGGCGGCCGGTCTTGATGGCGGCGAGCGCCAGGATATCCTCAACGAACATCTCCTGCTTGCCGCCGAAGCCGCCGCCAACGCGTTCGCAAAACACCCGGACCCGGTCCGGCGCGAGACCAAAAAGTTCCGCCAGCGCGCGCCGCGTCAGGAACGGCACTTGCGTGCTGGAGCGTACGTTCAGGATACCGGCGGGATCGATCCAGGCGAGGCCGCCATGGGTTTCCAAAGCGGCATGCTGGACACGCTGCGTGGTGAACGTTCCCTCGTAGGTAACAGCGGCTTGCGCGAGGGCGGCAGCGACATCGCCGAACTCACCGTGGGTCTCCGCCACGATGTTGCGCTGTCCGTTTGCGACCCGCTGCTCCGGCGTCTTGTCGCCGTGGATCAGGGGCGCGCCTGGTGCAATCGCCGAGGCCGGATCGAACACATCAGGCAGAATGTCGTAGTCGACCTTGAGGCGGCGGCAGCCTTCTTCTGCAGCGGCTTCGGTTTCGGCGACGACGGCGGCTACCTTCTGTCCGATGAAACGGACGACATTGTCCAGCACGCGGGTGTCGTCCGGGTCCATCCAGGCCCTCTCGTGCCGCGCCGTGGAGAACAGCCGATCCGGCGCGTCTTCGAAGCTCAGCACCGCATGCACGCCTGGGGCGCTCAATGCCGCCGTCTTGTCGATCGAGATAATTCTTGCGTGCGGATGCGGCGAGCGCAGCATCTTGATGTGCAGCAAGCCTTCGATCGCCGTATCGAAGGTGTAGCGCGCCGTACCCCGCACCACCTGCGGTCCGGCGGGAGCCGGCAGGCTGCGGCCGAAGGCGGTGCCGGCGGTAGCATCTTCGATATTGGTCGTGCCATTGAGTGCGTCTTCGATCGCGCGGTAGCCGGTGCAGCGGCACAGATTACCTTTCAGCGCCGCGCCGAGGTCCTGCCGCTGCGCTTGGTTGAGCGATGCGCAGGTCAGGATCATGCCGGAGGTGCAGAAGCCGCACTGAAAGGCCTGCGCATCGAGAAACGCCTGCTGCATCGGGTGGGTGCCGCCGTCGGGTGCGAGGCCTTCGATGGTGGTGACGGCGTGACCGTCGGCGCGGAAGGCCGGGACGATGCAGCTATGTACCGGCTCGCCATCGATCAGCACCGTGCAGGCGCCGCAGTCGCCGGCGTCGCAGCCTTTCTTGACCCCGAAATGCCCGAGTTCGCGCAAAAAAGTCCGCAGGCATTGGCCGGCGTGCGGACTTTCCGAGAACTCCTTGCCGTTGACCTGATAGCTCATGGCCGCGCCGCGCCCTGCAATTCGCAGCGAATTTCCTCGGCAAGGCGCAGCGTCATGTGCTTGCGCCAATCCGGCTTGCCGTGGACATCGTTGTGGTAGAGCGCGTCGGGGATGCGCTGCAGGATCATTTCGCGCAGTGCACTCGCTTGTGGAATCCCGGCAAAGGACAATCGAACCGGCCGAGTCGTGGACGCCGTTACCGTCAAGTCCATGGCGCCCGCGCTGCTGATGCTGCCGATCAACAATGCCGCCGACCGGCCGACCGGCGTTAGTGAAATCTGGCGAAAAGTGGCGCGGCGCTTCAACGCCGCGAGCGGAATATCGATCTGCCGCAAGAGGTCGCCCGGCGCGAGCGCGTTGCGCTGGTTGCCGGTGACAAACTCGGCGACGGCGATCTTCTGCTCGTTGCCATCGGCCTTCCAGACCGTGCAGACGCCATCAAGTGCGGCGGTCAGCGCAATCATCGGACCGGCCGGCAACGACATGCAGAGATTGCCGCCGACGGTGGCGGTCTTCCAGATCTTGAACGAGGCCAAAAACGCGCGGCAGCATTGGTTGATGAGGGGGGCGGCGAGCCAATCGGGCGGGCAGGCCAGCGCGTCAAGCTGCGCCACCGTGCAGGTCGCCGCGATCGTCAACTCGGTCTCGCCGATCGTCAGCGCCGGCCATCTGAAATCGGTGAGATCGATCAGCCGGGTCAGATGGACCTGGGGCTCGGAGAACAGCCAGGTTCCACCCGCGAGCCAGGCATCGCCTGCCGTCCAAACGGGCAGTTGCGCCCGCGTTTGCGGGTGAGCCACTTCAGCGACGGTGTTCAAATCCATGGATATGCCAGAGCTTTCAACGAGATGCTTCTCCCTGTTCAAGTCTTGCAAAACCGACGCCAACTCTCCTTAAGCAATGGGCTGGTCTTTGAATTGCAAGGGCAGGTGTGGCAACGCTTTTCAGGCGTACCTTAATCTTTCGGAGAAGCCGCAGGCCATGGACAAAACGCAGGCGATCTGGATCAAGGACCCGTTGGCTATCCTCGCCGATGGCGCGGCACGCGGCATCGTCGTCCGTGACGGCAGGATCGTGGAGCTGGTACCGAAAGGCGGGCAGCCGACGACAACGGCGCGGTTCTTTGAGGCGGGCGACCATGTGGTCCTGCCGGGGCTGATCAATACCCATCATCATTTCTACCAGACGCTGACGCGAGCGCTGCCGGCGGCGCTGGACCGCGAATTGTTTCCGTGGCTGCAGGCGCTCTATCCGGTATGGGCACGGTTGACACCGGAATCGCTGAATCTTGCTGTCACCGTGGCGATGTCGGAGCTGCTGCTGTCGGGCTGCACCACCACGACCGACCATCACTATGTTTTTCCCGCCGGGCTTGAGGATGCCGTCGATATCGAAGTGGCCGTCGCCCTGCGGCTCGGCATCCGCGTGCTGCTGACGCGCGGTTCCATGAACCGCTCGCAACGCGACGGCGGGTTGCCGCCCGACAACGTTGTGCAGGACGAGGACACGATCCTCGCCGACAGCGAACGGGTGGTGACAAAGCATCACCAGCGCGGCGAGGACGCCATGGTGCAAATCGCACTGGCGCCGTGCTCGCCGTTTTCAGTCACGACCTCGCTGATGAACGCCACGGCAGCGCTCGCCGAGCGGCTTGATGTCCGCCTGCATACCCATCTGGCGGAGACCGAGGACGAGAACAAATTCTGCCAGCAGATGCATGGCTGCCGGCCGCTCGATTATCTCGAGCAATGCGGCTGGCTCAATGCGCGGACCTGGCTGGCCCATGGCATTCATTTCAATCCTGAGGAGATCAAGCGTCTGGGCAAGGCGAAGACGAGCATCAGCCATTGCGCCTGCAGCAACCAGCTTCTGGCGTCCGGTTGCTGTCCGGTCTGCGACATGGAAGAGGCGGGGGTCCAAATCGGGCTCGGCGTCGATGGCTCGGCCTCGAATGACGGGTCCAATCTCATGCAGGAGGTGCGCGCGGCGTTCCTGCTGCAGCGGGCGCGTTACGGCGTTGGGCGCGTCAGCCACAAGGACGCGCTTCGCTGGGCGACAAAGGGATCGGCGGCGTGCGTCGGCCGCCCCGAACTCGGCGAGATCGCCGTTGGCAAAGCCGCCGATCTGGCGCTGTTCAAGCTCGACGAATTGCGCTTCTCCGGCCACGGTGACCCGTTGGCGGCGCTGGTTCTGTGCGGTGCGCATCGCGCCGACAGGGTGATGGTCGGGGGAAACTGGGCGGTGTCGGATGGCGCAATTCCCGGTCTCGATGTGCCCGATCTGATTCGGCGCCACAGCGCCGCCGCGCGCGCGATGCAGGTGGGATGAGTTCAAGGTCCCTCATGGTGAGGAGGCGCGCTTGCGCCGTCTCGAACCATGAGGCCCGTGGCCCATCCTTCGAGACGCGGCCAGAGGCCGCTCCTCAGGATGAGGTCAAGGGATGAGAAAGGGTCCGGGCGCTGCCGCCCGAACCCGGTAGTCTCGGAAAGATCGAGCCTTACTTGCCAGCCCTACTTCCCGGGAATCTTGTCGTCGATGCCCTTGACGTAGAAGTTCATGCCGAGCACCTGGCCGTCGGCCAGATGATCGCCGCCCTTGCACTCAACTTCCTTGCCGTCCTGGCCCACAACAGGACATTTGAACGGAAACAGCTTGCCTTCGGTGATGGCGGCTTCGGTCTCTTCAGCCAGTTTCTTCACGTCGCCGGGCATGTTGGTGTAGGGCGCCATCACGACCATTTTCGATTTCAGGCCTCCCCATTCGTCCTCCGATTTCCAGGTGCCGTCGAGCTCAGCCTTGACCCGGGCGATATAATAGGGCGCCCAGTTGTCCATGATCGAGGTGAGCTGGGCCTTCGGTCCGAACTTGATCATTTCGGAATCCTGGCCGAACGCCAGCTTGCCGCGCTCGGAAGCGATCTGCATCGCCGCCGGGCTGTCGGTGTGCTGCATGATCACGTCGGCGCCTTGATCGAGCAGCGCCTTGGCGGCATCAGCCTCCTTGCCGGGATCGAACCACGAGTTCGCCCAGATGATCTTGACCTTGATGTTGGGGTTGATGGTCTGCGCGCCCAGCATCGTCGCGTTGATGCCCGAGATCACTTCCGGGATCGGGAACGAGCCGATATAGCCGAGCACGCCGGCTTTCGACATCTTGGCCGCGATAATGCCCTGAATGTAGCGGCCTTCGTAGAACCGGCCGGAATAGGTCGACATGTTCTTGTCGCGCTTGTAGCCGGTGGCGTGCTCGAAATGCACATTGGGATATTTCTTGGCGACCTTCAGCGTCGGCTCCATATAGCCAAACGAGGTCGTGAAAATCAGCTTGTTGCCGGCGCGCGCAAGCTGCTCGATGGAGCGTTCGGAATCCGGACCCTCGCTGACGTTTTCGAGAAAGGTTGTTTCGATCTTGTCGCCGAACTCCTTGACCACGGCCTGACGCGCGAGGTCGTGCTGGTAGGTCCAGCCGAGGTCGCCGATCGGGCCGAGGTAAATAAAGCCGACTTTGAGCTTGTCGGCTGCGGAAGCACCGAACAGGCTTGCTCCGGCAGCGAGCATCACTGCGGTCGCCGCAATGAGGATCTTTCTCATGGGTTTCTCCTGACACCAAGGGGTAGACTGTCACTCCCGATGCGCACACGCCCCATCGCGCGCGCTTCGGGTATTTATCGATCGGGCACGAACACCGTTCCCAGGGCCGCGGGTGCGGTCGAGCCGCCGGTCCTTGCGCGTGAAATCAGAACCAGAACAATGACGGTTGCGAGATACGGCAATGCCGACATGAACTGTGACGGAATACCGAGGCCCGCGCCTTGCGCGTGCAATTGGAGGATCGTCACGGCGCCGAACAGATAGGCGCCGACCACGAGACGGGCCGGCCGCCATGACGAGAACACCACCAGCGCAAGCGCGATCCATCCGCGGCCGGCGGTCATGCCCGGGATGAAGAACGGCGTATAGGCCAGCGGCAGATAAGCTCCGGCCAACCCTGCGCACGCGCCGCCGAACATCACCGCGAACATTCTGATCCGAAGCACGGGATATCCGAGCGCGTGGGCCGAGACGTGATTGTCGCCGACGGCCCGCAACACCAATCCGGTCCGCGTCCGGTAGAGAAACAGCCAGACGCCAACGACCAGCGCCAGCGAGAAATAAACGAACGCATCCTCGCCGAACAGAATACGCCCCACCAGCGGAATATCGATAAGGCCCGGGATGTAAAGATGCGGGGCTGGCGTTATTTTTTCGCCGACGAAGCCGGCGCCGATCAGGCCGGATAGACCGATGCCGAGGATCGTGAGCGCCAGACCCGTCGCAACCTGGTTGACGGCGAGGCCGAGCGTCATCATCGCGAAGATCAGGGATAGCAACGTGCCCGCGACGATCCCGCAGAGGGCGCCGATGATAATCGAGCCGGTGAACCAGGCGCCTCCGAATCCGCAGGCAGCGCCCACGATCATCATGCCCTCAACCCCGAGGTTGAGGACGCCGGCGCGCTCGGTCACCAGTTCGCCGGTGGCGGCGATCAATAGCGGGGTCGACGCCGCGAGCACCGAAAGAATGATGGCTTCAAGCAGCCCCACGGGACACCTTTCGCGACGGGAAAATCAGCCGGAAACGGTAGAGAATGAGGGAGTCGCAGGCGAGCACATAGAACAGCAGGATGCCCTGAAACACCTTGGTGACGTCTAATGGAATTTTCATCGCGATCTGGGCCTGCTCGCCGCCAATGAAGGTCAGTGCGAGAAACAAGCCTGCAATTAGTATTCCAACTGGGTTCAGGCGTCCGAGAAACGCGACGATGATCGCGGTGAAGCCATAGCCGGGTGAAATGCCTGGCTGAAGATGCCCGACCGGTCCGGCAACCTCGATGATTCCCGCAAGTCCGGCCAGCGCGCCGGAGATGGCGAAGGTGAGGAGGATCAACTGGTTGGAATTGAAACCGCCGAAGCGTGCGGCGCGCGGCGCAGCGCCGACGACGCGAATTTCGAAGCCTTTGATCGTGCGCCCAAGCAGCACGGTCGCGGCAGCAACCACCAGCAGCGTTATGACCGCGCCAAGATGCAGGCGGCCGCCTTCAATCAGAACCGGCACGGTTGCGACCGGATCGAACTCCGCAGTGGTCGGGAAATTGAACCCGGCCGGATCGCGCCAGGGACCGCGCACGAGATAATCGAGAAAAAGATCCGCCACGTACACCAGCATCAGGCTGACGAGAATCTCGCTGGCGCCGAACCTCACTTTGCACAGGGCCGGTATCAAGGCATACAGCGCACCCCCTGCGGCGCCGAGCAGCAACATCGCGGGCATGACCCAAGGTCCTGCGTCGGTGCCTTGCGTTTTGACGGCGAGCCAACTTCCGGCGACGGCGCCGACCAGGAATTGTCCTTCGGCCCCGATATTCCAGACGTTGGCGAGATAGCACAGCGACAAGCCGATGGCGATCATGACCAGCGGGGTCGCCTTCACCGCGATTTCCTGCAGCGAATAGCTATCGGTCAAGGGATCGATGAAATAGACGCCAAGCGCGGAGATCGGATTTTTTCCGAGAATCGCAAACAGGATGCTCATGGTCACAATCGTCAAACCGATGGCGATCAGCGGCGAAACCAGCGCGATCGTGTTCGATCGCTCGGCCCGTTTTTCAAGCACCAACTGCATGAGCCGCTTCCTTCTGCTCCAGACTGCTTCCGCCCATCAGCAGGCCGAGCTTCTCGCGGGTTGCATCGGCAGTGACCATTGGCTCCGAGAGGCGGCCGTGGAACATCACGGCAATCCGATCGGTGATTTCGGCGAGCTCGTCGAGGTCCTGGCTCGTCACCAGCACGGCGGCGCCGCCCGCGGCGAGATCGAGCAGGGCCTGCCGAATGACGGCGGCAGCACCAGCGTCCACGCCCCAGGTCGGTTGGCTGACTACAAGCACGGCCGGGTTACGGAGAATTTCGCGGCCGACGATGAACTTTTGCAGGTTGCCGCCGGACAGGCTTGCCGCTTCGGGATCGCGCTTGGCCTTGCGCACATCGAACGCCTCGGTCGCGCGGTCGACCGTCGACAGGGTCGCGGCGGTGTTGACGAAGCCATGCCGGACCATTCCGCTGGCGGCGTGGCCGGTCAGCAGGGCGTTTTCGGAAAGCTTCATGCGCGGCGCGGTGCCGTGACCCAGGCGTTCTTCGGGCACGAAAGCCGCGCCAAGCTTGCGGCGCTGGGTGATGGAAAGATGTCCCGCGGCATGCCCGTCGATCACCACGGTACCGGGATCCTGGGCCAGCCGCTCGCCCGAAAGTGCCGCGAAAAGCTCATCCTGGCCGTTGCCGGCGACGCCGGCGATGCCCAGGATTTCACCCCCCTTCAACTCCAGCGAGATGTGTTCGAGCCTGACGCCGTGAGGGTCGTCGGGCTCCAGGCTGAGATCGTTGACGACCAGGCGCGGCACCGTGGTTTGCCGTCCGGCGGCGGCCCGCACTTCCTTGATGTCGGCGCCGACCATCATGCGGGCGAGCGATGCGGCGGTTTCGAGTTGCGGGTTGCAGGTCGAGATCTTCTTGCCGCCGCGCAGGATCGTGGCCATATCGCAAAGCCGCTTCACCTCTTCCAGCTTGTGGCTGATGTAGAGGATGGCGCGGCCCTCGGCCTTCAGGCGATCCAGCACCACGAACAGCTGGTCGGCTTCCTGCGGGGTGAGTACCGCGGTTGGCTCATCCAGGATCAGGAATTTGGGGTTCTGCATCAGCGCCCGAACGATTTCGATGCGCTGACGTTCACCCACGGATAGCTGCCACACCTCGCGTCTGGGATCGAGCGGAAGCCCGTAAGCATTGGACACCTGCTGCAGACGCGCGGACATGTCCTTGAAGGATTCCTTGCCGTCGAGACCGAGCGCCACGTTCTCGGCGACGGTGAGATTGTCGAACAGCGAGAAATGCTGGAATACCATGCCGATGCCGCGCGCGCGGGCTTCCGACGGTCCGGAGAGAACCATTTTCTCCCCCTGCCAGCGCATTTCACCGTCGCTCGGCTGTATCAATCCGTAGATGGTCTTGACGAGCGTCGATTTCCCCGCGCCGTTCTCGCCGAGCAGCGCATGGATTTGCCGCGGCCAGATCTCGATATCGATCTTTTCGTTGGCGAGAAAATCGCCGTAGCGCTTGGTCAACCCAACCGTCTGAAGTAACGGCGTTTCGCCGAGACGCTGCCCGTTAGGCGTCGGATCTAACATTCGTTGTCACGCGCGCTTAAGGATTGCTGCCTCAATACTGGGCTAGTTTAGACCTCGGCGTAAGTAGCGAAAAAGCGCCAGCGTTTGCCCAACTCTTTGGCAGGCGGTAACCCGTCGCTCCCCCCTCGGCCTTTTGCATCGGTAGCGTCCGCGGCGATCCATGTCGTTTCGTTTTCGACGAAGGCCGGAGCGATCTGTTGCAAAATTGTAACGATTGAAACAAATCGGAACTGCCGAGTCAGCGGTGCTGTGAATATGAGCATCGTCATTCAATCGTTTGAAGGCCGGGCGCACATCAACTTGCGCGTCTGCGCTGCTTCTTGACGCTGCGGCATATTGCCTCAAAAAGCCAATCAAAACAGGCACAACCGTATCGCGGGGTTGCCGCCGGGACTGCCCTGTCCAGTCTGACCGCCGGCATTGAGCCGCGCGTAAACGCCTGATGCCATTGCGGTTCTTGATGAAACTTGCGGCAAGCCGTGGAGAAAGTTGAGGCTTCTCGCGTTCGATGAACGGCGCAAGTGTGGCGGTAACGGGCCTCGATCATCCGGTCGTCAACTTGGGGGTATTCAGGATGTCCTATCTTCGCCGAGCAATTGCAGCAGCGGCGCTGTCACTTGCCACTCTTGCACCGGCTGGCTTCGCCAGCGCTGCCGACATGGCCGCCAAGGCAAAGCCGATCATCGACGTGCCGTTCTTCTTCGTGATCGATAACCGGGTGACTTACTCCTACATCTTCTCCGGTACGGACCCTGGTATGTTCACCGTACGTCCGAACGGCACGATCGATGGCAAGACCGAGAAGCAGGTGTTTTCGTTCACCCACTTCGACGCATGGGCCTACGGCACCAACTTCTTCACCATCTCCTTGTTCAAGTCGGGCCATAACGATCCTGCCTCGCCATGCACAAATGCCGGTACCATCTTCGGTGTTCCAGCGGACTGTGCCGGCGCGACGGAAATATATGGCCTGTTCCGCAGCACATTCGGCTTCAACGAGATCTTCAACACCAAGGCCTTCAGCGTCGGCCCGCTGCATAACGTGTCGTTCGAAGTCGGCATGGACGCCAACACCGAAAACACCTTCCTCGCGCCCGCCAAGCGCGACGTCGTGGCCGGTCTGCAGTTCGCATTTGATCTGCCGTACAAGGGTTACATCAACGTTGCGCCGTTGGTGTATTGGGAGTTCTTCAACCACAATGCATTCGACCAGTGCGGGGTGTTTGCGGGTACCGTTCCCGGCGTTTCCTGCATCAGCGATGGCAACACCAAGTTCAAGCCGACCTGGGCCGTTGAAATCAACTACTACATGGACCTCGGTTTCCTGCCCGAAAACATGCAGTACTTCTCCATCAGTGGCCGCGCCGGCTGGTATGGCAAGAAGGGTGCGGAGAACGCGCCTCTCCCGACTGCTTTCCCTGGCAACATCTCGACCGCGGTTGAACTCAACAGCGAGCCGATCCGTCTGACCATGGACGCCAGCAAGGCAATCTGGGGCCCGAAATATTCGCACTTCGTCGACGTCTGGGTGGCCTATCGCTACTGGCAGAACAAGTTCGGTCTGGACCACACCAACAGCGTCGTTTGTAACGTAGCGCCGGGCGTGAGCAACCACTCCTGCACCGAGTCTTCGCTCTATTCCGGCATCACTGTGAAGTTCTAACCGCCTGATCTTCCTCCAGGTGAAGACGATGGCGCCGCGATGAACCCCGCGGCGCCATCTTCGTTTCGGTCAATGAATTCTGGCCTATTTCGTCCAGGCGCCGGCGTGCAGCGCTTCGGCCTCGTCCTCCAGCAGTGGCCCGAGGACCTCGGTTGCGCGCTGTCCGCTCTTGAACACCTCACGGCAGGGCAGATCGAGCGTGGGATTTTCAGGATGATTGCCGGTGACGGCGCGCAGCCGATGTTCACTCAGGCCATAAACCAGGCGGCCAATGCCGGCCCAATAGATGGCGCCCGCGCACATCGCGCAGGGTTCGGCGGACGAATACAGCGTCGCATCCTTGAGGAGTTCCGGGCTGAGGCTTGTGCAGGCCTGCGTTGCGAGCAAACGCTCGGCATGAGCCGTCCCGTCATGCACCGGCATGTAGCCGTTCTCGGCCTCGATCAACACGTTGCGGTTCCGATCGACCAGAACGGCGCCGAAGGGATGATTGCCATTGATCATCGCGCGGCGGGCGACCGCGAACGACCGGCGCAGGAAATGCTCATCCAGTTCGGACGGGCTGAGATTTACGATGTCGCTCATCAGTGCCCCGCCATGTGCCGCCCGATTTCCGTGAGGTCGGCTTCACTGGCGCGTGCTTCATAGACCAATTGGCCGTGAAACATCACAATCAGACGATCCGACAATTCCAGCAATTCGTCGAGGTCTTCGCTCACCAGCAGCACCGCGGCGCCGCGATTTCGCGCGGCCATGATCTCGGCGTGGATCTGCGCCACCGCGGCGAAATCCAGACCGAAGCAGGGGTTGGCGGCGATCAGCACCTCTACGTCGCCCCCCAGTTCGCGCGCCAGCACCGCGCGCTGCACGTTGCCGCCAGACAAAGACGAAATCGGGGTATCCGGGGTTCGCGTCTTGATCTTGTAACGCCCGATCTTGCTTTCGGCATCGGCGCGAAACGCGGCGCGGTTGAGCCACCAGCCGCCGATTGCGAACGGCGCGCGGTCAAATTCACGAAATGCGATGTTGTCGGCGACGCTCATGCCGCCGACGCAGGCGTTCTTCAGCGGCTCTTCCGGCAGCAGCGACATCTTGTGACGCCGCATTTCCTCCCGGCTGGCGTGGTAAAGGTCGCCGATCACGCGGATTTCGCCGCTTTCGGCGTCGCGCTGACCGGCCAGCACTTCGACAAGCTGACGCTGGCCGTTGCCGGACACGCCGGCGATGCCGACGATTTCCCCGCCGCGAACCGAGAGTGAAACATTGTGAACGGCAACCGCGCCGGCATCGTCAAGCGCGTTAAGCTTGCTGAGCTCGAGCCTGATATCACCGACTTCTCCGACCCGGGCCGGCTGAATGGTCAATTCCTCCGCACCGATCATCATGCGAGCCATGCTGTCGGGGGTAAGATCGGTAACCTTGCCGTGCCCGGCCAACTTGCCGCGGCGAAGGATGGTCACTTCGTCGGCGAAGGCCATCACCTCGCGGAATTTGTGCGTGATCATCAAGATCGTCAGATCGCCGTTGACGACCATGGCACGCAGCATGCCCAGCACTTCGTCGGCTTCGCCCGGCGTCAGCACCGACGTCGGCTCGTCAAGGATCAGAAAGCGCCGCTTGAGGTAAAGCTGCTTGAGAATCTCGCATTTTTGCCGCTCGCCGGCGGAGATGTCGGAAACCCTGGCATTGAGTGGCACCTTGAACGGCATCCGCGCCAGAAACGCTTCCAATTCCTTCTTTTCCTTGGGCCAGTCGACGACAGCCGGGACGTCGTCGCGTGCCAGCACGAGATTCTCGGCGACCGTCATCGCCGGCACCAGCGTAAAATGCTGATACACCATGCCGAGGCCGAGCGCGTGCGCATCCTTCGGATTGGCGATTGCCTGCTCGCGGCCGCCGACCAGCACATCGCCCTCGGTCGGGTGATAGTAGCCCATGATGCATTTCACCAGCGTGCTCTTGCCGGCGCCGTTCTCGCCGAGCAACGCGTGGAATGAGCCGGGCCGCACTTTGAGCTCGACGTTGTCGAGGGCCAGGAAGTCGCCAAACCGCATGGTCATGGCGACGGCGTCGACGCCAAGCGCGCCGCTCGGGAGTGGCGTTTCGCCGATAATCATGACAACGCCTCGACCATCGCTTCGGATCTTGCAACCGCGCCGAACACGCCGCCCTGCATCTTGATCATTTTCAGCGCGTGATCGTGATTGCTCTTGTCGGTGGCAGCGCAGCAGTCCTCGATCAGGACGCACTCGAAGCCGCGGTCGTTGGCCTCCCGCATCGTGGTGTGGACGCAGACATCGGTGGTGATGCCGGTCAGCACGATGTTCTCGATACCGCGCAGCCGGAGCATCAATTCGAGATCGGTGGCGCAGAACGATCCCTTGCCCGGCTTGTCGATGATGGGTTCGCCCGGCAGCGGCGCCAGGTCGGGGATGATTTCCCAACCCGCCTCGCCACGGACCAGCACCCGGCCGCATGGACCGGGATCGCCGATGCCGGCGCCGATCTGGCGCGAACGCCAGCGCTTGTTCGCCGGCAGATCGGTGAGATCGGGACGGTGTCCCTCGCGGGTATGGATGATGTGGAAGCCCTGGCCACGCATCACTGCGAGCAGGCGCTTGATCGGTTCGATCGGCGCACGCGTGAGCGACAGGTCGTAACCCATCTTGTCGACATAGCCGCCGACGCCGCAAAAATCGGTCTGCATGTCGATGATGATCAGCGCTGTGTTTGCGGGGCGCAGGTCGCCATTGTAGGGCCACGCATAAGGTTCGGACTTCAAGTAGCGCTCAGGCATGTCTCGGCCTCGTTTATTCGTGGCTTATCATCGGGTGATCGAAAGTTCAGCCGGAGCACCGGTCAGTGTGCGCTTCGGCGAGCAGGTAATGATCATGATCGCCAGCGTCAGGATATACGGCGCGGCATTGAAGAGGTGATAGCCCGAGGTGACGCCGACCGACTGCAGCGCCGGTCCGAGTGCGGCGGCGCCGCCGAAGGCCAGAGAGGCCCACAGGCACAGCATCGGATCCCATCGGGCGAAGATCACGAGCGCGACGGCGGTGATACCCTGTCCGCTCGATAGGCCCTCATTCCAGCTGCCGGGATAGAACAGCGACAGGAACGAGCCGCCGATCCCGGCGAGAAAGCCGCCGGCCATGGTGGCCCGCAGGCGGATCCAGAGAACGGAGTAACCCATGGCGCGCGCGGCGTCGGAGCTCTCGCCGGCGGTCCGGATCAACAGGCCCCACCGCGTGGTGCGAAATGCCCAGAACAGAATGGGCGCCATGGCGACGCCGATCAAAAACAGCACATTGATCCGCAACGCGGCGCGCACCTGCGCGACGTCGCTCCACCAGCCGAAATCGATCGCGGGCAACCGCGGCGCCGTCGGTTCGATCAGCGGTTTGCCGAGATAAAACGCCAACCCCGTTCCGAACAGCATCAACGCGATGCCGACGGCGACGTCATTCACCCGCGGCAGCGAACAGATGCCGGCGTGGAGCGCGCCAAGCAGCGCGCCGGTGACCCCGGCGGCGAGCACGCCGAGCCAGGGCGAGCCGCTGAGATAGGAGATGCCGTAGGCGCTCATGGCGCCCATCACCAGGGTGCCTTCGAGACCGAGGTTGATGCGCCCACTGCGCTCGGTGATGCACTCGCCGAGGCTGACGAACAGAAATGGCGTGGAGACACGGATGGCGCCGCCGAACACGGCGAGAGGAACCGTCCAGAGTCCGATCGTTCCATCCGCCATGTCAGGATTTTCCTTTCAGGAAGCCAATGCGTCCGTAAAGCGCGTCGCTGGCGAGAACGAAGACGAAAATGATTCCCTGCAGCACCTGAACCGACGCGTCCGGCAGGCCGAGCCTGCGCTGCAATAGCCCGCCGCTGGCGCTGATGCCGCCAAGCAGGATGGCGACAGGAATAACCGCCAGCGGATTTTGCCGCGCCAGAAAGGCAACCAGGATGCCCGTGAAGCCGTAACCGGCCGCGAGGTTGGCATTGGTTCGGCCCTGAACCGCGGCGACTTCGACCATTCCCGCAAGGCCGGCTGCGCTGCCCGCCAGAAAGCAGATCGTCAAGATCAGCTTGCCGACGCCGAGGCCCACGATCTTGGCGGCGCGTATGTTGCCGCCGGCCACCCTGGCTGCGAAGCCGAATACGGTATGATAGATCAGGATGTAGGACGCGATGGCGGCGATCACGCCGAACACCAGTCCCCAATGCACGTCGGTGCCGGGTATGCTGCCGATCATGTTGGCGGCGCCGATCTCGCGCGTCGAGGGTTTGTTGAGGCTGGCGGGATCGCGCATCATGCCCTCGACCAGATGATTGAGGATGGCGAGTGCGATGTAGACCAGAAGCAGGCTCGAAATCGTTTCATTGACGCCGCGGTATTGCCGAAGTCCGCCGGCGAGCATGATCCAAAGTCCTCCGCCGGCCATGCCGGCGACAACCATCGCCAGTTGCACCACCAACGGCGGCGCCGATTGCATCGTCAGCGCCGCGCCGGTCGCCGCCAGCGCGCCGATCAGAAGCGCGCCTTCACCGCCGATGATCACCATGCCGAGTTGTGCGGGCAGCGCGGTGCATAGCGCGGTCAGGATCAGGGGTGCGGCGCGCGTCAGCGTATTCTGCCAGGAAAACCAGGTGCCGAACGCGCCCTGATACATGTAGAAATATAGATCGAGCGGGTTTTTTCCGAACAGGGCGACGAATATCCCGAACACCCCGAGCGCGCCGATCAGCGCCGCGCCCGGAATGAGGATGTATTCGATGGTGCCGCCATAGCGCTGCAGAAATCCCGGATCCGCCGCCGGAGAAATCGCAGCCGCCTCAGTGGGATCGGCAACCTCTGATGTCACGAAGTCGCTCCGATGACGCCTTCGACCAGATAGTCCATCTTTTCAAGTTCTGGGTCTTTCTGGCCGCGGTCGGTCCCGGCAGCGATCACGGTTTTGCCCTTGTTGTCCGTGATCGGGCCTTTGAAGATGACGTAATCGCCCGCAGTCAGCTTGGCCTTGATATCGTCGGCATGCTTGCGCGCTTCCGCCGAGACCGCCTCGCCGTAGGGCGAGCATTTCACGATCTCTTCCTTCAGACCGCCGCGATAGAAATTCGGGATGGCTTCGCCGGCGGCGATCATCTTGACGAACTTCGGATAGAGCGCTTCCCAATTCCACTCGGCGCCGGTCAGATAGGCCTTTGGCGCCAGCGGCGACTGATTGACGTGATAGCCACAAACCATTGCTCCGCGGCGCGCCGCGTTCTCCACCATCGTCTTCGGGCCGTCGACGTGGCAGGTCAGGACATCGACGCCCTGATCGATCAGGCTGTTGGTCGCTTCGGCTTCCTTGACCGGCATCGACCAGTCGCCGGTAAAGATCACCTGCGTGGTGGCCTTCGGATTTGCGAGCTTGGCGCCGAGCGTAAAAGCATTGATGTTGCGCAGCACCTGGGGGATCGGCTTGGCGGCAACGAAGCCGAGCTTGCCGGTCTTGCTGGAGTAGCCCGCGACGATGCCGGAGATGTATTGCGCCTCGTCGATGTAGCCGAAATAGCTGCCGGCGTTCTTCGGGTCCTTGTCGCTCCACAATCCGCCGCAGTGCTCGAAGCGAAGCTTTGGAAACTTGCTCGCCATCTTGATCATGTGCGGATTGTAATATCCGAACGAGGTCGGAAACAGCAGGGTTGCGCCGTCGAGATTGATCATCGACTCGATGGTCTTTTCGACGGCGTCGGTTTCCGGGACTTTTTCTTCCTCGACCACCTTGAGGCCGGGCATCTTCTTGAGTGCCGCGGCGCCCTGGGCGTGGGCCTGGTTGTAACCGTAGTCGTCGCGCGATCCGACATAGATGAAGCCGATCGTGGTATCCGCCGCGATCGCGGACCGCGTGCCGAAAGCCGTGCCGAGTGTGAGCGCGGCGCTTCCCTGCAAAAGACGCCGCCGTGAAATCTTGCCAAAATCCATTGGTTGCTCCCTTTGGCGGACGGACCGCCGCTAATTCGCGGCTTCGCCTGATACGGCGGAGCCAGGAGACCAACTCGCAATCTTCATGCCACAGCCTTTTTCGCGGGCATGATGAGATAACATTTTGAAATATTTTATCTATTTAGAATAGCTCGGTTGGTTTAAAACTTGAGCAACGATTGGATAGGCTAGAATTTAGGCGACATTTCTGAATTGTATGCAAGGCAGATAAGCAATTCTCAACCCGGATCGCCCTGGATAGATCGAGATCGCGGCGCCACCACGGGACGCAATGGCCGATCATCCGAACGCGCGGACAATACCGGCGGCAAGCGCACCAGCCGGAACTGGCGCTGCCATGAGTGATTATTCCGCCGCCTTGGCGGTCCTCGGCCCAAAGATGCGGGTGGGGACTGGAAAGCCGCAGGAGGTGCCGTCGGTCACCTTGACCTGGTCTTCCCAGGGCAGCCGGAAGGTGCCGGCGACCATGTCCTGCATGAAGGTGTAGGGACAATCCATCGCGCCGCCTTTCACCGCGACATAGCCGCGGTGCCAAAGCTGATAGATGTTGTTCTCGACGCCCCAGTGGATCCGCGCCTCGCGCACGAGATCGGGGCGGACCTCCGCGGTGATGATCTCGTCGGCCCGTCCTGTGGTGCCATGGGCAATGATGCTGCCATCGAAGTTCACGATCATGCCTTCGCCCATGGAATCGAACGAACCGTCCGATCCGCACATGCAGACATTGGCTGTCACCATCAGGTTCTGGAAAGCATTGGCCTGATTGGTGAAGCGCCAGCTGTCGCGGATCGGCGCGGTATAGCCGGCGGTGCGGATCATGATCTCCGCGCCCTTGTAGGCGCACTCCCGCGCCATCTCCGGGAACATGCCGTCGTGGCAGATGATCAGCGCGATTTTGGCGCCGTTCGGCCCTTCGATCACGGGAATGCCGATGTCGCCGGGCTCCCACGGCTCGACGGGAATCCATGGATGGAATTTTCGATAATACAGCTTGATCTCGCCGTGATCGTCGATGATCAGGCCCGAATTATAGGGATTGCCGTCGGCGTTGAATTCCATGATCGAGAAGCAGCCCCAGATTTTATGGTCGATGCAGGCCTGCTTGAACGCCGCGACTTCGGGGCCGTCGAGGCGGCACATGATGTCGGGATTGGTGTCCATCGACAGGCCGTGCAGGGAATATTCAGGAAACACCACGAGATCCATGGTGCCTAGATTGCGGCGCGCCTTGCCGACCATGTAAACGATGCGCTCGGTTTGACGGGCGAGATCTGCCTTCGTCACAACGACGGGCAATTGCAACTGAACGAGCCCGATGACGACGCCATTGGGCGATTTGTTGAGGCCGCCAAGTCCGCTCATATCCGGCTCCTGTTCGTGGATCGAAAGGTTGCTGCGCGAAACGCCGAAAGCAAACAAACCCGATTTTCCCGGACAGCAAAAGATTATTTTTCAGGCGGCGGAAGTAGGCATGCCGAGGCCGCATGAACAGTTCCCACGGCAGGCGTCATCGATGCCTGGTGCGTGCCGATGAACGTGTCAGCCGGAGTCTGCCGTGGGTGCGTGGCAGAAATTGAGCTCCCTTGGCGCTGAGGAAGTCGAACATCGCCTGCGCGGGCGGCAGCAGCACCTTGTCCTTGCGGGAAAGCACGAACCATTGCCGGACCACCGGGAGGCCATCGACATCGAGCGTCACCAATCGCCGTTCATCGAGTTCGGTTGCAACCGTGTGCGCGGAAATGAACGCGATTCCCAGCCCTGCAATGACCGCCTGTTTGATGGTCTCGTTGCTGCTCATCGCCATGCCGATTTTCGGGCGAATGCCGGCGGTCTCGAACAATTGCTCCATCAGGCCGCGCGTTCCGGATCCGGGTTCGCGCGTCAGGAAAGTTTCGTCTGCAAGGGCACTCAGCGGCAGGCGCGGCTTTCGCGCCAGGCGATGCCCGGTGGGCGCGATGATGACATGGGGATGATCGCCGATCAGATGCACCTTCATGGCGATATCCACCGGCGGACGGCCCATGATGGCGATATCCAGATCGTAGCCACGCAACGCCGTGCCGATCTCCTGCCGGTTGCCGATGAAGAGCGAGACATCGACGTTCGGGTAGGCCCGCGAAAATCCCGAGATCGCGAACGGCACGAAATATTTGGCGGTGCTGACGGCACCGATGGAAATACGCCCGGCGGTCTTTCCCGCGATCATATCGAGCGAGGTTTCGCAGGATGCGATCGCAGCTTCGATGCGCTCGGTGAGCGCAAGCACTTCGCGGCCGGCTTCCGTCAGCAGCATGCCGTCGCTGGTGCGCTGGATCAAAGGCAACCCTGCCAGCGCCTGCAAATTGCGAAGCTGCAGCGTGACCGCGGGCTGGGTGAGGTGAAGTTGTTTCGCCGCTGCGGTAACCGACCGATGTTTCTGAACGGCTGCCAGCGCCCGCAACTGGCGGATCGTCAATTCCCGCAAAAATCGACCCGCCATCGCTGAAATACCTTTATAAGAAAAACTTTGCTCACGCCAAAGATAACAAAATTTCCCTAATCCGGCAAATTGCGCTTCCTTGAGGTGCGGATTGCCAACCGGCAAACGCGTTGGAGCGTCCCAAAGAGGGCGCGGGGAGACGGCCATGGACGAGCGCGTGACTCTACGGTCGCATCTCGACCGATCCGCATCGCAGAAGCCGCATGGCGCCGCGATCGGAGCGGTGATCGAGGCCATCGCCGCCGCTGCGGTCGATCTTGCCATCCTGATCGCGGATGGACCGCTGGCCGGCATCACCGGACAGAACGGAGGCACCAACCCCGACGGCGATCAGCAGAAGGATATCGATGTCGCCGCTGATGAAATGATGCGCCGCGCGCTGCGCAATGCCCCGGTCGCGGCAATTCTTTCCGAGGAAGCGGCGTTGCCGGAAACCCTCAATCCCGAGGCGCCGCTCTGCGTCGCGATCGATCCGCTCGACGGATCGGCCAACCTCGAAAACAACATCTCGGTCGGCACCATCTTTTCGATCCGTCCCCGGGGCAACGACATTCTCTCGACCTTCTTTGAGCCCGGCACGGCGCAGTGTGCCGCCGGCTTCGTGGTCTATGGCCCGCAAACCACGCTGGTTCTCGCGCACAACGCCAGCGTTGACATCTTCATTCTCAACCGGCGCACGCTGGAATTCCTGTTGATCAAACAGGGCGCGAAGATCGCACCCGATACGCCGGAGTTCGCCATCAACGCCTCGAATCGCCGGCACTGGCACGGACCGATTCGCGCCTACATCGACGAATGTCTAGCCGGCACCAACGGTGGCGGCGAGGCGGATTTCAACATGCGGTGGATCGGTTCGCTGGTCGCCGAATCGTTTCGCATCCTGGTGCGCGGCGGCGTGTTTCTTTATCCGGCCGATGCCCGCTCCGGATATCGCGAAGGAAGGCTTCGCCTTCTCTACGAAGCCCATCCCATGGCGCTGGTGATGGAGTGGGCGGGAGGTGCTGCGACGACCGGGCGCCGGCGCATTCTGGAACTGGGAGCGAAAACGCCACATCAGCGGGTGCCGCTGATCATGGGCTCGGTGCGAGGCGTTCGCGACGTTGCCGCCATTCACGAAGGTATCGAGCCGATGTTCGACAATAGCGACGCACCGCTGTTTGCGCGGCGCGGCCTGTTTCGCTGATACGGGGCAAGTCAGATGTCGCGCAGCCATCCCATCATATCGATCACAGGTTCATCGGGCGCCGGCACGACGTCGGTGAAAAAGACTTTCGAGCATATCTTCCGTCGCGAAAAGGTATCCGCGGCCTATATCGAAGGCGACGCGTTCCATCGCTACAACCGTGTCGAAATGCGCACGAAAATGGCGGAGGAAGGCGAGCGCGGCAACAAGCACTTCAGCCATTTCAGCCCCGAAACCAATTTGTTCGAGGAACTGGAGCGGGTGTTTCGCGACTACGGCGAATCCGGCACCGGAACCACCCGTCATTACGTCCACGACGATGACGAAGCCAAGCTGTACGGCGCAGAACCGGGCACTTTTACCGAATGGGGTCCGCTGCCGGAAAGTTCCGATCTCTTGTTTTATGAAGGCCTGCATGGCGCGGTCGTGACTGAAAAGGTCAATATCGCACAATATGCCGACCTCAAGATCGGCGTTGTGCCCGTCATCAATCTGGAGTGGATCCAGAAACTGCATCGCGACCGCAGCGACCGCGGCTATAGCGCCGAGGCGGTAACCGACACCATCCTGCGGCGGATGCCGGACTATGTGAACTACATCTGTCCGCAATTCGCCGACACCGACATCAATTTCCAGCGTGTGCCGACGGTCGACACGTCGAACCCGTTCATCGCGCGCTGGATCCCGACGCCGGATGAATCGATGGTGGTGATCCGGCTCAAAAATCCGCGGGGCATCGATTTTCCCTATCTGCTGTCGATGATTCCGAACAGCTTCATGTCGCGCGCCAACTCGATCGTGATCCACGGATCGAAACTCGATCTGGCGATGCAGCTCATCCTCACCCCCCTGATCCTGCAACTGATGGAACGCAAGAGGCGCACAGTATGAGTATTCATGCTCTCACTTCATTCGCCGGCCGTCCGGCTGTCTCGCATCCGGAAATGGCCAATGCGATCCGCTTTCTGGCGATCGACGCGGTCGAGAAGGCGAAGTCGGGTCATCCGGGCATGCCGATGGGCATGGCCGACGTGGCCACGGTGTTGTTCTCGCGCTTTCTCAAATTCGACCCGGCCGATCCGGCGTGGCCGGATCGCGACCGTTTCGTCTTATCCGCCGGTCACGGCTCGATGCTGCTGTATGCATTGTTGCACCTGACGGGCTACGAGGGCGTGACATCGGACGAACTCAAGGCATTCAGGCAATGGGGATCCAAAACGCCCGGTCATCCCGAGTATGGCCACACACCAGGCGTCGAGACCACCACCGGACCTCTGGGGCAGGGCATTGCGACCGCGGTCGGCATGGCCCTGGCCGAGCGATTGTTGAACGCGCGCTTCGGCAATGATTTCGTCGATCACTATACCTATGTGATTGCCGGCGACGGCTGCCTGATGGAAGGCCTCAGCCACGAGGCGATTTCGCTGGCCGGGCATCTTCGGCTCAAAAAGCTGATCGTGCTGTTCGACGACAACGAGATCTCGATCGACGGGTCGACATCGTTGTCCTGTTCGGATCACCAGCTTGCACGTTTCCGGGCATCTGGCTGGATGGCCAACCGTATCGACGGCCACGATCCCGAAGCGATCGCCGCAGCGATTGAATGCGCCCGCAATCATGATCGTCCATCGCTGATCGCGTGCCGCACCGTCATCGGCTTCGGTGCGCCGAACCGGCAGGGTACCGAAAAAGCCCACGGCGCGCCGCTCGGTGCCGAGGAGATCGCAAAGACACGCGCGGCGCTGGACTGGCCATATGAACCATTCCAGATCCCGGAACTGGTCATCGAGCAATGGCGCAAGATCGGCGCGCGCGGGCAGGCGACTCGGCGGAACTGGATCGAGCGGACAAGACGTCTCAACGCCGTGTCGCGCTCGCCGTTTCACGATGCGCTGAACCGAAAATTGCCCTGCGAATACGATGCGGCGATGCATCAGCTCCGCGATCGGTTCGGCACCGAGCGGCCGACGATGGCTACGCGGCAGGCATCGCAACTGGTGATCGACGCGATCGCCGAAGCGTTGCCGAATCTGCTCGGAGGCTCGGCCGATCTCACCCACTCCAATCTCACCCGCGCCAAGACGCAACAGCCGGTGCGGCCCGATTGCTTCGAGGGCAGTTATATTCACTATGGTGTCCGCGAGCACGGCATGGCGGCGGCGATGAATGGCGTCGCATTGCATGGCGGCTTTATTCCCTACGGCGGCACCTTTCTCACCTTCGCCGATTATAGCCGCCCGGCGATCAGGCTGGCGGCGCTGATGGGGATCAGGGTCATCCACGTGATGACGCACGATTCCATCGGATTGGGCGAAGATGGCCCCACCCATCAGCCGGTCGAGCATCTGGCGTCGCTGCGGGCGATTCCAAATTTACTGGTATTCCGGCCTGGCGACGCTGTCGAAACCGCCGAGGCATGGGACTGCGCGCTACAGTCGGAATCCACTCCTTCGGTACTGTGCTTGTCGCGGCAAGCGTTGCCCGCGTTTCGTGAAGTTAACGGCGAGACCAACCAGGTTGCGTTCGGCGCCTATGTCGTCGTTGAGCCGGAGGACGGCCGCGATGTGACGCTGATCGCGACGGGTTCCGAGGTTTCGATCGCAATCGAGGCCGCAAAGCTGCTCGCAAAGGACGGCGTCCGCGCTGCCGTCGTCTCGGCGCCGTGCTTCGATCTATTTCGCCAGCAATCGCGCGAATACCGCACCGCGGTTCTGGGACGCGTTCCCAGAATAGGCGTCGAGGCCGCGATTGAGGGCGATTGGGCGCGCTGGCTTGGCGACAGCGGGGAATTCGTCGGCATGACCGGCTTCGGCGCATCCGCTCCGGCGGAGGTGCTGTATCGCGAATTCGGCATCACCGCGGAGGCCGTCGCTACCGCGGCGCTGCATTGCCTGGTGCGGTCGAAAATGCCGGCAACACATTCATGAAGTCTACACGCGACAAAGAATGACGGAGACACCGATGGCACGAATCACGCTGAGGCAATTGCTGGACCATGCCGCCGAACACGGCTACGGCGTGCCGGCATTCAATATCAACAATATGGAGCAGGGGCTCGCGATCATGGATGCGGCGGCGGCCGTCGATGCGCCGGTCATCATTCAGGCCTCGCGCGGCGCGCGCTCCTACGCGAATGACATCATGCTGTCGAAGATGATCGATGCGCTGGAAGAGATGTACCCGCAGATTCCGCTCTGCATGCATCAGGACCACGGCAACGAAGAAGCCACCTGCGCCACCGCGATCCAGTATGGCTTCACCTCGGTCATGATGGACGGCTCACTCAAGGCCGACGCCAAGACCGCGGCGGATTATGACTACAACGTCGATATCACCCGCCGTGTGGTCGAGATGGCGCACTGGATCGGCGCCTCGGTGGAAGGCGAACTGGGCGTGCTCGGCTCGCTCGAACATGGCGGCGGCGAACAGGAGGATGGTCACGGCGTCGAGGGCAAGGTCAGCCACGACCAGTTGCTGACCGACCCAGACCAGGCGGTCGATTTCGTCCGCGCCACCAAGGTCGATGCGCTGGCGATCGCGATGGGCACCTCGCACGGCGCCTACAAGTTCTCGCGCCAACCGGACGGCGACATCCTCGCCATGAACGTGGTCGAGGAAATCCACCGCCGGCTGCCGAATACGCATCTGGTGATGCACGGCTCATCCTCGGTGCCGCAACCGCTGCAGGACACATTCAATCAATTCGGCGGCGAGATGCCGCAGACCTGGGGCGTGCCGGTCGAGGAAATCGTCCGCGGTATCCGACATGGCGTCCGCAAGGTCAACATCGACACCGACTGCCGGCTGGCGATGACCGCGGCGTTCCGGAAAGTCGCGACCCAGAGCAGAAGCGAATTCGATCCGCGCAAATTCCTTAAACCCGCGATGGACGCGATGCGCGACCTCTGCCGTGAGCGTTTCGAGCAATTCGGTACGGCCGGAAATGCGTCGAAGATCAAGGTCGTTCCGTTGGCCGAAATGGCAAAACGCTACCGCGCGGGAGCGCTCAACCCGCGCATCGGAGCCTTGGCCGCCGCCGCCGAATGACGAGAGTCAATCCGGAAGCGCTGGTCACACCATTGAGGAGAAGAGCCATGAATGAACTGTCAATGACCGTCCGCGGCAAGGATCGCTACAAATCCGGTGTCATGGAATACAAGAAGATGGGCTACTGGGAGCCCGATTACGAGCCAAAGGACACCGATGTCATCGCGCTGTTCCGGGTGACGCCGCAGGATGGCGTCGATCCGATCGAAGCCTCGGCGGCGGTGGCCGGCGAATCTTCCACCGCGACCTGGACGGTGGTGTGGACCGACCGGCTGACCGCGGCCGAAAAATATCGCGCCAAATGCTACCGCGTCGATCCGGTGCCGAATTCGCCGGGGCAATACTTCGCTTACATCGCCTACGATCTCGACCTGTTCGAGAACGGCTCGATCGCCAACCTGTCGGCTTCGATCATCGGCAATGTGTTCGGCTTCAAGCCGTTGAAGGCGTTGCGGCTGGAGGACATGCGGCTGCCGGTGGCCTATGTGAAGACGTTTCAGGGGCCGGCGACCGGCATCGTGGTCGAGCGCGAGCGGATGGACAAGTTCGGCCGCCCGCTGCTCGGCGCCACCGTGAAGCCCAAGCTCGGCCTTTCCGGGCGCAACTACGGCCGCGTGGTCTATGAGGCGCTGAAGGGCGGGCTCGATTTCACCAAGGATGACGAGAACATCAATTCGCAACCGTTCATGCACTGGCGGGAACGGTTTCTCTATTGCATGGAGGCCGTCAACAAGGCCCAGGCCGCGTCCGGCGAGATCAAGGGCACGTATCTCAATGTCACCGCGGGCACCATGGAGGACATGTACGAGCGCGCGGAATTTGCGAAAGAACTTGGCTCGGTCATCATCATGATCGACCTGGTGATCGGCTACACCGCGATCCAGTCGATGGCGAAATGGGCGCGCCGCAATGACATGATCCTGCATCTGCATCGGGCAGGGCATTCGACCTATACCCGGCAGCGTAACCACGGCGTCTCGTTCCGCGTGATCGCGAAATGGATGCGGCTTGCCGGCGTCGATCACATCCATGCCGGCACCGTGGTCGGCAAGCTCGAAGGCGATCCCGCCACCACGCGCGGCTATTACGACATCTGCCGCGAAGACTTCAATCCGGCAAGACTGGAACACGGCGTGTTCTTCGATCAGAACTGGGCGAGCCTCAACAAGCTGATGCCGGTGGCCTCGGGTGGCATTCATGCCGGCCAGATGCATCAACTGCTCGACCATTTGGGAGAAGACGTGGTGCTGCAGTTCGGCGGCGGCACCATTGGCCACCCCATGGGCATTCAGGCCGGCGCGACCGCGAACCGCGTGGCGCTGGAAGCGATGATCCTCGCCCGCAACGAGGGCCGCGACTATCTGCACGAAGGGCCAGAAATTCTCGCCAGGGCGGCGGCCACCTGCACGCCGCTGAAGGCCGCGCTGGAGGTCTGGAAGGACGTCACCTTCAACTACGAATCCACCGACATGCCGGACTACGCTCCCACTCCCAGCGTCTCGATGTAAGGATCAGGATCATGCGCGTCACCCAAGGCTGCTTTTCATTCCTGCCCGATCTCACCGACGAACAGATCTCCCGGCAGGTCCAGTATTGTCTCGGCCACGGCTGGGCGGTGAACATCGAATTCACCGACGATCCGCATCCCCGCAATAATTTCTGGGAGATGTGGGGACTGCCGATGTTCGATCTTCGTGATGCCGCAGGCGTGTTGATGGAGCTGAACGAATGCCGCAAGGTGTACGGCGACCGCTACATCCGGATGTCGGCGTTCGATTCCAGCCACGGCTGGGAGTCGGTGCGGCTGTCGTTCATCGTCAACCGGCCGAAACAGGAGCCCGGTTTCCGTCTTGAACGGCATGAAGTGAACGGCCGCAACATCCGCTACACCACGAAATCCTACGCCGTCGATCGTCCCGAGGGCGTGCGCTACGGTGATAAATGAGTCCGCAATCAAGTTCAGTGCCTGTTCCGAAAGACGCGGGCGAAACGCCGCCGGTCGAGCGGGTCGACCTGCGCCGCGAATTTGCTGAGGTCGGCATTGGCGAGGTGCTCGATCAGCTCGACCGCGAACTGATCGGGCTGAAGCCGGTGAAGACGCGGATTCGCGAGATCGCGTCGCTGCTGCTGATCGAGCGTATCCGCAAGCGCATGAATCTGACGTCGGAAGTGCCGACCTTGCACATGTCGTTTACCGGCAATCCCGGCACCGGCAAGACCACGGTGGCGCTGCGGATCGCCAGCATCCTTCACAAGCTCGGTTTCGTGCGCCGCGGCCAGGTGGTGTCGGTCACCCGCGATGAGCTGGTGGGGCAGTATATCGGCCACACCGCGCCGAAGACCAAGGAAATCCTGAAAAAGGCGATGGGCGGCGTGCTGTTCATCGACGAGGCCTACTACCTGCACCGCCCCGACAACGAACGCGACTACGGGCAGGAAGCGATCGAGATCCTGCTGCAGGTGATGGAATCGCAACGCGAGGATCTGGTGGTGATCCTTGCCGGCTACGGCGACCGGATGGACAAGTTCTTCGCCAGCAATCCCGGATTCCGCTCCCGCATCGCCCACCACATCGACTTTCCGGATTATTCCGACGATGAGTTGCTGGCGATCGCGGAATTGATGCTGCAGGACATGAACTACAGGTTCAGCGCCGACGCGCGCCAGGCCTTCGTCCGTTACATCGGCTTGCGCAAGACCCAGCCGCTATTTTCCAACGCACGCTCGATCCGCAACGCCCTCGACCGCATGCGGCTGCGCCAGGCCAACCGTCTGGTCGCCGATCTCGATCGCGTCCTGACCGCCGAGGATATCATGTCGCTGGAAGCGTCGGATGTGCTGGCCAGCCGGGTGTTCTCGAACCGCTCCGGCGGGTGAAGCGGGCGGCTCTCGACCGAGATCAAGGCGTGGGCATCTCGTCGATACTGAAAACGTGCGTTCTGGAAAAACCCGCGTCGTCCTGAAAGATGTGACGGCTGATCATTGTCACGATGCGGTGAACGGCGCCAGCGCGGTTGTCTGCAACGTTGATATGTCATGTCTCGCCCCCAGCTTAGTTCGTGCCATCGCAGACGACCTGGCTGCGGCCATGGCCGCCTGGAACCGATGTGGCCGTCGCGCAACCAATCGAAGCCCGGGGGCAGTGGGGCGCGGACGAACTAGCTGGTTAGCGGGGCCTCGTCTCGCCGGCTGCGAAATGGAGAATTCTGGTGGCGACAACCCTGACAATCAATGGCGAACCGAAATCGTTCGACGCGCCGGCCGAGATGCCACTGCTGTGGGTGTTGCGTGACGTGCTCGGCATGACCGGAACGAAATTCGGTTGTGGCATTGCCCAATGCGGCGCCTGCACCGTGCATGTCGACGGCAAGCCGGTGCGTTCCTGCATGCTGCCGGTGGGCGCGGTGCGCGATCGCGCCGTCACCACGATCGAAGGCATCGGCGCTTCGCCTGCCGGCGCCAAGGTGCAAAAAGCTTGGCTCGACCTTGAAGTGATCCAGTGCGGCTATTGCCAATCGGGTCAGATCATGTCGGCCGCCGCCCTGCTCGCGGCGACGCCCAATCCGGATGATTCCGACATCGACGCCGCGATGGCGGGAAATATCTGCCGCTGCGGCACTTACGTGCGCATTCGGGCGGCGATCAAGCAGGCCGCGTCCGGACGTCAGTCGTAGGAGCGCGCCATGACAGTTGCAGAAAAGATTTCCGACAGAGTGTCGCGCCGCGCGCTGCTGACCGGCGGTTTGGCGGGCGGGTTTCTGCTCGCATTTCATCTGCCGGTTCGGGCGGCAGTCAACGAGCCGGTGCAGCCGCCCGATGTGACCGACGGCAAGTTCGCGCCCAACGCCTTCATTCGCATCGACGTCACAGGCCATACCACGCTGGTGATGCCGCAGGTCGAGATGGGGCAAGGCGTCTATACTTCGATTGCGATGATACTGGCCGAAGAACTCGACGCCGACCTTAAGCAGATCACCTTGCAGCACGCGCCGCCGAACGACAAACTTTACGGCAATCCGACTTTCGGTCTTCAGGTTACCGGCAATTCCAACTCGATCCGGGCATTCTGGAAGCCGCTGCGCAATGCGGGTGCCGGCGCGCGCGCCATGCTGGTGCAGGCCGCCGCCCGGCAATGGCAGGTCGAGCCGGCAAGCTGCACGACAGCTAATGGCGAGGTCACACACAAGGAGAGCGGACGCAAACTTTCCTATGGCGCACTGGCGGTTGCCGCCAGCGGCCAGACGCCGCCAAAGGATGTCCCGCTCAAGGACCCCAAGGATTTCACGCTGATCGGCACGCCGCTGAAACGCTTCGACACACCGGACAAGGTCAACGGCAAAGCCGTCTACGGCATCGACGCGATGCTTCCCGGCATGAAGTTCGCCACCGTCGCGGCCTGCCCCGTATTCGGCGGCAAGGTCGGCAAGGTCGATGACAGCGCCGCCAGGAAAATCCCGGGCGTGCAGCAGGTTGTCGTGCTCGACGATATGGTCGCCGTGGTCGGCGATCACATGTGGGCGGCCAAGAAGGGCCTCGATGCGCTCAAAGTGACCTGGGATGAAGGTCCGAACGCGCGGGTCAGCTCAAAGGACATCTGGCAGGACCTGCGCGCGGCCAGCGAGAAGGAGGGCGCGGTCGCCAAATCCATCGGCGACATCGCCAAGGGGTTAGCTACCGGCGAAAAACTCGAAGCCGCATTCGAGCTTCCGTTTCTCGCCCATGCGGCTATGGAGCCGTTGAATGCCACGGTTCATTTCAAGCCCGACTCCTGTGAAATCTGGACCGGCACGCAGATCGTGAGCCGGGTGCAGGCGGAGGCGGCGAAAGCTGCCGGACTCCCGGTCGAGAAAGTGATCGTCAATAATCATCTGCTCGGCGGCGGCTTCGGCCGCAAGCTCGAGCCGGACATGGTGGTTGCCGCCGTTCGCATCGCCAAGCAGGTCGACGGACCGGTCAAGGTGGTATGGACCCGCGAAGAAGACATCCAGCACGATGTCTATCGCCCGGTGTATCGCGACACGATTGCCGCGACTCTGTCCGACGGCAAGATCGTCGGCTGGAAATATCGGGTCACCGGTTCAGCGATCCTGGCGCGCTGGCTGCCGCCGGCCTTCCAGAAGGGCATCGACATCGACGCCATCGATGCCGGCGCCGACATGCCCTACGACATTCCCAATTTCCATGTCGAATATGTGCGCGCCGAACCGCCCGCGGTGCCGACCGGATTCTGGCGCGGCGTCGGTCCCAACAACAACGTGTTCGCCGTCGAATGTTTCATGGACGAGCTCGCCCGCAAGGCGGGCAAGGACCCGGTGGAGTTCCGCCGCTCGATGCTCGGGAAAAAGCCGCGTCTGCTGGCCGCCCTCAATCTCGCGGCGGAAAAATCCAATTGGGGTCAGCCGCTGCCGGCGCGCGTCGGGCGTGGCGTCTGCGTGCAGC
>Ga0193726_1000460_pt1 | contig 42662 bp, 38 predicted proteins | sample H2c1metaG_FD_144928 | JGI IMG/M metagenome (GOLD analysis project Ga0193726, IMG submission 144928) | Soil microbial communities from a riparian zone of the East river system, Colorado, United States - H2c1 | ecosystem: Environmental > Terrestrial > Soil > Riparian zone | place: USA: East River... | reverse complement strand
CGCCACGCGGGGCGCTCTGCTGTTCACCATCAAATGGAAAGCTGTTCACGTTGCCGTGGAATCCGTGTTCACGATCCCGTGGAAACTCTGTTCACCATCGCGTGGAATACGCACGTAGAGCAGCCATTGGGGGATATCGTTCCCGACTTGCTCCTGCACCTGGAGGGAGGGGACTTGATTATTGAGATCGCGGTCTCTCATCGAGTCGATAGGGCGAAGCTACGGCGTATACGGCGAATGAACCTCCCGGCGATAGAAATCAGCTTGGGAGCCGAAGACTTGTGGCTGCCTCGAGAAGCCTTGTTGCAGCGTCTGATCGAGGAGACCTCGATCAAATCATGGCTATTTCATCCAGCGCAGCGAGCTGCCGAAGCCGATTGGTTCAGAGCTCGTCGGAGACGACCGCCACCAATCCATCATGAAGTAAGTAGGATTGACGCAGCAGCTACAGCGATCCGTCAGCGAAGACTGACTCGCTCAACCTGGCGTAGCTACAATGATTGGGCCGAGCAGTTCTTTCGCCAATTTGGTCGATATCCAACTTTGGAAGAAAACCAGGCGTTCGAGCGGCAGAGCCGAAAGCGCTAGCTCCACAGAGATATCAGCGGTTGCGGCGTTGTCATTCCAATTCTAAGGCCGATTGCGTAGATACGAGTAGGGTGCTCGACGGCCGTGTACCCCCGGGGCATCCTAACTCGCCGTCGCACCGTGGGCCGCGGCAGGTCCATGTAGCGCAAGCATCGGCGTCGCCGCTTAAGGACATCGGGTGGGGCTCGGGGTAAGCTCTCGGTTGTGCTTCCGCCAATCGAAACGTCGATAGATCAAGTCATCCGCGATCTGAAGACGCCTGCTGGCGATTCAGTCGAGTTTTCTTCGCTTGAGAGCATTCAAGCGAACAGAGCGTCATTTGTCGAGCGATGCCATAGCACCTGGAAACGACTGCATAATGAATCCATCGAGCGCCTCTTTTTCTTCGAGGGTTTTCTTCTGCGTGAGAAGACGAACCCGATGGGGAGCGCCGCCAAGGAATACGCCAACTACAACCAAGCACTAATTCGCAAAATCAACGACTCGATTGTGTGGTCAGTCTTTGGGATGCAGCGGCATGTGATCAAGCGATTTTGCTTGTACAAGGCTCGCCCGGCGTTGCTGGAAAGCAATCCCGGTGACGTGTACGCGGCTCTTAGGACATTCAATGCGCTTCCAATGAGCCTGGCGATTTGGAACGACGCTACGTCGTGCGTCGACATTGGCGACGTAACGTATGTAGAGGATGGGACGCAGCCCAATCCAGAATTCATTGAATTGAAATCCGGTGAGGTAAATGCCGAGATTGCCGAACTATTGTCGTTACAGGGAGAGGAGCATTCACTCAAATTCGAGGAATTCAAGCGTAAGAGAGGGCAAGCTGGCGTCAAGCAACACGAACGCGTTCTTCGGCAGCAAAAAACGGGAGAACAGGCACTTGATTTGCTGGCCAATGACCAAGGAATTGATCCAGTTACCGGTCAAGAAATGAGAGTCGTCGATATTTCGACGAAGCAGGATAGTTATGACGCTGCACTTGGCCAGGTCCTCACAAACGTGCTTGACGGGAGACTCGAGACATGCGAACTCATAGCGGGATGTATTTGGATTTATGCTAATTCGGATCCGAGCATAAATCGCGAGCAGGCCGCCGTCAGATTCATCAACACGCTTTCCAATAGAATCTCTCAAGAACACTTACGCAATATCCGACGTCCCGGGCCTCACGATCGCGACCGCATTGTTCCGCTGATTTGGGGACTACACCAGCCTGTTTCGCTGCCCTTATTCCTCCGAAGTTTAAGTGCGGAGATTATCGCCGCCGCCCTTTGCGGAGAATTGCGCCATAAGGTAATGATGTATATCGACTGGAGCCGCTTTGCCGTTCTATGCAAGGAAGCGGGGGCATCCATTTCATTTCTAGGAGGGAAGGCGGTTCGGCGCTCCCGTGCCGAGCCGGCGAACATGCGACTGCCAATTATCGGTGGGCGACTGGCTCAGCTAGCAATTGAGGACGTCAAAGCAGGTATTACGGATCCCATGCTAATTCGGATACTGTTTGACGGGATAACTCCCCAGACTGTGATCAACGATATCATCGCCCACGCACAGATCATGCTTCGCAGTGTTACGCCGGGCGGCGTGTGAGAGTTGGGTCCTATGACAGGTGGATTGTGGTGCGACGCAACTACGCATAATGCCAAGGGCGTTAGCTTTGAACGGCGACCGTGCGTTGCGCACGGGAATCAGACGCTCGCGCCCGGATGTGTCTGATTTCGGCGATGAACGGGCCGGTCCGAGGGAACATTTTCCCTTTCGCAAAGCGTATGTTTCTCGCCGCTTTAGACAATCAGGGGTGGGGCTGAGGTGCTAGCAGATGATTGAAAAAGCTAAGGACTGGGACGATCAGGCGGAACCGATTGCTCCTTCCTTTTGGGGGAATAGTCCTGGGGAGAGAACGTTATGGCTCGCTCTTGGATATATGGAGGGTGCGGCGCTCTTGGCGAAGGAACTAGTCGAGGACAATTTCTCGCGCCAATATCGGAGTAGCCGGGTGGTGTTGTATCTGACGCATCACGCCATCGAACTTTTTCTGAAGGGTGCGCTCATGGAGATGGGAATTCAGCCGCAGGCTCATCACCGCATTACTGAATTGCACACCGACTACAAGCAAGCTTATGCTGGGGGTGAATTTGATCTTTCGATACCATTTGAGCTGCCGGTTCCGGAGACGGAAGCCCTGTTCCCCGAGATCGCATTGCCGTCTCCCAAATCGTTAAACGATGAAGCGTTTCGTTATGCAACCGCACGCAATGGCCGCTGCTTCAATTTCAGGGAGGAATACGACCCCGAAATGCGCCAGACTCAGCTTGATGCCTTAAATCTGCAAATGAATCAGCTTTTTTTCCGGCTTCGCGAGTTCCACGGGCGCCCTTTTGGTCCAAAATAGCAAGTAGGCATCGCATAGTCTCGACTATGTTGCCTTGCATCAATACTTGCTAGCCGCAGCCCCAAATTTGGCTCTTCACAATTAGTTGCACGGCGCCTCTTGCTCTGCCACAACATGGGCGCTGGAACAATCTCGGCGTAGTGCTGCATTTGAGTGGTACTACACGTGGAGGCTCAATGAATGGAAGCTGCTTGAGAACCCTGCTCGTCACTTCAACTGTCCTTTACTTTCTCTCAGGGTGCAGTAAGCCGGAGTTGCAGGATATTAGCCCCGATACCGCGAATGGGACGTCGCAAGGTTCGCCGTCCACGGCAGGACTCACAGTCTCATTGGCAGGAGATAGCAAGAGGCTCTATGCCGTAAGCCTCAATGCCGGTGTTTGGGTGAGTCAGGGATCTACTCAGCCTTGGGAACAGCTCCACAATTCTCCGCCCAGAGCCTACAGCATTGCGAGCGACCCCACAGACGTCCGACATTTCTTCGTCGGCGAGCGGGAGGACGACAAATCTAACGCCAGTGCCCGGCACTCTGGACTCTGGGAAACCACAGATGGTGGATCCGCGTGGACCTATGCATTGGATCCCGTGACACTCGGCTGCACGAAGCAAGCGATCCCATCGGTTGCATTTAGCAAAACGGGCATCGTCTTCGCCGCAACATCCTGTGGCGTCGCGGTTCGACAAAAAGGATCTGCGAAATTTGCACTGGCTCCGAATACGCAAGTCGGCGCCATCACCGCAATTGCGATTAGCCCAAATGCTACTTGGGCGCGTACGACGGACAGATTGCTGATCGGAGATTCAATCGGGCAACTGTGGGAAGTGAAGGCCTTTCCTGACTACGCCGCCAATGCGCAGGGCAGTACAGGAGATGCATTTTCTCTGACTGCAACTGACAGCTTTGCGTACTTTACTTGCTGCTCGAAATCGATTCCTCCGAACTGTCCTGACCCAGTGAACCCAGGAACCTACGGTTCTCTGAACACGCTGCTCATATATAATCTCGAGTTCGATACGTGGAAGCTTCAACCAAATCTTTCTTCTGCTAACGACACGCCGGGGCTAGGCTGCGACGGGACAGGCTTAGGGGGTAGCAAGTTTGTCCATGTCTTCACTGGCGCCCAACTGCTTGCCGGCATACCACCCCTCAAAGCTTTTTTTTACTCCACTGCACAGGAGGTGTATGCGGCGACAGGCTTCGCTAAGGATGGCTCTGCAACGGGGTGGAAAAAAGTTCTTGAGGCCGCGGGTGATAATGTGCACTCGGACTTTTGGGATTTTCTATTGGATTTTGGAAGCGGACAAATGTGGATTTCCAACGATGGCGGCGTATACGAGCGAAGTCCCACAGTTAAAAAAGGCGCGTGGTTGTCGCGTAACGAAGGCTTACACACACATCACATCCACACCTTGACCCTTATGGGAGAAGGTCCACCGGCTCCTAAGCTGGCATATCCAACGTCCGACAATGAAGCATGGTATACGACGCTGCTGAGTTCACCGTCAGCGTGGCACCACTCAGACACGCTTGGTGACGTCAATTGGTCTGCGGGTGACGTCGCGAACCCGCATGCCGGTTTGGTAGTTCGACAGCCAGGCAATGCGAATGGCGCGTTGGCTCAAGATTCGGCGCCCTATGTCGTGCCAGTGACGGCTCGCCAAGACGGCGGTTTTGATGGTCCAAACTCGTTCCATTTTATTCAGACTCTTAGTACCGAAAACGAGCCTGATTCAACGCTCGACGCGGTGATGCTCACGACTCTTCCTTTGCAATACTCTCCGAGCGATAAGGTTCTTGTAACGGTCCCAGGCGAGTTGGGAGACGCGGCCAACAGCGGAAAAGTTGTACTCCTTCGCAACCGACACTTCGAAACCTCATCTGACATCAATGCATCCAAAGGAACCGGTTGGAATCTTGAGACCGACACGCCAGTCGGAACAACCCGATTTTGGGTGGCAGGGGGCCACGCGAACCCCGTCTATTTTGCGATGGCTACCCAGCGCGGCAGCATCAAACTTTTTAAGAAAGGCGGTGAGACCAGAGGGAAACGCCAATGGCTGGAACTCAATGTCCAAGGCAAACTGAGCGACGCTACCCCGTATCCTGTTAGCGGCATAGTTGCGGATCCAGTGTTGTGGAAGGGGCCGGTTTTTGTAAATCCCTACAATGCGGATGAGCTTTTCGTGCTCACGAGCAACGGGGTTCAAGTAACTACCACCGGAGGCCAAAGCTTTGCCAGCGATGTCAAACTGACTGCGCTCGTAACCGGTTCCGGAAGCTACCAGATCGGCTCTGCGTTTTCCGGCGGAGACACATCCGGTGTGCGACAAGCTAACCGTTCAGATCGCAATGCAATGGGCGCGCTGTCCGACATGGCGTTTCTTAGACAAGATCCGAGTATTGCTGTGGCCTCCTCCCCCTTTACCGGGCTCTTCTACCGGAAATACAACGCGTGGCTTGACCTTAACGCTTACATACCCTCGCCACGCACTCCAATATCGTCCGTTGCGGTGGACTCTTCCACCTTGTACTTCGCCACAGAGGGCCGCGGTGTCTTCCGTCTGATTGGGTACTCTAATGGTGGCACTTAATGCTTGCCGCGACTATTTAAACTACGACCCGAACTGCAAGCGTGAGGTCCATCATCATTTGTCCGGCGGAGAGAAAGAGCTTCATCACAACGCTGGAGGAGGGCTGCGGTTGCGGGAGCGTTCTATCCTGAAGCAAACTACGCCAATGCTAGGGTGATGCTGTCTGGTGGCATTGATCGCTGCCTATCAAGGCATGGAACTTAATGGGCACTTCGCTAATGAAAAGGACGTCTGATATACCTTTTGAGTCAAGCCGGCGCGTTTCAATTGGGGTTCTCACTTCGATAGGTCTGGCGCTTTCGGCAGGCCCAGCCAGCGCGGCGACTCGCGAGATGCCGGAATGCGGGGAGCAGCAACTGCTTGGCTACGAACCCAGTGACACGGAAGTCAAAGCGCATCGCCAGTTTTCGATACCCACGGTGCACTATGCCTTTGGCACGAAGCTGCCGGCGTGGGGCCTCATCTTGACCGTGCACGTGGATGCTGCGGGCAGGGTGACGTGCTATCAACTCAAGGAGACTCAACGATATGAGCGAATCAAGATGCTCAATAGGGAGCGCCGAGAACTCGTTGCCGGCCTGAAGGCATGGCGCTACACACCTTTCGGCCGAACAAACGAGGCATACGTTGCAATAGTGACCGAACGCATCAGCGAGGATGAACTCCCTGGTGCTCACCGACCCGTGGCGAATGTGCCGCTCGCCGCTGCCCGGATTCTGCTGCAACGCTCGAGTTGCTACGGTCCCTGTCCCGACTATACAGTGGAAGTTCGCGGGTCGGGCCAAGTTCACTACGTTGGCAACTCGTTTGTCGATGTGCGTGGCGAACATGACTACCAAGTCTCTGCGGCGGAGGTTGCCCGTCTTGTCGAGAGCATGCGCGCGAAGGATTTGTGGTCTGTACGTGACCGGTACTCCTGGGGCGGATACGATAATCCCGCGTACAAATTGACGCTGCAGTTGGGAGATGAGATTCACACCATCGAGGATTCGAATGGGGATGAAGTTGGAATGCCTGAGGTGGTCAGGGCTTTCGAAAGCGAAGTCGACGAGGCGGCGCATTCGAAAAAGTGGATTGAGCTGTCCAATGAGGCGCTGGACACTTCCTGCATGCCAAGCGCGCTTCTCCGGCCGGTTCACCGTAGGACGAAGCATGCAGCTATACATCCGGCCTGTTGAAACTTAGGCACAGAGCCGGGATATACTCAGAATCATAAGTTACAAGGAAAGTTGCTTTGTGGGCACCAATTCCGTTTTGGTTCGCTGCGTGCTCGGCACGCTCATCCTGGCTAAACTATTCGTGGATCACGCGCAGCAGCGTCCCACCGGCACGTCCCCGTGGCGATGAAACCAACAAGCGCTTGGGGCGTTCAACGCATGGTGGTCATTTCGAGCGACACTGTTACCACAACGTTGGCGTGCTAGCGCATGCCAAGAGCGATGCGGCCTGTTTTGATGCTTCCGCGCTCGCGACATTATGATGTTCTGACGAACAATTGGTGATCAAGTGGTGGCGTGCGCAGCTAGAAATTTCGCGGCTTCTGGTCCAGAGGAGCGTCAAGGATATGCTTGAAAGCGTAACGGGGCTTATAGAAAAAATTACGGAGTTAGTGAAGTATCGTGCTGAACGGAAGAACCGGCAGTTCGAGAAAATTATCGGTCCGATCTATATTGCTTTGGCGGCCGTGCATCAGGATTACTTGAATATGTTCGTAGATGCGCTAACAGCATTGAGGAACGGAGACAGCTTGCAAATAATTGGCGCAAAGCTTGAGACCAGACGGTTGAGCGAGGAATCCGAGCGAAGGGCTGTGTTCGCGCAATCACAAGCGCTCTATAACGATGATTCGCTCAAGGTCTTTCATCCATTCCTCCGCGTGGTGCTCCACTACTTCCAGCGTACGCCGTTCTGCAAGGCGGAGTGTGGCAGTTCGGTCGCGCAATTCCTCCTGACCGCGATAAGAAGCGCTGCGTTTGGAGAGTCAAGGATTAAACTCGATGTGGAAATAGCATCACTGAAGGAACAGCGGGAAGTAGAGGAACGCTTCGGAAAACACCCCGGCGACGAGCGAGATCGGTTAACTCACCTCGTAGAATATGAGCTAAGTCAGCTCCGAAGCAACTGGAACACCATAGCATCGGAGCACGCTTCAGCACTCGCAGAAAGCATTCCATGATAAACGTGTTTAAAAGGGGGCCTACGCAAACGGCTGTCGGTTCCGGAGACGGAAGCAAGAGAGTCGGAGAAGCACTATTTCCTATAAGAATTGGTATCGCATCGGCTCAGGTGAATCATCCCTGTTCGCCGGGGTGGGCCGTTAACAAGTGGGCACCCGTCGTGCGTTAGGCATTGACCGAGGCAGGCGCCCCGAAGTGGCCTTTGGATCTTTAGACCTCGAATTGACGGTTGCATCGACCAGCAAGCAGCCTTGGCGAGCCGGTCGCTTCAGTCCGGTTGGGTCGATACCAGCGATTCATATGTCGAATGCGGCCCGCAACTACGCATAATGCTTCATGAGTCTCACGACGCAGCAATTCACATCAGGCTCTGGGCTGCGAGCGCGCCGGCGGCGCCTCATGCATTCAAGGCCGCGCGGTCAGTGGGCGGTCCACCCATCCCCATTCATGCGGCGATGCGCTCGGCTCCTTCGAACTTCGCCAACGTGCGGTCAAATGTGCCCATCGGCACGTGCCCCGCCTTGCGCGCGATCTCGAGCACCAAACAGTCGGAAAATCCGAGGGATGGCCGGTTCCGATAATGAACCAACGCGGCGATGACGACTTCTGCATCTTGAACTGTCAGGTCACGATGCTTGAGCAAAAACTCGACGGTCTGTGCAAGGGTCGGCGGATCGCGATCGTAAACGGTTGCGAGGACCCAGATCGTTTCTGCCAGAACCAAATGCGAAACCCAAGCTCCGCTTGAGACGAAATTCTCGGCAGCTGCGGCTTGCTTAGAATCATCCCCGGTAACTAGTCGGACCAGCACGTTGGTATCAACCGCGCGCATGTTTACGCCTAATGTAGGCCTTCCTTCCGTCTTTCAACTCGTCAAGCGTGTGCGACTGCGGTGATCCTTTTGGGAACAGGGCTTTGCGAACATCGTCCCAGTTGTATCTGCCAGCCCGACGCACAACAATTTGATCACCCTGCTCGTCCCATTCGAGAACGGAACCTGGCCCGAGACCCAGCCTCTTACGGACCTCGGACGGAACCGAGATTTGACCCTGAGCGGTCAGCTTAGATTGAGCAATTGTCATGAGACGTACATTACCGCGGTAATGGACCAATGTCAAGTTTCGCCATTCTCGAGGTCTAAATCTCCTCGTAATACTGCATTTCCCGCTCGCCAAGTTGCTTGATCAGACCCAGCGTCCCGAATCCGGCGAGCTCCACGGCGAAGTCGTCATTCAGATAGCCCAACAGGTGTTCTGCGTGGCTGCGGGCGGTTTCCGCGGCGGCACGACTCTGTTGTGCGGCTAGTTCGGCCCGGTGCGCACGGCGCAGGCTGACGAATGCGAAGGCGAGGGCAATGACGGCGAACAATGCCAGCGCCGCGCAGCCCGCTGCAATCCGCCGCCGGCAGGAACATCGATCAAGCGTTCGCTGTGCTTTTCGGCAGTGACAACAACCTAGGTAACTCGCTCGAACCCGTCCGCGCTCCAGTCCTCGCTGCCGACGTTGTGGTGAACGAAGAACAAGCCTTCGGGGTCGTAGCGCCGCTTAATTTGCTTCAAGCGTGCATAGTGGGCGCCCCAGAACGCCTGTTGCCAGTCGGCTTCGAAGTAGTCGGTCTCCGAGACGTAGGACGCCGGCTTTTCCGGAAGCGCCAGGAGCGGCTCAAAGGCGGCCTTCATTTGCTTAGCGTCGCGCCGGCCGTTGGCAACATTCGGTTCGTGGCCAGCGACGCCGGGATAGGCCGCCGGCTCCTCGCCGCCGGTGATGGCGAGCGCGAAGGCATTGACCACCGCGGGGTTCATCGCCGTGCCCAGCGTTCTCGCCTGGGCCTGCGGGGTCGCGCCAGCCATGCCTTTGTTGCAGTGGAGTGAGACACCCCAGCCATTCGCAGCGTGGATCAGCGCATCAACCAGCGCCTGTCGCCGTGCTGGTTCCAAAAGGTCCTTCGAGAGCCAGGTTGATTGATAGCCGTGGAGGACCTGGCCGGCTTGGCCGGCGTCGCCATCCCAAACATCGCCCTCGACATTGAAGGCGTAAGGTGATGTCTCCGCGCGGTCATCCAGCTTCACCACGCCGGGAAGGTCCTTCAGAATCGCATTGTTCCAGAACACCCGCGCTGGCAAGCTCAGGAATTGCAGCCTGCTCAGGACATAGTCGTCCGGCCGCGCCGTGACCCAATTAAAAAACGGCTTCCAGGTCGCCTGGGCTTCCGCTTGGCTCAAGCCTTGGAAGACCATGCTGAGCCCGACGCGACGTTGCGATTGAAACCTGATCTGCTCGCCCCAGTGGGGGTTCAGAAGGCTGTCGCGGTAGAAACGTAGCAACCCCTCAACTAGCGCCCGATAGGCCTCGTCGGATGCGGCAGAGATCGTCCCGATCACGACCCCGAAGGTCGCCGGCAAATCGAATGTCCTGAGTGTTAGCCGCGTGACCACGCCGAACGTCCCGCCGCCGCCGCCTTTCAGCGCCCAAAATAGATCCGAATTAGTGCAGTCATTGGCGATCCGCACTTGGCCGTCTGCCGTCACGACCTCGGCCTCAAGTAGGTTCGAAGCCCCAGTACCGAAGCCCTTCGAGAAACCCCCGAAGCCGCCGCCCTGCACGAACCCCCCAACCCCCACCGTGACGCAGCCACCGCCCTGGACATAGCGCCCGGCCTTGGTCGTCACTGCATCGTAGGCCTCCAGCCAGACGCAGCCGGCCCCTAGGCTGACCGCCGTCTCCGGCGCGCTCTTGCAGCCCTTCGGGACGAACGCGTCGTGCAGTTCTATCGCTCGCATCGGCTTGGTCCAGATCAACAGCGAGTCTGGTGCGTTGGAGCCGCCGAGATAGCTGTGCCCGCCGCCTTTCACGACCAGCCGCAGATTGTGCGCCGTGGCGAACTTGACTGCCTCGGCCACGTCAGCCGCGCTTTCGGCGGCCACCATGTATTCGCTCGGCCTCGAAATCCAGGCATCAATCCAACCCAGGCTCTGGGTGAAGGCCGGCGTCTCGCTATTGTGGAAGCTGTTGCGGACCGCCTTGAACAGGGCCACGGTCTCGGGGTTGTCCGGCGCCTTGGCTGCCGCCTCCCAGGGCGAGACGATCTTGCTGAGCCGACCACCGACCGCCTTGCCGAGGCTTGCCCAGGCCGCCATATCAGGCCAGCCCGCATCCCCCGGCCGGACCCGTCTGCGCGCGGGCGCGGCGAAAGTAGCAACGGGCGCCAAGCCCGTTGCCAGGGAGAGGGCGGCGACGCCTTTCAGCAGATTGCGTCTCAGCATGACAAAATCCTCTTATGTCGAATGTCTAGTCGATCTGCTTTGTCGAGCGCTTTCCATTGAGCCGCCGTGGGCCATGCGGCATCGGTCGGGCGCCGGCGGCGAAAAGCGCTTCCGGCCTTAGCCGATAAGCGAAATCCCCCCAGAGCATTCAACGCCAAGCCGGCCGCTGCGGCCGTTAGCAAAGTCCGTCCGCGCATTTTTGGGCTTATCCCTCGGTTGTCCGTTCTACACTAGCGCCTTGCCAACCGTTGGGACGGTCCATGTCCTCGATCGACAACCTCAATGATTCTGCTGAAGTCTTGCCGCGCAATAAAGCGCCCAGGGATTGGCGGCGTGAAGCCCGTGATTGGCGGCGACGGCTTGGGATAAGCGGCGACTCTTCGGGGACGAACGGCAAAGCAAGCCGAACCTGGCTCTATACGCTTGGGATCGCGGCGGCGATCGGGGGCGTCGTCAATACGGCCAATGTCATCACGCTCTGGCATGGGGCGCCCGCCCGAGGCTTGCTCGCCCCCGTCATTACGGAAGGCTCAAGTTTTATTACGTCTCTTTTGTTTTTCTGGATTATATGGTTCGCGTGGTGCGTAGCGCCGCCGACGGTTCGACCGCGCTGGAAGCTTTTGTTCCACGGACCTGCAGCCATCCTTTATTCTCTCTTTCATGTCTTGGGTTTCGTCTTGCTGCGCAAGCTGGCCTTCGATCTTGCGGGTACGTCTCATGAATTTGCAGGAAATACGGTCCGTGAATTCCTTTACGAGTTCAGCAAGGACACGGGAGGCTATGTTCTGTTCCTGGGCGCTTTCACTTTAGTCAACCGCCTTTTGAACCCGCCGCTGCCTGCCACGACTCCAATATCACAGGCAACATTCGACATTCGTGATGGCGCCAGAGTCTCCCGCGTTCACCTCGACGACATTGTGGCTATCGCTTCCGCGGGTAACTATGTCGAGTTCAAGCTGCGCGGCGCGAAAACTTTGCTGATGCGTTCAGCTCTATCCGCGATAGAGCAAGAACTGGCTCCCAGTGGTTTCTTGCGCACACATCGTTCTTGGCTCGTCAACGCCAAGCATGTGAGCGGGTTCGTGCCCGAAGGATCGGGTGATTACAAGATCGAACTGGGGGGTTTTACGGTTCCTTTGTCGCGGCGCTTTCCAGAGGCTTTGGCGAAATTACGCGGCACCTAGAGAAAGTCCAAACTAGCCGACCCTGAGCGGGCGTCCACCGTTTGCGTGGCCTAAGGACGCGGTTTCGAACCGTTCTAGAGGTATCCGCCGGACACTCTCGGGCGCACGGGCGAACCGGCGGCAACGTGTCGAACAGCGCCGTGCCGCGCCCCGCAGGGCACTTCCCCGATAAAGTCCAGGGCTCGGCGTTTCAAGATCAGCTTGGAAGTCCGCGCGGAAAGTGTCGATCGACCGATCCCAAACGTCATATCTCAATTGAATGGAATACTCGGGGACGGTGGGGCGATGCTGGCAAGGATGACACGACGGGTTCGGGATCTGTCGACGCTCGCGGCGGTGCTCGCTTTTTTCGTGCTCATCGTCGTAGCCCTGCCGATCGCGGGCGACGCGGAAGAAGCGACCAAGAGCTTCGACATCAAGGCGCAGCCGCTCTCGGAAGCCTTAATGGCATTCGGCACGCAGATCGGCGCGATCGTGATGGCCTCAAGCGAGCTTACGATGGGTAAAATGTCTAAGCCGGTGACAGGGCAGCTAACCCCGCTGGAAGCCTTGACCCGGATGCTCCAGGGGACAGGATTGAAGTTTGAGACGAGCCCGAATGGCACCATCCTGATCGTCAGTGCATCGCCGCCGGATCGCTAGGTGGCAACGGTTTGCGGGTGGATTTTCACGACCGGATCGAGTGGCCAACAAGGTGCCGATCGACCGGTCGGCCACGTTCGTGTCTTGAGTTTGTGTACTGCGCACTGTCGCGCGGTCACGCGTGCGAATGGTCATCGCTGTGCTATTCTTTTTTTGGTGCATGAATAACAGGGTGAAAACGATCGCACTAGACAATGATTCGCCCGCGTTAGTGCGGCGCGACAACGGCATGGATGTGCTATACGCCCGCCACTGGGGCGAGCTATGCCATTACCTCAAGAAGCAATTTGGCGCGGGTCCTCCTGACCCGGAAGATATCGCGCAACAAGCGTTCATGAAGTTCGCGGCGGTCGATGATCGCGACGCCATCGACAATCCGCGTGCATATTTGTTTCGCACTGCCCACAACGTCTTTGTCGATGAGCACCGGCGCCTCGTGCTGCGCCGTGCGAGCCCGAGCGACACCGAAGCGCAACCCGACAGTGATGATCGGACCCCTGAGCGCGTCTTAGTGGGGCAGGAGCGACTCGAGATCTTGGCTCATTCGTTGCGGATGATGCCGGCGGCACGGCGACGTTCGTTCTTACTGAATCGCCTGCAGGGGCTGTCATGTGCGGCGATTGCGCGCATGACGGGGTACTCGGAGTCGGCGGTCAAGAAACACATTGGGCTGGCGCTGGCGGAGCTAGAAGCGGCCGTGACGGCTGCAGAACAGATTAATCGAAGTGATTCAGCATGGTGACAATGGACAGCGAGAAGGACATTAAGGCCGCAGCGCGCGACTGGTTGTTGCGCTTATCGCTTGAGTCGACCTCGCCGGACGAACGGGCAAAATTCGCAGCGTGGTGCGCGGGGGATCCGCGCCGTGCGGCGGCGTATCGCCGCTTCGAATCCATTTGGCAAGAGGCGGCGACGCTTGAGGAATTGAAGCCGCTTGCTGCTCTACCTGCGGCGCGCGATCCCTGGTGGCGCCGCGTGCGCGTAAGCCTGGTGATTCACCCGATGCGCTGGGCCGGATGTGCGGGTTTCGCGGCGGCAAGTATTGCGGTCGGCGTCTGGTATCTGCTCGCGCCGGTGTATTACGCCACCGGGGTGGCCGAGGTGCGGGAGATTCACCTGACCGACGGCAGTGAGGTCACATTGGGCGCGCGCTCCTCGCTCGAGGTGGCTTTCCGACTGCACGAACGCCGCGTGGCTCTGACCTCGGGGCTGGCCTTCTTTTCCGTATCGAAGAATCCCTCGCGCCCGTTCATAGTCCTCGTCGGTGACAAGGAAGTGCGGGTGGTCGGGACGAAGTTTGAAGTTCGACGCGACCCGGACGGGATGCGAGTTTCCGTCGTGGAAGGCACGGTCGAGGTCATGCAGGTCTCTGAGAGCCCGAGCAAGATTTCTCGCGAAGCGCCACGCACCGTGCGCCTTGCAGCGAAGGAAACTCAGCCCGCAAACGCGACGATTCCCGATGGCGCAGTGATCGGCCCGACCCTACTCACGTCAACCGAAAATCCCGAAGATCGGATCTTGACGGCCGGGCAGCAGGTCACCGCGGTGTCGGCTGGCGCAATACCGGATCCCCAAGCGATGCCCCGTGGAGAGCCCGCCGCCTGGCGCCATGGGCGCCTGGTGTATGTGGACGCGACGCTCAAGGACATTATCGCTGACGCGAATCGCTACTCTCGAGAGCCTATCGTGATCGCCGAAGAAAGCGTGGCAGAGGTGCGGGTCTCGGTCACCTATCCCAGTGACCGGATCGAGGAGATGGTGGCGGCCTTGTCGCGGAGCCTAGCCCTCGAGATCCAGCATCCGGCATCGGGCGGCATCGTGATAAGAACGAAAAAACAGAGCGACTAACGCTCGAAGGACACCGGCGGTGGAAGATGGCGCTGCCGGTCTGCCGTGACACCTAAGACTTGGGAGAAGGCGCAACAGCGTTTTAATGCCATTCGCTCTCTCTTGGATCCGAATTCTCGCAAAAGTGTCGATTGCACCGACCCATCCGTCATAACGCTACATATCGCCATTCGGCGGGGAGACTAAATGCGGATGACGAAGAATAATAAGATCACTCGGGCGTGCTGCGCCGGTGCCAAGTTCATCGATAAGCCGGATTGGATTGCCCAATTTGGGCGACAACTAGAACGACATTTCGGACTCCGCAACGCTATTTTGGATTTTTCCACGGCGCTAGATCGGACTGCTTCGGATTGTAGGGCGCTCGCCGGTACTCGTTCGAGACATGGACGAAAGCCATCTACCGACCGATCTTCGATGACTCGAGCTCATTTCTTGAACCGAGGGACCCGACCGCAGAACAGGCCCTTGCTCATCAGTCGCATTGTTGCCGCCTTCCTCGCCGCACTCATGCTGTATATCGGAAGTGCCGCCTATGCGGCCCAGGATTCGTCCAAGCACTTCGACATCAAGACCAAACCCCTGGCCGATGCGCTCATGGAGTTCGGCGTGCAGTCGGGATTGACAGTAGTTGCTCCCACGACTCTGACCGCCGGCAAGAAGGCAGCCACCGTCCGCGGTGATCTCGCTCCGACGGATGCGCTCGCACGGCTTCTCAAGGGATCCGGTCTGACTTTCGCGCATGTCTCCGAGGGCACGATTGCTATTCAGGCGGGCGCGAGCACCGGGCCAGTGCAGGCGAGCGCGGGCGAACCCGGTTTAGATAAAGATTTGACGGACAAACTCGATGAAGTCGTCGTTACAGGCACCCACATTCGCGGCGGCACTGCCCCGACCTCCATGGTGCTTACATTCACGCGTGACGATATCGATCGTAGCGGGGCGAGTACCGTCAAGGATTTCGTCGAGACTCTTCCCGAGAATTTCGGTGGATTTGCAAATGAGATGACCCACAGCAGCATCTCGGGCGGCGTGGCCGCCGGCCAGGATCTCTCTGATGGAACGGCAGCCAATTTAAGAGGGCTCGGTCCTGGAGCTACGCTGGTGCTGGTGGACGGGCACCGCTTGGCTCAGGGCAATATCGAGGGAAATTGGACAGATATCTCGCTGATTCCTCTCTCCGCCGTGGAACGGGTCGAGATCCTGCTGGACGGCGCCTCCGCCATTTACGGCGCAGATGCCGTCGCCGGCGTCATCAATTTCATCATGCGCAAGCACTTCGATGGAGCCGAAACTCGCGCTTCGCTGGGATATGCCACATCAGGGGGGGATCGCGAGATTCAGGCCGCACAGACATTCGGAAAAGAGTGGTCGGGTGGCTCGGCGGTTCTGACGTACGAATACTTCGACAGGACAGCTGTAAATTCCTCTGACCGGGATTTTACGGCCACGGCATTGACCCCCAACACGCTGCTTCCAGAGCAAACTCGACACAGCCTCTTTGCGACAGTGGAGCAGCAGGTATCACCCGGATTGGTTCTCTCTGGTGAAGGGAGTTATGCCAGACGAGCCTCGACCGACGCCTATACCACCGCGTTTGATTATGGAGCGATATCCCATCCCACGATCGATGCGGTTTCGGGTGTTGTAAGCGCCGAAGCATCGCTGGGAAGTGATACCACGCTTCTGGCGAGCGGCTTATACACTCGCAGCAATCTTGACGTTGATGTCGGTTTCTTCGCCCAGCCGGATATCAGCCTCGAGCAGATCGGCAAATCGAGCACGAGCACCTCATCGTTCGATCTGCAGATTGACGGTCATCTCGGTGAGGGAGTGCATTCCCTGGGCTATGCGCTCGGCGGCCAGTATCGCCGCGAGACCTTTTCGGCCCCCAGTGGGGGTATCGTTTCGCCGATTTCAACCGAGCGTAATATTTATTCGGAATTTCTGGAGGTGAAATTGCCTCTGGTGGGGCCTGGCGCAAGCGGCGGCAATCGGCTCACTCTTTCCGCCGCGGTCCGCAGCGAGCACTACAGTGATTTCGGTATCACCACGAATCCAAAGGTGGGACTGATCTGGAAGCCCTATTCAAGCCTCAAGTTCAATGCTACGTTCGGCACCTCCTTCCAGGCTCCTGTTCTTTACGATCTGAACAGCCACCCTGATGGCGTTACCATCACTCCGGAAACGGATGCAGCCGGTCACATTGTCAATACACTTATCCCATTCGGCGGCAATGTCGATCTAAAACCCGAGAAGGCGACTACCTGGTCGGCCGGCATCAACTGGAGCGTGGATGAGGACAGTGCCTTCCTGTCGTATTACAACATACGCTTCAAAGATCAAATCACGAATCTAGACTCGCTGGGATATGACACCTTCGATGCGCTGAAATCTGCTTCTACATTTGGCCCTTCCCTGGTGCAGTTAAATCCGTCGAAAGCGCTGCTACAGCAGTTGATTTCCACGGCCTCAGAGATTTCCGATGAGTCAGGTATTCCCGGTGGGGCAACGCTTGCCGACATCGGCGCGCTCGTGGATGGACGGCAACTCAATCTGTCCACGCTGACCACTACCGGTCTTGATTTCGGAGGCTCGCACGCAATCCGATCTCGGATCGGCAAATGGACAGTGGGTCTGACAGGCACCTACATCCTGAAGTATGACGAACAGCTGCTCCCCGGCTCTGCATTGATGAGTGTCCTCAACACGCCCTTCAATCCGGTGGATCTGCGTCTGCGCGGAAACGTGGGTTTTTCTCTGGGCGGGCTTTCGGTCACTTCGTTTCTGAACTATGTGCATGAATACCATGATCCCCGTTCAGGGACTAACGTGCCGGTCGCCTCTTGGACCACGGTGGATCTCAATCTCGCTTATCGGTTCCCGCAAGGTGCGGGCGTCATGTCAAATTCACAGATCAGCCTCACCGCCACCAATCTCGGGAATGCAAGTCCACCATTCGTGCCAGGACAGAATGCCTCGGTCTTTCCTGGGATCAGTTTCGATGGCACGAACGCCAATCCCTTGGGCCGCGTGGTAGGTCTGCATCTGTCCAAGCACTGGCGATAATGATGATGCGCATCGCCCGCGGGGTCGTACTGATTTTGATTGCGCTCACGTCAATGGGGCTCCAGGCAGCGCAACGTCCATTCTCGATCGACGATTATTTGTCGCTGGAGGCCACTGGCGCCGGAGCGAGTCGGGGCACTGTGATGGTTTGGGAGCAGGCGCTCCCCTACGATGCGCTGAAATACTACGGGCACGGCCACATAGGTGCCTGGGATGGAACCGGTTATACGATTAGGACAATCGATCTGGCAGCCTCGAAGCCTCTAGCCCGATCGCTGTTCGATCCTGAGCCCGGCGTGAGTTACTGGATCGACTCTATTTCGCCGGATGCTCGCTATGTGGCGATGTACGGAGCACGGGAAGGTGCCTTCTTCATGGAAGTTTTTGACACCGTGACACGTCAGTTGACGAAGCTTGCGCAGACACCGCTTGTCGATTGGGCTAAAGGCCGCGAGTCTGTGTGGATTTCCGCGAATGAATTCGTGTTCTCCGCATATTCCGACGGGATGCAGCCGCTTAGCGCAGCCCGGCCGTATACGGGACATCGACTCGCCAGTGAACGGGAGAAGGCTTGGCATGGTGAACTTTCCGTCGAAGTGGAGACTACAGGCCTAGATAGCGCTCCAGGAGGGAAGGCGCTTACCGGTCATCTGTACAAAGCGAATGCCCAGACCGGAGAGGTTCGTTTGCTGGCGGAAGGACAGTTCGAAAGTCTTAACGTCTCCTTCGACGGTCGGTATCTCGCGGGCCTACGCCAATACGAGCTATCACCGCCGGCGCCAGGCAGTGCGCACGTGGATTGGGTGACCTCGAGGTCGGAGCTCGTCTTATTTGATCTACGCTCAAACCAATCTTCGAAAACTATCGCGTCCGACAAGCAGGTGTTCATCGAGACACTGGCCTGGGCACCGGACTCCAATCGACTGGCCTTTTTTGCTTGGGACAAAGGAACGAGCGCGCAGACGGGAATCTTTTACGCACTCGATGCGCATTCTGGGACGCTGATACCTTATCGCCATCGAGGACTGGATCTCGTCACGGAGCGGGAGCGGGGCTTCGCACAAAAGCCTGAGAGGGTGATTTGGGTCGACGGACGCCTTGCCGTTTTCGCAAGGAAGTCCAAAGGCGATCAAGCGCTGCTGACATATCGCGACATCAGTCCGCCAGGATCTGAAGATACGCTGGAGAAGCCAGATTGGTATCTGCTTGATTCCCACGGTCGGACGGAGAGTCTCTCCACGCAGTTCAAGAAAGTATCCGCGATTCCACTGGATGCGGATGCTCATTCGCTGGCAGTCCTCGCAGATGGGCACGTGTGGCGAATCGGGCCTGGTCTGGCTCCACAGGACATCACAGCATCGACAGATGTTTGGGATCTACCTCAGTCTGTGAAATGGTCCACCACGCATCGGCAATTCACACATGAAGCTCTGCTGCAAAGTGTCGATGAGAAACGGCCGGCATTTATGTTAATCGATTTTCGGAAGGACCTAGGCGTCAGGGTGGAATCTCCAGCGGCAGATGCTGAGTATCTCGCAGCTTCTGTCGATAATTCAGCAGTTCTCTTTCGTCACGACGATGAGCAGGGTGCAGAGCTCGTGCTACAGCGCGCCTACGGAGAGAGGGTTTCCGTAGCTAGACTCAATTCGCACATGGCCGCCATCACTAAGACGAGATGGAAAACCATTCAGTATCGAGTGCATTCGGAGAAGGGTGATCGCGATATCTCGAGTTGCATGTTGCTGCCCGCAGACTATGAGCCAGGCAAGCGCTATCCGGTGGTAGTCGATATTTATCCGGGGCGCGGCGCGAGATGCACCGAGCCTTCTCTTCAAAGGTATGTCGGTATCGGTACACGACCCGGCGCCTATTCGGAGCACCTCCTTGCGGCAAAAGGCTACATCGTTTTTAAACCCAATATGTCTGCCGAGCTAATTCAGACAAAGGAGGGTCCCCTGGGGGGTATGAATGCCATGGTTAATCAAGGACTGGACGCTCTCGCTGAACAGGGTTATGCGGACTCGAGCCGCGTCGGACTCATCGGCTACAGTCAGGGAGGCTTTGCAGCACTATGGCTTGCCACTCAGTCGCAGAGATTCAAAGCAGTCGTCTCACTGAACGGCTGGGCTGATATGTACAGTGATTACTTCGATTCCTCATACCTGGAGGACTTTTATGCGGCGCAGTTTGGCTTTGGAATGGAAGCCTTGCGATATGAGTCAACGGCAGGGAGCGATTTTCCTCTCGGTGGAAAACCGTATGGTGACGCCACACCTTTCATCTCCAATAGCCCGATATTTCATACGCCGCAGATTACCGTGCCGATTCTGCTGATCCATTCAGACATGGATGTATTTTCGCTGGGGCAGTACGAGCGCATGTTTACTGCCTTGCATCTCGAAGGCAAGCAAGCAAAGTTCCTGCGCTACTGGGGTGAGGGACACGCGCCATCGAGTCCGCAGAATATCCGTCATATGTGGACGGCCATCTTCGATTGCTTCGAGGCAAATTTGCACTAAGAGCCTGCGTGACACGGATATTTTGGCGGACACGCAGCTATTCGCCATCACGTTTCGTTTCCGGTCGAACGCTAGCTGCACACCGTCGGTTTCCGCGGCGCGAACACCGCATGCGCTTAACTACCGCTTCGAGCTTCGCGTCCCAACCGGCGAGGGCAGCAAGTGTCCTCAGAGGGTTATCTCAATCGAGTTCCATAATTCTCGGTATCCTACGGTCTGTTCCGTCAGGGGAAACGACGGTACTCCAAATGGCGTAGCTTGTTTCCAACAAGGGTGAATTGGCGAAATATCGCATCGTCAATGTGCCAATCGGTCTACCGCCCGCTCAGCGGCTGGCAGCAGGATGCGGTGACTCTCCGAACCAGTCGAAGTCTTCCAAGTAGGTCCGCACCCCTGTTGGTGTCGTGACTTTGCCGCTACAGATCATGCGCTTGCCACCGTCCACGAGCCTACACATTTCCGCAAATGGTCCGATGCCCGGAAACTCGCCTTCGGTTCTTATTCCCTCCTTAGCCGCGCACGTCAGGCGCGCTTCGATACCAGCACCAACGACAACTTGAGGTATTCCTCCATAGCGCCCGCTCCATGTCAGTACTTTGGTGATGCAAGATGAATCAGTTTCCACTGCAACCCAGGTCAATTGTTCGTTGGTATTTCTAATTATCCAAAGAGTCATTGATTTCGGTGCGAGAGTCTTGGATCGAGCCTCGTTTAGTACCCAAACACCTACAGGAATAGGGCCGCTCGAACAATCTTGCTGATCGTGCATTGTTATTCAATCTTACTCATAGTGTCGGTACGCCCTTGACTCAGCCTTCGATCTCCGCAATGACCCTGCACGGAAGTCCCGTGAGTCCGGACCGCCTCAGCGGTGCCGTATAAACAGTAAACGGCACGTTGCGGTGAGCGATCAGGGCCTTGACGTTATCTAGATTCTCGACAATGAAAATTCCATTGTCGGCACACAGCTTATCCACTTTCTGATGCTTGGTTGGCTTTTGCGCGCCAGCGGCATCCACTGCGATTAATCGAATCTGCTTTGCGATGAGGTATGAAACCGCGGCGTCTGACAACTCGGCGCTCCGTTTCCAATACAGTCGGTTCTCATAACCAAATTCATTCATGTACCCGGTATAAAAAATGACTGTATCGCCCGCCTCAATCTTGCTCGGGACGAGGTCGCTGACTTCAACCTCGCGCGCGCGGATCCCGGAAATGTCCACCAGCTTCCCGGGGGTCTTGAAACTATCGATCGGAAACTCCTTGTCCATCACGTCGAAATGCGTGCCGACGTGCCCCTCCATCTGATGCTCCGGGCGCGTAACCGCAGTGGTCAATTCTGTTTCAGCGGCGGACTGTTGGATCTGCAGTGCAGCTTTCACGCGATTTGACTGAATGTCCAAAGTGAGGTCGATAAACATAGACTTCCTCCCATTCACTCGTCAGGTGCCACCTCGAGGCAAAGATCATGGATGCCGCGCGATATTCGCATTTGGCAGGCCAGGCGAGATCTCCGCGGCTCAAAAAAATTGCTCAGTTGGAGCAGCTCAATCTCCTCTGGCGCCGGCGGCGGATAATCCGAACCGGCCTCAACATTCAGCCATATGTGGCAAGTGCCGCAAATCATATTGCCACCGCAAACGGACCCAATTGCGATGCCATGGCGGAGCATGGCAGACAACAGTGTTTCACCGGCTCTACCAAACACTACATGAGTGCCGCGCGCATCATAAACGTGTATCTCGTACTTCTCATCGCCGGAGGGTTTTGACGTTTCCAGTGCGTCTGCAGAGCGCACCGCCATCATGGGGCGCTCTCAGGCGCGAAATTGGCTTGGCCTTGGCGCGGCGCCGAGGAAATCGCCTCGATAAGATCGCTCGAAATTACCGTGAATCCGAAGCAGAAGCGCACATTGTGGAGGGTTGCTTTCAGACAAAAATCCGGTGAAGTGGTCGCAGTACAATCCTCTAGCAGAAGGGTATCGTAGCCGTGAAAATTCGCATCCATGAGCGTTCCGAGCACGCAGTGATCTGCATTGACGCCAGCGAAGAGGAGCGTTTTGACACCAAGGTTGTTCAAAATGGCATTGAGGGGCGTATCCCAGAATCCGCTGATCCGATGCTTGTCGACATGGATATCACTCCGTTCCTGCACGAGTGAATCGATGATTTGTGCTCCCCAGCTATCCTTCTGAAGGACATGGTAGGTCCGGGCTGGTCCGACGATTTTGCCGGCCAAGCCGGGCTGCTTGCCGTTGGGGTTGAAGGGGTGTTGTGTGCCCGGCGATAAGTTGAGTCGGTCAGCCCGCACACCCCAATTGACCCAGATCACCGGAACGCCCAGAGCCCGTAATGCGGCCGTCGTCCGGTTGATCGGCTGGATCAAGGCTCGCGCCGGCGCCGTGTCAATCCCTAATGAGCCGATCCAGCCGTCCTGCGCGCAAAAGTCATTTTGCATATCGATCACAATAAGCGCCGACTTCTCCAAATCGAACACCACACTCTGCGGCTGCGCCGCTACATGAACTGAACGTATCGGCCTGACAGATCGTCGCATATCGATGACGCGGTCGCTTACTCGGTACGCGTTACTGTCCGAGGATCCTAGGGCCTGCCACTCCGCAACTTCGTCAATCGATTGCTCCATGTGCATTCCTTGGCGTCAAAATCTCATCGAGAGATCAACGCCGTAGGCAATCGGCTGATTAGGGTAGGCCACATCGTAGGGCAGACCTGTCGCCTGCTTTGGATCGTAGGTCTCATAGGCTCGCGTGTCGAGAAGGTTCTTTCCCCAGACGGTGGCGGTAAGGCCGCCGCGTCTCAGTCCGAAACTGGCGTTCAAATAGGTTTTGGGATCTTGCACCGCGAGGTTATCGACGTACCAATAGGTTTTACTGAGATGCTGCACATTGGAGCCGACAAAAAATGAAAGCTGGTCGGTTAGAGGCTGAGTGTAGGAGAATCCTCCTTGCAGCGTGTACTCGTTCGCTCTCGGAGTCAGGTTTCCAACGTATTGTGGAAATAACGAAGAGCGGGTGATTTTGGGTACTGAAACTCCGACATTGGCGAAAAGGCTTAAGTTGCTCGTCGGAGTAAATCGTGCTTCGAACTCTCCTCCAGAAACGCGTACGCGATCAATATTACCGGTCACAGGCGAGGCAGTCGCGAAGTCAATGTACGAGTACTGATAGTTACTGACAATTCCGGTGTACACCGCGCCGTTCACGGTGAGCGTTTTTTCGAACCATTGTGTTTTGAATCCGAGTTCGTCGTTCTTCAGCGTCTCTGCGCCGAACACGGGCACAGAGAAATTTGGTTGGTTAAATCCTCCCGACCGAAAACCGACGCCATACGTTGCATACACGAGCGCATCCTCGGTCAACTTGTAGGTAGCGGTGAACTTCGGCTCGATCGCGTTGAAGTTTGCCTCGCGCACACTGTTATCGTTTAAATTGATTTGCTTTCTCTGGTCCTCGTCGTATCGCACGCCGGCTGTTAGGGTGAGATTGTGGACGATGTCATAATCGACCTGGCTGGAGATGCCGTAATCCTTGCGCTTGTTCTCTGCCGAACTTGATTGCAACAGAAGCATGGGATTGAACGGATCGGATGCGTAATGCCCGGTATCTAAAAAGATATTGGTGCTCAAGAGCTGGCTGGACTGCAGATAATCTGCACTCACCAGCCAGCGAAACGCGGACGCGGTTGGTCCTACTAGACGCACTTCCTGGCTCAGAACGTGATTATTGGAAGGCTGGTTATCGCCGACCTGAAACGACGGCAGAACCACAGGATTTGTAAAGTCCACATCGCTAATCTGGTGTTCGGTGATCCTCGCGTAACCGGAGACGCTGGTAAATGTTGCGAATCCAAGGTCCGCCTCGACCTTCGCGTCTAAAAATGCCTGATCCCCGGTATCGACATTCGGGAAATTACCTTGCGGATACTCGAACTGATTTGGATTGCCGGAGAATATCGGTGCAAAGAAGGTGCTCCCGGCCTCGAAGCCGCGAAATTGCCCGATTAGGTCGAGCTTGAGCTTGTCGGAGAATAGAAATTGCAGATCGGCGCGCAGGCTGCGGTCAAAATCAATGTAGTCAGAATTGTTATGCTGGTAAGTATTGGGAATTAAGCCATCGCTCTTGGCGTAGTTACCGGCTACCCGAAATAGCAAGAAATCCGGAACGATTGCACCTGAGAGCGCGGCGCGGCCATTCACGGTTGAGCCATTACCATACGAGATATCGGCTAATCCCTTGATTTCGTTCGTGGGCGCAGCGGTATTGATGATAATGGCGCCCGCTTCGGCGTTGCGACCGTATAGTGACCCTTGAGGGCCTTTCAGAACTTCGATCTGCGCGATGTCAAAGAGATAGGTGTTGAACTGCTTTGAATCATCCTGCGGAACGCCGTCGATGATGATGGCTACCGGTACATCTGAGTTGTTCGCTTGCGTAATACTGCGAAGGACGATGGTGGAGTTTGTGTAGGTATCATTTCGGGCCACAATGAGATTGGGAATCGTCGCCGTGATTTCCGACGCTTGCTTGATTTGAAGCTGATCCAAAACGGCGGCGGTGAGAACATCCACTTGCGCTGGCACATCCTGTAGACGTTCTGGGCGCTTCTCGGCAGTAACGATGATCTCATCGAGCGCGGGTTCGGTCTCTGTCGCGGCATAACCGCCCGACGCAACGATACTGAGTGCGATCGCGATGCTCAGACACTTCACATTTATCATCGTGTCCCCTCAACAGGCGGCTCTGGGCTTCCGCTTTCGTTTTATCTGCCCGGTCTTCTCGACGCTTACGGTCTAAAATCCTCCACCACGCCGATCATGTGATGATCGAAAATCTGCCAATCGTTGCCGTGACGGCGCCAGCCGCCAATGTAGAGGACCGACTTGCCGTTCACGAGGGAGCTCAACTGATTGCCGGTCGGCATGCCTTCTCCGATTGTGGCGCCTTCTCGAAACGCTTCCTTGGTGTACTGGACGACGCCAGTCACGAGCACCACATTGCCGAATTGACGGGCGCTAACCTCGAGCCAATTCACATCCATGGTTTCTATGGCCTTATCGAGGTCGATCATTTGCCGCTTGTTCACGGCGAGCGTCGGCCACGGCTGTGCGGTGCCGTGGAAATCCTCCGCAAAGTGCGTCTCGAACCAGTCCCATTTCTTGTTGGAGATTGCCTCTCCCCAAGCGTCGTAGACGGCTTTGAACTGAACAGAAAGGGGGTCGGTGCTCATAAACCCTCAAGATTGGTAAATTGCTGTGACCTCACAATTGCATTTCGTCAACGATTTGTCAACGTTTTATAAACGTATCGATGTTTTCGACTTCGTCACCTGACTTTTGATGCTTTGCCTGCCGTTCGGTCATGACACCGCTACACCGAACGTGATTTACTCTTCGACAGTCGTTGACGAAGTGCACTTAGGGGGAGATATGGCAGGCAAAAGGGCTAAATCGAGCGATGAATCCGAGAACAGACTTTCCGAGCTGGAGTTGACGTTGACAGTGCTATGGAATTGCGTGCGTCGCTGGATGAGTCAGCGAAACAATTCCAGCGTCGTGACAGGCCTGTCCGATTTGGACGTATTTCTGCTCCATATGCTCGTCTACCGCAACAAGCAGCTTCGCGGGATGGACCTGGCTTTTGCGCTGTCAATTGATGACATGCATCTCGTCTCCTACTCGCTCAAGAAGCTGGCGCGACTAGGTGTCATATCGAGTGCAAGGCGCGGCAAGGAGGTGTTTTATAGCTCTACTGAAAAGGGCAAAGAGCATTACTTCGAGTTTCTTAGCGATAGAAGAAAATATCTTGAGCCAGCAATGAAGTTGATACCGCAAGACTTCGACCTCGAATCGCTCAGCAAGGCGCTGCGGACCTTGTCCTCCGTCTATGAGCAGGCCGCGCGCTCTGCGGCGTCGGCGCGCGGGATTTGAGAGCCGCCAGCATGGTCCCCCTGGTCGTGGTAGACCGCTAACGCTGGGCGCCGAAAACAGTTGTGACGCACGGAAGGTTCTAGTTTGGCTAGGGGGTAAACGCATTAGGCCAGGAGTAGATGTCCGCGAGTAGCGCGCGATAAAATTTACTACCAGTAATTAAGTACCTGCTGCTGCGAAGACTTCGCGCCCTGTCCGTTGCAGCCGTAGAAAGGCCCGGTGGGCAGATCAGGATAATACCGCGCGCGACCTTCGGTGCATCATCCTTTCGTGGGTGGTACGAGCGTCGACAGCGTAGTTCTTCGCGGCCCGCTCGACAGACGTGTGGGTGCGCCTTCCCATACCTTTGGGTGATTCCGAACGACAGGCGATTTCTACATCATGGCTGTCCGAGAGTTCCGTTGAAAGTCGAATATTCCACAATCGTCCTTTGAGAGGACCGTCTGCCAGTAAGAACCCACTCCAACTTTGTCGCCACGCTCAATTCAAGGAATCAATCATGCCGTGGATCAATCTCACCGTGCGCGAAGGTGCGCTTCCGAAGCTCGTTCAGCATTCGCTCATGGCAAAGCTCACCGAAGTTCTCATGTGGTGGGAAAAGGTACCTGATACGCCACGCGGACGAAGCATCATGAAGGGGTGGGTTTACGAGGTTGGAAAAGATGCTGATTACAGCGGCGGAAGCCCAGTGCACGACAAGCCCTTTTACTTCGTGGAAGTTCGGATTCCCGTGAATCGGCTCGATCTACTGGCAAAGCAAGGGCTAGTACGTGATTTCACGCACGTGATCTTGGCGGCCGAAGGAAACGAAGACAACCTCGGGAATGCACGTCGTGTCTGGGTTACCATAAACGAATTGAATGGCCCCGACTGGGGAATCGGCGGCCACACGGACTGGCTGCGGGACTACACCAGCGCGCTCGATGAGGTCGGCGCCTACAAGGGGCCCACCTGACAATCCGGCGATCGGGTGGATCGGTAGGAGGGAAGTAGAATATTAATCAGCGCGCCACCAGAACCCGAGCGGTTGGCCACGTCGATTCGTCCGCGGTGCGCCTCGATGATCGTTCGGCAAATCGGCAGACCAATGCCCATGCCGCCAGATTTCGTGGTGAAAAAGCTCTCGAACACGCGCTCGCACGATTCGGGCGATATACCCGGGCCGGTGTCTTCGAAAGTAATGTAGACACAATTATCGGTAATCAGTGACGTACTGATCGACAGCCGCCGTGTGGTGATCTCGGTGTTGTTCATGGCCTGGATTGCGTTGAGGGCGAGGTTCACAATCACTTGCTGCAGCTGAACTCGATCGCCGTGGATCTCAGGCAGATGATCTTCGAGGTGCAGTGAGACGCCGACGTTGTTTTGCTTGAGTTCATGTCGCAGGAACAACATCGCTTCCTCGATCATTGGATTGACTGCCATGCGTAGCCGTTCCGGCGCGGAGCGTACCGCCATCGCACGGACTCGATGAATGATATCAGCGGCGCGTTGCACTTCGATGGCAGTCCGAGCCGTCAGCTCGCGCACCTCCTCAAGATTTAGCGGCAATCGCTCCAGCCATAATTGCGTCGCCTCGATGTTGCTGCCAATCGCCGTCAAGGGTTGAATGACCTCATGCGCTATGCAGGCTGTAAGCTCGCCAAGAATCGAAAGTCGCGCGGCATGGGCGATGTCCGCTTGCAGCTGCGGCATTCTCTCCTGGGCGCCCGCGCCATTACTTTTCGTGGCATCGGGCAGCGAGTGAAGCGGCGAGCCCGACGCTGAGTGCGGACCTGAGTCGGCGTTAATCGCGGGGACTGTCATGGTCTTTAGGCAAACGCGAAGTGGATGGCGCCGCCGATCCGAACGATTTCGAACTTTCCATTTTGGAATGAGCGCGACTCGTCCGGACTATCAAACGCCTTCAGAGAGACGGGATTGCCTATTTCATTCATCCAATGATCCCTGAGTCACCCGGCACCGCGACCGTTTGGAGTGTCCCCAGAATTCGCCGGCCGGTATAGAAGAGTCTTGTGCTTCAAAGACCGTGATTTTGACGGGCTTCAATGGGTTGGGTGGCCACGCTGCGGTCCTTTCCGACGAGGGAGCGGGCTAGAGCGCTTCTCGCCTCATCTCCAAGGAATTAACGCTTGTACAATCTTGCGCTATCCCGATATTGACCCGGCGTTACGCCTTGGAATTGCTTGAATCGGCGTGTGAAATGGCTTTGATCCGCATACCCCAGTTGCTGAGCGATCTGCGAAATTGCCAATTCCCCCTTCAGCAACGATTTAGCGCGGCGCGTACGTATGGTCTCCGCGTAGACATGAACAGGCATTCCTACTTCGAGGACAAAGACATGTGCTAGATGAAAAGGACTCATGCCAGCCAACGCCGCATAGTCGGCGAGAGACGTTTTCCCATTGGGATGAGCCTCGATACAATCGCATACTCGCCGCACGGCGACTCGAGCCTTTGGTATCCGGCCGTTGGGTGCCCCAGCAAGTCCGTTATGCCGCAGGAGACTCATGATTGCGTAAAATAAAAGACCTTCGCACACAATCAGGGAGTCGTGCTGTTCGATCGCGCGATGGGCACGACGCAATTTGTCAGAGAGAAACGACTCATTGACGACGGCGTCTCGAAAGTGCAGTTGTCGCAGATGATCTTCTCCAACGATGTTCGTCAGGAATTGCGGCGTGGGGTATAGGGCTCGGTATGTATATCCACTCGGATCGCTCGGATCGCCGATCACCCCGTCATGCGGCTCTTCAGGATTTACAAAGAATATTCCGTTCGGCCCGATCTGTTGCCGGGCGCCTTGGTAACGGATGGATACCGCCCCAGATTCCACTAACCCGATGACGGCGTGCTCATGAGCGTGTTTCGGATAGCGATGCTTGAGGAAATGCGCGTGTAGCACTTCCACCCCAGAGAGATCTGGGCGCGAATGAATATGTGACCATTCCGTCATCGACTACGCCGCCTGATGTCCGCGCTGGGGATAGATATATCAAACAGGCGATCATTCTTGCACAAAAGACCCGATCTCCCCACGCCATTGATTATTAAGATGTTTCTGCTATGCAATTAGAAATTATGGCACTGTGCCTTTAGTAGTGGAACTGAAGGCAGGGACCCGCCGGCGCCGGGCGCGGGCCATTGGCGGCAAGATCAGTGAACGATCGGGTGAGCCCAAGGCCAAGTGGCCATGACCTCTCCGAACGTCACCAAAATAAGCGGTCGGGTCAACTGCGGCGCGGCGCGAGCCAGCGCGCGATGTTTTCTACGTATCGGTGAGTGTGTTCGATTGCCGCCAGGTTTTGGAGCATCGACGATCCCGCAGGCTCATCGACGAAAGTGGGTGCGCCGACGCGAGGATCCCAGTTGTAATCTGCGAAATGATGAAACGTGCTCGCGGCGAATGCGGCTCCACGCCCGTCAATCGGCTCGAAGGCAACCGCGACATTGAATTGACGGCCGGTTGTCTTACTGGTCCCCGATGCAATGGCCCTCGCGTTCTCGTGGGGTGGTGCACCCACTGAGCCCTCATGCGGGTGCGCAGGCAAATAACGCAGCGCCCCCGTAGGGGACGTGGGATGGGCGAGCACGGGGTGGACATTTCCCACTGTCCGTATCTCCTGATAGTCCCCATTCGAGCCGGAATGGAAGTTGGGCCATAAAATATGCGTTGTATATGGATCGTCGATACGATGCATGCTCTTGTCGGGATCACGATTCTTAGTGTGAAAGTGATGGGCTTGACCGATGGCGCCGAGACCACAAACCGAGCTTCCCAAATCCATGTGATCACGCGCCACCAAAAGCCCGCCGCCAGCCATCCAAAACCTTGAAATGCCCTGGCAATCTTCGCGAGCCAAGCCAGCGCCTTCGTCCACCGCAAAGAGCCACAACTCATCGAACGCTTGTCGATCCAGCGTTGATAGAATGGGGTCGGGTGTTCCGCGGGCGCTGCGGTCACGCACCGTCACCTCGAAGCGTCGTTGATCCGAGTTGTCGCGACGACCTCCGAGGTAAGCAGCGAGCTGACTAAAGCGGGCGATCGACCAATCGTCCTCGGTCGTGGGTATAGTTGTTTGAAGCAGGATTTTCATCGTATGCCTGGCCATTCTGGGCGCGCCGAGAATAATGTTGCCGGTCCGCCGCCGCGTCGCTCACCCTTAAATCGTGCGTTCGAACATTTCAATCTGGTGAGCCTTGACTGCGTCCTCGACGCGCTTGGGATGTAGATTTCGAAACTTTCCGGTGACCTGCGGGATGACCTCGATCATCCTTGCAATCATGTCGTTCGGATCCATTCGTCCACTCGGGCTTCCGATAAGCCCTGCAACCATTTCTTTGACGGAAGCGCGCTTGGTGAAATTGACCTCATCGTCGAGCCAGCGGAACGCATTCTCCGCCATCGCTTCGTTGAAACCGGTGAGATAGGCGCCTGGGTTGATGGTCTGCACTTGGATTCCGAAGGGTTTGAGTTCGGGTTGCATCGCCTCGGCAATCGCCTCCACGGCGTGCTTTGTTGCAGCATAGGCAGCGAATCCCGGCGGGCTCAGGAGTCCGCCGATGGACGATAAGAATACGACTTTCCCCGCCGTCTTATCGTGGACCCAACGCCGCACGACTTGTTGTGTAAACGACAGCGGCGCAAAAACGTTTGTCTCGAAATTCCGCCGCACGAGGTCGATGGGGATCTCGGCGATCGGACCTCCCTCCGCGATGCCGGCGTTGTTGACGAGGATGTCGAACGACCAACCGAGTGCGTGTCTGACGTCGTAAGGATCCAGTAGATCGAGTTTCTCGACGCGCAGATGAGGGATGCTTTCCGCCTCGATTTTTGCGCGAAGCGCCGTGACCTGAGGCCATCCTTGGGCCGCCGCAATCACGTCGTGTCCCTGTCGGGCTAAGCCGATCGCCGCTCCTTCTCCTAAACCGGAGCCCGCGCCGGTAATCAAGATCGTTCTCATATCGAAATCTCCTCAATGACTTGGATGTGCTTAGGGGAGGCCGAGCGCCTTGATGGCTGCCTGCGCAATGGCATAGTCCTGGGCCACTTGGCCGCCCGAGACGCCGACGGCCCCCAGGAGTTCCCCGGCTGCGGTTCGCAGCGGAATGCCACCCCCGAACGTGATGAGCCCGCCGTTGCTCGACTCGAGGCCATGCGCCTGAGCGTCTGGTCGGGACACCTCCCAGATAAGCTGCGTTTCGGCTTCAAAGAGAACCGATGTCTTGGCCTTTCGCAGTGCGACATCAATGGCACCCAGCCAGGCCCGGTCCATACGCCCAAAGGCCTTTAAGTGACCCGCGGCATCGCAGACCACGAGGCACGCCGCGACGCCCAGTGTGGAGGCGTGCTCCCGCCCGGCCCGTACGACCTTCTCAGCGAGGTCCAATGTGAGGGTCATGATGATTGTTTCCGCGGTCGCATCGTTCACGAACGCTTGGCAATCACGTCTTTCAATCCGTTCGGGTAGATGGCCTCCGCAGCCACCACCACATCGATGGCTTCTCTCAGGCGGCGGATTTTTCCAGATTCGGCTTCGAGGTGACCGAAGAATTGCTGTTTGACGAACTTTCCCGAGATGCCGGACTTATGGTTGATCTCGTACTCGGCGAATACCTGATTTCCTCCATCGATCAGCACCTTGACGTTTTGAAACTTGAACTCCGGATAGAGCGTGCCATGGAGGAAGCCAAGGAACTTGGTGATCTCTGCCGGTCCCTTGAGTACCGGAGGCAGTCCGATCGAGGCGAGGTAGGGCAACTCCAGCGTGCCCTCGGGCAAGAACAGGGCACCAGTCTCCTCGGCCGTGCCGGCAAGGTAGGCGAGCATGAGCTCTCGAGCCGTTTTCATCAGTGTCTCCTAGTATTGAGTTTGCGACAGCGACCCCGGGGGCCGTGGAGAGACGGTCTCACGACAGCGCCAGGAGAACTATCGGACCTGGGTCAGGACCGATGCATACCTTGGGATAGTGCTGCGTTAGCGGGGAGAAAGCAGGGGCAGATCAATCCTGAACACGGCGCCGGATCGATCGTTGAGATTGCGCGCCACAATTTGGCCGCCGTGAGCCTCGATGATCGATCGACAAATCGCGAGGCCGATGCCCATGCCGGTCGCTTTGGTGGTGAAAAAACCGTCGAAGAGCCGATCGATCACCGCCGGCTCGATGCCGGGCCCGGAATCCTGGACCTCGATGATCTGTGATCTACCTTGCTCAGAAAAGGTGCGGATGGACAGCACCTTCGGTCCGGTCGATCCTGAAGCCATCGATTGAATCGCGTTGATTGCCAGATTAATGATCACTTGCTGAAGTTGTACGCGATCGCCGACAAGAAGCGGCAACTCTCGATTGAGCTCGAGTTTGACTTCGATGCCGTGACGCATGAGCTCGTGGCCGAGAAACAGCACGGCCTCATCGATCAGCGGATTGATCGACACCAGGGCCTTTACCGGGGCCGCTCGTACGGCCATGGCCCTGATCCGCTGTAGGATCTCCGCCGCCCGCTGCACTTCGCATGCCGTACGTGCCGAGAGCTCACGCACTTCAGCAATATTGGGCTCAGCATGAGCGAGCCAGAGGAGGCTCGCTTCGGTATTCGCCTCGATAGCCGTGAGGGGCTGACTCACCTCGTGCGCGATAGAAGCCGTGAGCTCGCCTAGCACCGACACGCGGGCCGCATGTGCAATGTCGGCCTGGATTTTGGTGAGCATGTCCTGCGCCTTCACACGATCGCTGACATCGATCAGGCCCACGAGACTCGTGTGCTCCTCGCCCGTAATTGGACCGAAGGCCGCGAAGAAAAGCGCATCGATGACCGTGCCATCCTGCGCCACCATTCTCAACTGAGTCTCATAGCCTTTTTGTCCCGAGAATCGAGCGCTCATTACATCCTTGAACACTTCACGGCTCTCGGTCCAGAAACGTGCGACCGAGATTCCCGTGAATTCCTCACATGAACCCCCGCGCAGCACCTCTGTCGCGCGACGGTTGAGCTCGGCAATCTTGAGTCCGTCGAGCAGGCGGTCGACGAGTGCCGGATGCGAATGAAGATGGCTACGGAAATCCTTCACACCCGCCTCTCGTGCATCCCGAAACACCTCGACGACTTCCTGGCCTTCCAATCGAAGCAGTGCAACTGGCAAGAAGTGAAAGAAATCCCTATAGCGGCGCTCACTGCTTTCCTGCGCCACCCGGGCACGCTTTGTCTGCGTGACGTCGATGATCCCGACGAGAAAGCGGGCCGAAGTGCGAAGCGCGGGGGGATAGGACACGGTAAAGAGAGCGTCGTATTGCCGGCCATCGAGTGACCGAAACACCACTTCGGCCGAGAAGTGAGGCTTGCCCTCGATAGAGGCGAGCACGCTCGCCGCGAACGCCGGCAGGCTTTCATCGGGCCAGAATGGGTCCAAGGACTGGACGATGTCCTCCCGCTTCCCGAACATGGCCACGGTGCGCTCATTGACATCCAAGACCCGCGTCGCGCGGACCATCTGGCGCACGAAGTCCGGATGTTCGTTGAAGTATCGCGCGAAGTCTGTGACACCGGACTCCTTCAAAGAGCTCAAGAGTAGGGTGACGCCAGAGAACTCCAGCTCCCAGAACGATGCGACCGAAGCCTGAAATAGATTTTGATACTGATAGTGCATCCGCGAGAAGGCTTCTTCGCTCTGTCGGATATCCGTGATGTCGCGGCTGGTCTCGACGATGTCGATCGCGTTTCCCTCTGAATCCTTTCGCAGCGACCACTTCGCCTTGACCACTACGGTCGTGCCGGTCTTGGTGGTTCGGACGAACTCTCCACGCCACTCCCCGTGCTCGCGGACGCTCGCAAGGATCACGGCCAGGGCCTCGGAAGGGGCGCATCGGACCGCCGCTTGGATCGCGCCGCCGATCACTTCATGGCGAGCCCAGCCGTAGAGCCGCTCGGCCTCGGCATTCCAAGCGTGCACTTTGAGATTGAGGTCGAATACAGCGACACTTTCTTCGACCAGATCGGCGACGTCTACGCTCGGTCGCTTCGCCGCGACGTTTTCAGGCAGGAATTGCGAAAAGCGCGAGCTCATGACAAGGACATTGGGACGCCGGCGGCTAGCGAAGGAGCGCTCTTTCGACACACTCAATCAATGCGTGGGCTTTGAAGGGCTTGCGCAATACACAGAACGCGCCTGCTTCCAAGGCGGCATTCTGGAGGCGATCTTCGAGTCTCGCACTGATCATGATCACCGGCACCGCGCAGGCATCCTCATTCAATCGTTGTTTGAGCCCAATCCCGCTCATCCCCGGCATGAAGATGTCGGTGATGATGCACCGGCTGGTCTCTTGCCCTCTGGCATCGAGAAAACCTTCGGCGGATTCATAGGTACAGGGGCTGAAGCCTTTAGCGCGCATGAGGGCAGCGACGGCCGAGCGGGTGGGCTCGTCGTCGTCAATGATGGAGATGACAACGCTATTCACAGTTTGATATGACTCGAATGACGATGTACTGAGTGTGTCACGAGTCCGACATCGAGTCCTCTATACCTAAGTGGAGTCGAAGCCATCGTTTGGCAGGCCCTGCCATCAGAAATTGACAACGCCCGACCCACGATGCTGCTCGCCGTCGTCGGCCAGCCGATGCGCTTCGACGAGCTTGACCAATTCCGCTACAGACCGCACGCCCATCTTTTTCATGAGCGACCCTCGGTGCATCTTGACCGTGATCTGACTTAAGCCAAGATCCGAGGCGATTTGCTTATTCATCTTCCCCGCTGCGACCAGATCCATCACTTGTCGTTCGCGGGGTGTTAACACGCGGATCCGCGCACGGATGGCATCGATTTTCTGGGTGGCGGCGCGTCTTTCCCGATCGCGGGCGACGGCGAGCCCGATAGCGTCCAGCACGTCTTGATGGCGAAGCGGCTTGGTCAGAAAATCAAGCGCGCCGGCTTTCATTCCGCGAACGCTCATCTGAACATCACCATATCCGGTCATTAAAATCACCGGGAAGTCGATGCCGCGTTGCCGTAAGGAGTCCTGCAGATCGAGACCGTTGGTGCCTGGCAGCCGGACGTCCAACAGGAGACAAGACGGGATAGCGGGAAGCTCGCTTTCGAGGAATTCGCCTGCCGATCCGTATAGGCGGGCCAAATACCCTACGGAACGGACGAGGCTCGAGAGACCTGCCCGGACGCCGGGGTCGTCATCGACGATATGTACCAACCCTTCGTCAGACATGCTGAAGGCCCGCCTTTATCCCACTCAGCATTGCCGAAAGGACTCCGCGTGTCGAGCTATACCTAGGGATGGGGTGCGGCGATGGGGTAGCTCATTGGGGCGGGACTGGGATGGGCAGCGCGATATCCGTCGCCATTTTCCAGGTACCGGAGGGAACTCGCACCCAATCGATAATCATGAGAAACGGCTTCGGCGTTCCCGACTGGCCCGCGTATGCCACTGAGATTTGCACAGGAACGTAAGTCTCGGCCACCGTCGGGGCGAGAAAGGCGATCTTCTCTTTTGAGTAGTCGGGATCAATCCGAAAAGTGCCCGCGTAGAGTTCGTGGAGGTGCTCGACGACGACCTCCTTACCCCAGAATCCGGCCCAATTGCCTTCGGCCGCCGTCTTGGTCTTGGCAACAAAAAGCGCGTCGCGTGAATCCCATACCATGGCGCGCACTTTCTCGATATCGTGAGCATTCTCGGCCTCGATGAGATTCGCGTAGAGCTCACGAATCTTTGATTCGTTCGAGGAGGTGATTGGTGATGGGCCAGCGCCTGGTGCGGCGGGCGCTACTCTGAGGCCGACCAGCATCACCACAATGGCGAGTACGTGACGAGTGTTCAATCTAGCTCTCCCGGACAATTGATATGAGCCTATCGTAGTCACCGACGAGCGCCGTCGAACCTGCCACTAGGTATGTATCGGCGCTGCTCATGGTCTGATGGCGATGCCGGTGACTGGGCGACTACGATCTTGCGGCACCCCTGCTGAGCGCGGTGCAAGACCCCATCAACAATGCAAGAGGCAGTCATGAAAGTCCTGTTTATCATTTCGAGCTCCGATACGGCCTTCTGGCTCTCCGAGGTTACCCATCCCTATTGGCATTTCATCGAGCGCGGGATAGAAGTCGATTTCGCGAGCCCCGCGGGCGGCAAAGTGGTGTATGACCCCTACAGTGACCCTTACTTCAAGAATTCGACGGAAGCGGGGGATTTAGTGAGTAAGGGATTCCTCTCGGACAAGGGACTGCTCTCCAAACTCGAGAACACCTTGGTGCTGAAGGACGTCGATCTGTCAAAGTACGACGCCGTACATGTTGCCGGCGGCCGGGGCGCGACTTTTGATTTGTACCCCAATGCGGACGTCGCGAAAGTGCTCGAGTACTTCTGGGCAAAGGACAAGGTAGTCGGCGCAATCTGCCACGGCGCCATCGCGCTCGGCAACATCCCGGAGCGCGTCCGCGGCCGCAAAACGACCGGCTACACGCGAGAAGGCGACGAAAATCTACAGCGGATGTTTGGGAAGAACTTCCTCATCCCGCACTTTCCACAGACAGTGCTCGAGGAAGTGGGATCAACGTATTCGCGTGTCGCGCCCGATGATCCATATGTGATCCGCGACGGGAAACTCATCACTGGGCAGAACCAGCAATCCGCGTCTGAATACGCGCTCGTTTTCCTTCACACCCTCACCGGTCATAGTCCGGTCGTTGGAGGTTGATCACTGTGTCCGGGCACCGGTCATGCGGGTGTTTAACACCCGCTTTGCACGGTGCCAAAGCTAGATCGGGAGAGGAGAGATCTCATGCTTTTTCACGTACGAATCGAAGTCAATATTCCATCGCACGTTGACCACGAAACGGTGGAGCGTCTCGGAAAGCTTGAGCATGAGCGGGCGGCCGATCTTCAGAGGGCGGGCAAGTGGAAGCACCTCTGGCGAATCGTAGGACGCTTTGCGAATATTAGTGTTTTCGAGGTGGAATCAAACGATGAATTGCACGCCATCTTGGAGTCGCTCCCGTTCTATCCGTACATGAATGTCGTAGTCGTCGCGCTTTGTCGACATCCAGGCGCGCTATCCGCGGCCACTTAGACTGCGAAATGCTGGTACAAGTTAATTCAGCGGGGCAATTCAAATCGTTGTAGAAGCCCTCCTGGGCACGCCAACGGATCTGTGACGCACTCGGTAAAATTTACTATCGACGCCACAGCGAAGGATAAGGCGGGCTTATGGGCGGCTATCAGTCGCCAATGCCGGATAGGGGCCTGCCTAAGCGTACTTCGCACAATGCTTCTAATGTGATCCGCATCCAACGGTCTCGCCGCGGATACCGCTGCTCAATGCCTGAAGCCGTGATCGCGCGCAAAGACTATCGCTTGGGCGCGAGACCACACGCCCAGCTTGTCGAACAAATTGGACGCGTGATTGCGCACCGTCTTCTCACTAATCAACATGCGTTCCGCTATGTCGGCGTTGCTCAACCCTTCGGTGATAAACCCCAATAGTTCGCGCTCGCGAGGGGAGAGTGCTGCAAATACGGCGGGCGCGCCGGCCGACGAAGACTCGATGAAGGAGAGCACGGCCTCGCGAAACTTGAGCCAAGCGGGCTCGCCTTCCAAAAGCACGTGATTGCCGAATCGAGCTCGACAAATTCAGCACCCGCGATTCCGCTCGCCAGCAGCCTGCCCTCCGAGAGTGGGATAACCTCATCTTTGTTGGCGTGCAGTACCAGCGTGGGCGTGCGAACCTGCGCGAGCAGCGCTTCGATGTCCACGTTGGCGCGTGCCTCGAACAGTTTGGCGGCAATGTCGCCGGTCGTCGTCTTGAGGCACAGATCATTGAACCATTGCAATTGTTCCTGGCTGCCGCCCGGAATGAAGCGCGATGTGAACACTTGCCGAAAGGTTGGGTTGTCCTGCGCCCAGGCCACCCGCGCAAGTTCGATCATGGCGCGGTGGCCGGCCTGCGATTCGGGCGTACCCCGCCGAAACGCACCGTGCACGTAGCCGCCGTAGAGAATCATGCGCGCCACTCGTTCTGGGTGCCGGACTGCATAGTTGATGCATGCGGTCGCACCTTGCGAGATGCCAAAAAGTGTCACGGGGGCTTCCGGTTTTGCTGCGGCGATGATGGACTCCAGATCCTCTGCCCACTGATCGACCCCTAACGTGCCTGTCGACCAGTCACTCATGCCGCAGCCCCGCTCATCGAAGCGCACGAAGCGCGTGTGACCTGAGAAAAACTGAATCCAGTGTTTCCAGATCGGGCTTTCCCACTCATATTCCAAGTGGGTAAGCCAGTTGGCGGCCTTGACCAGCAGCGGTCCTGAGCCGGACTCAGCCCACGCTAATTGGGTGCCGTCCGAGGCTTTGAGGTAGCGGACGCGCTGACGGAGCTTGATCGGGTCGATGCTTCCCCCTTACCGGGACAATTGTCTCGGCTACAACCATTCGATTCTATGCCAATCGGGACAAAGCGCCGATTTCATGCCGTGAGCATCAAAGGCATTCTGCCCTCTTAACCAAGGAGAACCTCATGCTCAAAAGATCGCTTTACTTCATTTGCGGCCTCACCTCTTACATTATTTTCTTGGCCACGTTCTTGTATGCGGTCGCCTTCGTTGGCGGCTTTTGGGTGCCAAGCCGCCTTGACGGTGCACTTACGACCTCGATGCCCTTGGCGATTGGCGTTGACTGTCTGCTGCTGACCGTATTTGCTCTGCAACACAGCATCATGGCGCGGCGCTGGTTCAAGGAGCGTTGGACGCAAATCATCCCATGGGCCATCGAGCGATCCACCTACGTGCTTTGTGCCAGCCTTGCTCTGTTACTGCTGTTCTGGCAATGGCGGCCCATCGGCATTCAAGTGTGGTCGATTCAGCATCAAGCGGTCCGCTGCATCATCTGGGCATTGTTCGCCGCGGGATGGGCCACGGTGCTTGTAGTCACGTTCCTCATCAACCATTTTGATTTATTCGGGCTAAGGCAAGTTTGGCTGCCACTCATCGGCAAACCATACACGCCGGTGTCATTTCGCGAACCGTTGCCGTATCGGATCGTGCGCCACCCCTTGTACTTTGGATTTTTAATGGCGTTCTGGATGACCCCGAACATGACGCTGGCCCATTTGCTCTTCGCAGTGGCAACCACGCTCTATATCCTCATCGCCATTCAGTTCGAGGAAGGCGATCTCATCGCCGAACATGGCGCCGTGTATGAGGCGTACCGCCGGCGCGTGCCGATGCTATTGCCTGGACGCAGGCGGCCGGCCCTCTAATGCGGCCGACGCAGCGGCAGGGACACGCAGGGCGCGAAAAAAGAGGTGGCGGGCGATGACCACTACCGGGTGAATGCGGGTCGCCCGAGACTTTCGAAATCTCCTGTAAAACTCAAGCATCACGAAACGGTGAGACGACTGCTTACAGTTATTCGGGGGGTCCTGTGTGACAGCTATCGCTTCGAAGCAGCGATAGCTCCTCATCAGATTAGACAGGCGCCTATATAAATAAAATATGCAATCTAGGGCCACCGTGCATGATAAGGCTTGGCGTTATCGTTCAAATTCGATTTAACCGAGATCGGGCCATCTCCGTCGTTCGTCTTAACGGATGTCAGGCGCGCGAAGGCTATGCCGCGTAAGCCAATGAACAAAGTGAGCAACGCTTCCGAAATACCCCTTGATCGAACAAGGCCGCAAGACCCTGAACCGCAAGAAGCATTGAGGTTGCGCTAGGCCGCTTCCAGCCGTCGCCCATCACTTCGGCATACGTGCTTTTCGGGCCTCATCTTCGCGACGCATTCGCTCGCGCACTCCATCATCGATGCCTCGGCCCTCCGTCATGGGCGTGAATAAACTGCCTTTTGTCACCGGCGCTGGCGTTCTATGGAGCCATTTCCGCCAGCCTGCAACGATCCTTTTGGCCACATCTGGGGTGCTGCTATAATGGGAGGAGGATCTCGACCCTGACGAGATCGAACGCCGGGCAAAGGATTATTTCGCACAGTGAAGTGCAGCAGAGGGATAGTGGCGTGACTGTCGGCCATCCGCTCCAGGAGGATACAGAAATCAACCGCCTCACTGGCTCGAACAAACGAGAGAATCGAACCGCGGCCGACGGGGCAGCTATGGGGTTGTCATCTGCTTGGCTGTTGCCGGTTCTTGTGCTTTTGTCAGGATGTGCCGCTGTCATTCCTCCGGCCGCGAGGGCCACCCAAGGCGGTACCTCGCCAAGCGATAAGCCTGCGATGGTGATGCAGAATTGCGATGGGACAATGACCGTGAGAAAAGACGGTTCGGACGCAAATTCCAAGGACAGTGCCGCTAAAAACGGGCTGATCATTCCCGCCCAGGCCATCGCGCCCACAGTGCGGGCTTCAGAAAAACAGCAGGGTATAATCTCGCCCTTCTAAAATCTGCTGCGAACAATTACGCCGGGAGTCACGCATGAGGATGGCTTGTTTCTGGGTTGTAACGGCGGGGTTGCTGCTGCCGTTTTGCAGGGCTTACGGGCAATGGCAAGGCGCGGATCAAGATGGGACCGTCGTGAATGCGCCAACGGTTTGCAACGACGGCACAATTTCAGTGAGTGTGGCCCGGGCGTTCTTCGATGGCGAATGGGTATTCAGAGGTGATTTGTGGGAAGTTAGGGGTTGGGATAGCGTTGCGCCGGGAAAGTGCCAGGCAATTGGAGAAGTGAGGCGCTATTTCAGCGGCAATCTCCTCAACAGAACGCACTCGGTGACCTTGCTCGCTTTTGCCTTCGAAGACTCGGCGGGCACGTGGGGGGCTGTCCACGTTTCCGATACGACGGACGGGATATTCAAACCCTCCAACGAGCATCTTTGCGTGAGCCATGACGCCTTTTCGAATTGGCACCCCGTCTCGCACGGAGGCCCAGGGAGTGACTGCGCGAAACCAGGCTACTTCCTCATTCCGGCGTCGCTCGAGTACACCGCGGACACGCATTACGGCTACTACGGTGGCCAAATGGCGTACAGCAACCCCAAGGACTTTCTACATGTCAGGGTGGATTCAAGCAGCCGGGCGATTTCTTTGGGACCGCAAAGTTCGTCCCATGCACCCAGCACTGCCGATGCCGTGGGATCTGCCGCTACCGAGGGTGATTCGTTCGGCGATCAGGTACGGAAGGCCTTGGCGAAGGCCGTCGTCGAGGCTGGTACCAAACCGGCGCCGAAGTTCGATCAAGCGGCGTCTGATGCGCAGTCACGAGCGGCGTGGCTCAAGGCGGTACGAGAAGACGTAACGGACTACATTGCCGCGTCCGCAACCGGTTTCGACGCCTACAAAAAGGGCGACAGCACTCCTGTTTCTGGGAACCGAGTATGGGAGTCCAAGGTTAAACCACAATTGGCCAGGGGTTGCTGGGTAATTCAGGGAGACGCGACGGCCACATTTTCGTGCCTATTGTTCACCGACTCCGATCTCAACAAGCTTCATTCGTTCTACACAAACTTGACCGACGATATAGGGGTCTCGTTGCCAGCGGACTGGAAAGCCGATGCGGTGCCGCCTTTTGGGGGCGATCTGCCGAGCAAGAGCTTTCAGGCATCGAGCGGTGCCCACGGAGAGATCTGGATCGGCCGTGCGGACTCCGGCAACGGATACGAGTTGCACTATCAAGTGGTCTCGGCAGCCATCGCGGTCACGACCCCCGCTGCTCCAGTTGATGACCCCGTCGGCGATGGAGGATTTATTAGGCCCCCAAGCAAGCCTTGATCGACGTAATGCAGCGCATCGCATGAGACCCGAGTCAAATATGACTCACGAGTTATGTCTTTGATTTGCAAAATATAGCGTGGTCCTTTTTGAAGACTCGCCCTGCAAACTGACATGGGGTAACAGCTGCCGCATGAGGCTACACCGAATCAAAATATCGCTGAAATGATGCATGAGGCGGATTCTTCGCTGCAGCTTGTCGACTAGCTTTAATTTTTTGGGGAACAGCCGACTTAAAATAAACTCCGCCCGAGGGGAGTGGCGGATCGATATTCCAACCAAGAGTTCGGCTCCCTGGGTGAGATTCCGGGGCCTAACGTGTTGGATCAAGTCATTGGCCCCGGCCCCGGATTCACCGCCGAAGTAAGGGAAATGATGAGGAGTGTCGGCTCCGTATCTGCAGGGGCATAATATTAGGGCTGGTGATGGCTGCGAGGCGGCTAAACTGGAGTCGGCGGCAGTCGGCCAAATGCGGCAGTTCGACGCCCGGAAATGGTTTCCGGTAACCGGCCGCAGGGCCGCCCGGAACAGGGAAGGGACCCCGGGGGGAACAGGCTGGTCCTTTCCTATATAGTGTCCACCTCGTCCCTACTTGGGAACTAGGATCGTAGCGGAGGTAGAAATGCCAACTGCGGATCATGCGAAGGCGCTATTGGAAAGTGTCGCGGCGCGCTACGCGTCAATAAGTTCGTACTCCGATCGCGGTGCAGTGCACACGCAACTCAACAA
>Ga0193726_1000459_pt1 | contig 42705 bp, 29 predicted proteins | sample H2c1metaG_FD_144928 | JGI IMG/M metagenome (GOLD analysis project Ga0193726, IMG submission 144928) | Soil microbial communities from a riparian zone of the East river system, Colorado, United States - H2c1 | ecosystem: Environmental > Terrestrial > Soil > Riparian zone | place: USA: East River... | reverse complement strand
TTCCGCTGGCTCTTGTCGCCGAACTGACCCACCGCTGCCCACTGCACTGCGTCTATTGCTCCAATCCCCTCGAACTCACCCAGCGCCATGCCGAACTGCCGACCGAACAGTGGATCAACGTTTTCCGCGAAGCCGCCGAATTGGGCGTCCTGCAAGCCGACTTCACCGGCGGCGAACCTCTCGCGCGCCTCGATATCCTCGAGCTCATCCGCGCCGCCCGCGCTGCAGGCCTCTATGTAAACCTGATCACCTCCGGCCTCCCGCTCGATGAACAAAAACTGTCCGCCATGGTTGCCGCCGGTCTGGACCACATCCAGCTCAGCTTCCAAGGCGCCGACGAGGTTACTGCGAGAGAAATCTCCGATACCAAGACCCACGCGCAAAAACTAAAAGTCCTCGCGTGGTTCAAGCAACATCGCCTCGCCGTAACCCTGAATTTCGTGATTCACCGCCGCAACATCGATCAAATTCCTGCAATGCTCGCCATTGCCGAATCGAGCTGCGCCACTCGCGTCGAATTCGCCAACGTGCAGTACTACGGCTACGCCTTCGCCAATCGCGAAAATCTTCTTCCTACGCGCGCGCAGCTCGACCGCAGCATCGCGCAAATAAAGGAAGCGCAAGAACGCCTCAAAGGAACAATTCGCATCGAATACGTAGTCCCGGACTATTACGCAAAGTATCCCAAGCCTTGCGTGGGAGGCTGGGGCCGTAAACTAATCCTGATCAAACCGAATGGCGACGCGCTTCCCTGTCATGCCGCCGACGTCATTCCGAATCTGAAATTTGCCAACGTGAAGAACGGAACTTTGCGCGAAATCTGGGAATCCTCTGAAGCCTTCCAGAAATTTCGTGGCCAGGACTGGATGCAGGAACCCTGCAGGTCTTGCGACCGCCGCGAGGTCGACTTCGGCGGCTGCCGCTGCCAAGCCATGCTAATCGCATCCGACCCCGCCGCCACCGATCCGGTCTGCACCTTGTCCCCGCAGCGCGAACGGGTCGACGCCCTTCTCGCCACAATCAATTCCGCCACCGCCGACTCCCTGGGGGCCATGCCCGCCGCTCCACAACTCCTCACCCCGCCGTGGTTGTACCGCCCGAACCCTTCCTGAACTTTCTTGTTGTAGAATCGCGGCGCACACTTGGCAGGAGGCCGAATGAGCTCCCTAGGCAGCTTCTTACGCAGAGCCCTTTTCCTTGTTCTTCTAGCAATCCTCGCCACCTTCACAGCATCCGCGCAATCAAACTACCAGGCAACCGCGGAAAATCTGAAAGCCCGCGAAGAATTTCGGGACGCCAAATTCGGTATGTTCATCCACTGGGGCGTCTACAGCGTCCTCGGCGACGGCGAATGGGTCCTCCACAACCGCAAACTCACTCTTGCCGAATATGAAAATCTCCCGAAATTTTTCGATCCCGAGAAATTTGACGCCCAAGCCTGGGTGACCCTCGCCAAAGCCGCCGGAATGAAATACATCACCATCACTTCGCGCCACCACGATGGCTTCGCAATGTTCGATTCCAAGATTTCCGATTGGAACATCGTCAAGCGCACCACCTACGCGAAGGATCCTCTAAAGCAACTCGCCGACGAAGCCCATCGTCAAGGCCTCAAACTCTTTTTCTATTACTCGCAGCTGGACTGGCATCACCCGGACTATTTCCCGCGGGGCAAAACCGCCTGGGACAACGGCCGACCCGATCGCGGAAACTGGGACTCCTATCTGGATGAGTTCATGGACGGCCAATTGCGCGAACTGCTCACCAACTACGGCCCCATCGGAGGCATCTGGTTCGACGGCATGTGGGACAAGCCCGAGGCTGACTGGCATCTCGATAAAACGTATGCGCTCATCCATCAGTTGCAGCCCGCCGCACTGATCATTCCCAATCATCACCAGGCGCCCAAACCCGGCGAAGACGTGCAAACATTTGAGCGCGATATTCCCGGCGACAATTCGGCAGGCTTCAACACAAAATATGTGAGCGAAAATTTGCCGCTGGAGAGTTCCAACACACTCAACGGTTCCTGGGGATTCAATATCGGCGACCACGCGTACAAAAGCCCGGAAGAAGTTGAGGAAATGCTGGTCCGCGCAGCCGGCAATAATGCAAATCTTCTCCTGAACATCGGCCCGCTGCCCAATGGGGAAATTCAGGACGAATTTATTGCGCGCCTGCACGCCGTGGGTGAATGGCTGTCCCGCTACGGCGTTGCCATCTATGGCACTCGCGGTGGTCCACTGGCCCCGGCGGACTGGGGCGTCACCACCCAAAAAGGCGAAGCCATCTACGTTCATGTCTTGCATTGGAACGCACCACTGCTGGCCCTTTCTCCCATCGCGAGGAAAATCAGCAGCGCCCGCGAACTCACAACGAACTCGACAGTTGGATTTACCCAGGATTCCAGCGGAGTCGTTTTAAAACTTCCGCCAGGCGCCAAAGGCCAAGCAGATCGCGTGATCGTTCTCGCCTGTTCAAGGGACTAAACGAAAAGTTTAGCCGCAGGTAAACGTCGAGGGTTCTAGGTTCCTGTCGGAACCTGGGCTTCTGCGCCGCCGGCATTCTGCAATCTGAAAACCACGCGTGCGATATACACCAAGCTTCCCACCAGGCAAACGGTTCCAAACACTGCCAGCGTCATCGGCGCGCCAAAATGTTTTGCCAATCCCCCGGCCAGTAGCGCTCCGAGCGGCTGAACCCCCATGAACATGGTCGCGTACACCGCCATCACTCTGCTTCTCAGTGCGTCCGGCACACGATTCTGCACCGTTGTATTGGTCGCAGCCAATTGCGAGGTCGCCGCAAATCCCACAGCAAACAAAACTGCCGCCGACAGCCAGAATACTTTCGACTGTGAAAAGACAATCACTCCCAGCGAACAGATGGTCGCCATCGCGGCAATCCATTTCGCCAATCCCTGGTAACTTGTCCGCGCGGCAAACTGCAGTGCTCCGAGCGTTGCACCGATCCCCCCCGCGCTCATCAGCAAACCGAATCCCCGCGCGCCGCTGTGCAATATATCTTTCGCAAAAATCGGCATGAACACGGAGTACTGAAATCCAAGCAAGCTCAGCAAACTCGAAATCAAAAGAGCCGAACGAATCGGAAAGTCGCTCATCGCAAACCGATAGCCGTCCACAAAATTGCGAAACGGAGAACCTTGCGGCGCCTTTTGTTCGTGCTTGGCAAGCCGCATCGCCAGCAGGGCCACCAGCACCGCCACAAAGCTCACACCATTCAGAAGGAAGCACCAGCCTTCGCTGCTCCGCACATGGCGCGCCTCAAAAAACGCAATTGTCAGTCCGCCGATCGCCGGTCCCACGACGCGAGCCGCATTGAAAATGGATGAGTTCAGTGCAATCGCATTCGGCAAGTCGGCCTTCCCCACCATTTGGACGAGAAAGGCTTGTCGAATCGGGATGTCGAACGCGTTCACCACTCCCGTTAGAAACGCGATGAATATCAGCTCCCAGACGCGAATAACCCCGGCCAAGGTGAGAGCGGCCAGCAAGAATGCCAGCACCATGGAAGTGGACTGTGTCCAAATGACACCAAGGTGCCGGTTGTACCGGTCTCCGATATACCCGCCCACCGACGCCAGCAAAAGAATCGCAATCTGGTTGGCAAATCCAAACAACCCGAGCAAAGCGGCCGATCCGGTCAGTTTGTAGACCAGCCAAAGCTGGGCCGTGGACTGCATCCACGTGCCGATCAAGGAAATCAGTTGTCCAAAAAAGAAAAGTTGAAAATTGCGATGTTGCAGGGCGCGGAACCGCGACACTCTAAACATCTCCTTTTCGAATCGAGCAATAAGTATAACGCCCCGCGAGCAGCCAGCAATCCAAGGCTCTCAGGGCTCCCGACCAATTTGGTTCATGCGCTTTCTGTGATTTCTTCTGTCTGAAATAAAAAGGCGCCGGAAAAAACGGCGCCTGGCATCTTCTGTTTTCCGACTCTGGGGCTCGCAACCGTCGACGGCCAGCGGGCCGCTACTCCGACGGCGGATCCGGCGACCCACCCACGTGCAGATGGCTTAGATCTCTCAATGTGGCCCGATCTTCATCATTCATTCCGCGGGTAAACTCCGGGTTGTCCAAATAGCGGTTCCGCGCCGACTCCGGCATGCTCTTGAGCACACCGAGCCTCTGCTGAATCGCCCGCTGCCTGGGCGGAGGCAACTGCTTCCACTTCGGTAGAATATCGTTCTTGATGTGATTCTGCTGTTCCGGCGACAGCTTTTTCCAGGTTTGGTATTTATCGCGCAGGTCCTGCTGTCTCTGCGGCGGCAAATTTCTAAACTGTTGCCGTTCCCGTAAAATATTCTTCTTTTCGTCCGGACTCATATCCCGGAAGCTCTTTTGATTCCCCTGCGGACGATTCGCGTTCGGAGGGCGATTCGGATTGCCATTCGACGGCGGCCGATTGGGATTTACGTTCGGCTTCGCCCCTCCTTGCTGATGTTGCGGCGGAGACGAATTCCTCTCCGAGCTCTGCGGCCGCGGCGGCTTCGGCGCATTTCGTCTGGGCTCCGGGCGGGGAGGGCGCCGCTGCTCCCGCACCTCTTGCCGGTGAAATCCGCCACTTTGCGCGGGCTTTTGCGGATAATTTCCGCGGGGGCGCTGAGCCATCGCAGACAGCGCCAACATCGCGCAGGCTACCAGCACGAAAGCACACTTGGCGAATTGGAGAACTGTTCTCATCCCTGCTTACATGTTTTGCGAATCGGTATCGGCATCCTGCTGATTCGAATCATCCGCCTGCGCGCCTTGCGACAAATCCGACAGCGGCTCGAAATTCGTCAACACATCATAATTTTCCAACACCGGAAGATCCTGCTCAATTTGCGCGTCGTTTTGCTGGGCCACCTGATTCGCATCCGGCTGCGCGCGCCCACCCAACCAGATTACCGCTACGATCAACATGGCAGCCGCAAATACCGGCCGCGCCGAAGGCTTCAGCCACGCCCACCAGCTCTGCTTCACCGGTTCGGCGGCTACCAGCGCGCGCACGCGTATATCAAACGCCGCTGAAGGTTCAATCGCCGGCAATTCGCCCAGCAAATCGCCCACCGCACGAAATTCACTCACGCGCACACTGCACGCCGCGCACATCGCCAGATGCTTTTCCATCTCGGCATGTTCGCCGGCCTTCAGGCGCCCGTCGATGTATCCCAGAATCTTGTTTTCCATTCGTCCACAGCTCATAACAACCTTCCTTCACTTACCCAAGGTCACTTCGCATGCTGCGCCACGAGCGGGGCTAGTTCCACTCGCAACGTTTCGTACGCCCGAAACAACAATGACTTCAGCGCGCTCTCCGAGCACTCCAGAATCTTGGCGATTTCACCGTAGTCCAACTCCTGATACTTATGCAATAAAACCGCTGCGCGTTGCTTCTCCGGCAATTTATTAATCGAATGCAGGATCATTTTCCTGCGCGCTTCGTCCACCAGGTGCTGTTCGATGTTCGGATGTTTTTCCGGAATGTCCAGGGTCCGCTCGTCTCCATCTTCGGCATCCGTGGTAATCGGGGCATCAATGGAAATCTCCATGCGCTCGTGGCGATGATCCCGAACCGAATTCAGCGCCAGGTTGGTGGCGATACGAAAAAGCCAGGTCGTGAATTTTGCGCTCGGCACATACTCTTCGCGCGCGCGATACACCCGCAGAAAAACTTCCTGGGCCAGGTCTTCGGCCTGCTCCCGGTTGCGTACCATTCTGTAAAGGAAATTGACCAGCGGACTCCGATAGCGATGCAGGAGAAGTGCAAACGACTGTTCGTCGCCTGCCTTCACGTCCAGCATCAGTTGGACGTCCGTTCTGGCCATGGTAGCCACACTGTACCAAACACGTGTGCTATCAGAAAGTTGCAAGTAAACCGGGCCCGGCCAGCCGTCTGGAACGTTCCGGGCAAACCCGGCTGACGCCGCAGGCACGGTCCGGCACCCCTTGCAAGCTCGGCTGCTCTGGCCGCTAGACGTGGAACAAGTGCTGCAAAATCAACATACTAGCTAAACCGACAAAAACCAGCAGGGCCATTCGCCAATTCGGCTCTTTATTCACTTCCGGCAGAAGGTCGGTAGCGGCCACGTACAGCGTCACTCCCCCGGACAGCGGCAAAGCGTATTTCAGCTGGCCTTGCAGCGAACTTGTCAGCACCACGCCCAGTATTGTGGCGGCCCCCAATAGCCCGGCCGACAGAATGGCCTTCTGGCGCCCCTGGCCGCTGGCCAAAACCACCGAAGCCACGGTAAATCCCTCCGGCAATTTATGCAAAAAGATCGCCACAAAAATCGCCACGCCCAGCCAGGTTGAAACCAAAAACCCGGCCGCAATGGCCACCCCATCAAAGAAAGTGTGAATTCCCAGTCCAATCAGGACCGTGGCATGTCCGTGGCCATGACTTTCGTGCCCGCAATCCGATTGATCACCAAAATGAAAATGAGGCGCAATGGTGTGCTCAAATAAATGCACCAGAAAATATCCAATTAGCACGTACAGCAACGCATCCGGGCCTGACAACCGAATCGATTCCGGAATCACCTCAAGAAACGCCACAGCCAGCATGTAACCGGCGCCCAGCGCCACAAAATACTGCAAAAATTTGCGCGGCCAATCCTTCCGCACTACAAAATACCCGCCGAGCAAATTCCCCGCCGCGGCCACCAACCCCAGCCCGGCCGCCAGCGCCACCCGAACCGCCAACTCATGGGTCATAAGATTTTCACGACCGAAACCTCAAGCGAACTTTCTCACCCGATAAAAAAGAAGCACAGACAAAGTCTGTGCCAAAAAAATTCTCGCGACCCGGAACGCGCTCCAATCGCAAACCTCGCAAGCGAACTCTCCCCCGGTAAACTCTGCGTCCTAGGTGCAAAGGCTTGCCTCGTTGCCGTGGTCTTTACTTCGCTATCTCACTGCGCGCTTGCTGCGTTTTTTATCCCGAATGCCGGAACAAAATCACATCGCCTTCCTGCACAATGTACTCTTTGCCTTCCAGTCGCACCTGCGCCTTTTCCCGCGCCACCGCCAGACTCCCCGCTGCCAGCAAATCATTCCACCGCACCACTTCTGCGCGAATAAACCCCTTCTCAATGTCGCTGTGAATCGCTCCAGCCGCTTTCACCGCATTCGACCCCTTGCGAATCGTCCAAGCCCGAACCTCCGGCTCGCCCGCCGTAAAAAATGAAGTCAAGCCCATCAACTCATAGGTAGCCCGAATCAACCGATTCAACCCCGGCTCTTTAAGTCCGTAGGAAGCCAGAAGTTCGGCCGCCTCCTTGTCATCCATCTCCGCTAGTTCGGCTTCGAGCCGTCCACAAATGGCCACCACGGCAGCGTTCGGCCTTCCCTGCAAGGAAGTCAGTTTGTGCCGCTCTACCGCCGTATCCAGCTTGTCCGCTTCGTCATCCCCCAGATTCAAGACAAACAATACCGGCCGCGCAGACAAAAACAAGAATCCGCCAATCGGCCGCCGCTCGTCCGGAGTCAATTCAAGTTCCCGCAAGGGCTTCTCTGCTTCCAGATGCGCCTTGCACTTTTCCAATACAGTTTTCTCAAGCTGCAAAACCGGATCGGCCTTTTTCTTCAAATCCTTGTCCAACCGCTCGAGCCGCCGCGTGATCTGATCGTGGTCCGCCAGAATCAATTCCAATTCCAGGTTCGTCGCGTCCCGCAAAGGATCGATCGTCCCCGCCGCGTGCGGCACCGACGGATCGTCAAAGACGCGCAAAACATGCGCAATCGTATCCACTTCGCGAAGCGGAGCCAGCGCATCGCGGTTGCGATCCTTCTGCATCCCCCCCACATCCACGTATTGCACTGTGGCATACGTGATTTTTTTCGGATTATAAAGCTTGGCCAACTCCAGCAGTCGCGGCTCCGGCACTTTTGCCACGCCCACGTGCGTGGTCTGCGACCCCGCCTTACCCTCCAGATTTGCCTTCGTCAAAATCCGGAACAGCGTCGTCTTCCCAACCTGTGGTAGTCCAATAATTCCTGTCTGCATAAACCCGAGATTTTAGCACATCAAGCCGCTCCTGCATTGGCGCTTGCCGCCGCAGGGGCCGAGTTAGGTGGTCGCCCGGCCCGTGCCATTTGTGCTTTGCGCTTGCCGCTTCTCCCCGTGTTCCCTTCCTGCTTTTCTCACCCGACAACCTGCGCTATCTTTATTTTCGCCATGACCTCTGCAAAATTTACGTTTTCGTTCGACCTCGATGTGGCCACAAAGCATCTCGCCGCCACTCACCCCAATCTCGCCCGGGTCATTGAACAATGCACACCCTTCCAACTCGACGAAGCACTGGCCGAATCTCCCTACGACGCGCTCATCGAAGCAATCGCTTATCAATCCATCTCCGGTAAGGCCGCCGCCACCATCTTCGCCCGTGTCAAAGCACTCAGCGCCACCGGCGGCATTCCCGCTCCGCAAGAAATGCTAAAACTGCGAACCCAAGCCCTCCGCAAAGCAGGCCTGTCGGGCGCGAAAGTCCTGGCCATGAAAGACCTTGCCCAGAAAACCATCGACGGCATCGTCCCCACCATAGCCGAAGCTGAAAAGCTGTCCGACGAAGAACTCGTCAAACGGCTCATCTCTGTTCGCGGGATCGGCGCCTGGACCGTTGAAATGTTCCTGATTTTTCGTCTCGGCCGCCCCGATGTGCTCCCTATCCACGACCTCGGCGTACAAAAAGGCTGGTCCGTCACCTACAACAAGAAACACAAGCCCAAGCCCAAAGAACTCCTCAAATTTGGTGAACAATGGCGTCCCTACCGCACCGTCGCCAGCTGGTATATGTGGCGGGCCTTTGAACGCGCCGGCTATGCCACCACCAACAAAATCCGGGAACGCCAACCGCGCAGGAAAAAACTGGCAAAACAGACCAAGTCCCACGCCAATCCAAGAAAGAAATCCAAATCCAGGTAAGTTCAGCTGCGCTGCGCTACCGGATGCAAAGCTCGCGCGTCTGAACCTATAGGGACTCCTGCCCCATAAATGACGATCGAATCGTCGCTGCTTCACCCAGCGTCCCGGTTCAGCTCCTGAGGAAACGATTCGTGGAGACTCACGCATCCCCAAAGCCCGCGCCATTCCTGTTCTCCCGAATCGCAGCCCCTCTCCACACCGTGCTGGTTCTTGCTGCCATAGCCGTCTACAGCCTTTCCGGCAAGTTCCGTTCCGTTGCAATGCAATCCGCCGACAGCATCAACCGCGTCGCTCTCTACGAGCGCACGCTACTCTTTGAATGGCTGCTCCTGGCCTTCGTACTGGTCGGTGTCCGCCTCCATGGTTCCCCGCTTCATGCCGTGCTGGGCCAGCGCTGGCAATCTGCCCTGCAAATCCTCAAAGATATCGGCATCGGCGCAGCCTTCTTCATCATCACCACGCTGCTGGCCTCGACCATCGGCCCGCACTTCGGCGGCGGCACGCCGGACCAAGTTCTTCGCCTGCTCCTTCCGCGCGGACCATTTGAAAAAGTTCTCTGGCTCGCCGTTGCAATCACCGCAGGAATCTGCGAAGAAGCGATTTATCGAGGCTATCTGCAGCGCCAATTCACGGCGCTGACACAAAACATATCAGCTGGAATTGTCCTCTCCGCCGCCTGCTTCGGCGCCGTACACGCCTATCAAGGCCTGCGCATGATGATTCAGATTGCCCTGCTGGGTGTCTTGCTCGGGCTCCTGGCACATTGGCGCAAGACCACTCGGCCCGGGATGATCTCGCATGCCATCCAGGACTCTCTCGCTATTTTCATAAGGCACTAGAGCCGGTTGGAGACACCCGAAATCTGCTTTCTCCAATAAATCAGGCATTGTATCCAGAAGTCCTGCGTCGTAAATTGTTTCATGCCCCTGAAGCAATTCTTCGCCTCGCAACTCCGCGCTCCGCACGGATGGTTTGGCTCCCATGTCACCGCCAATCTCTTAAATCGCCACAACAAGAAAATCATCGATTCTACGCTGGCCCTCCTGGAGATCGCGCCGCAACACCATGTCCTTGAAATTGGGTTTGGAGGTGGCTACTCCCTGCAGCGGTTGACTCACGGGTATCGCGCCTCTGCCGTTACCGCTATCGATATCTCTCCTGAAATGGTGCATAAAGCGCAATCCAATTTCAGCCGCGAGATCAGACAAGGCCGCCTTCGCGTGCAAATAGGCGACGTTTCGCATATGCCTTTCGCCGCGTCGGTCTTCGATCGCGCCTTCACCATCAACACCATTTATTTCTGGCCCGACCCCGCCAATGCCCTCGCCGAAATTCGTCGCGTTCTCAAAGAAGGAGCGCTGCTGGCCATCTCCATCCGTTCCCGTGAAAAGATGCAAAAACGTGAATTCACCAAATACAATTTCCAGCTTTATGCGCCGCAGGACGTGCATCGCATTGTGGAACACGCGGGATTCCGCAATGTTCATATCGACCATCAGGATGCCCACAAGACTGTTGATCAAGCCATCATTCTCGGAACACGCTAGTTTCCGGCCAAGCGAAACTGTTTCCTGCCCCCAAAATCCCTAACTCGGGAGGATTCTTTTAGAAACTGGAGCATTTAGATTTCCCTTGCTCCGGGCTCGGCTAATCTATTTGTAAATCCGGCTGTTGCCAGTTCTAAAGCAGCCTTTCAACCACTCTCCTTCTAGCTGCTTACCGCTTTATGTATCAGTAATAAACAAGTGAGGAACCAAATTGGCCGCATGGCTATTCGTTTGCCACTACTTCGTCAACTCTTGTGCGGAGACTGCCTCGCTACATCTTCAGTACAGGTCCGCTCACCAAAGCGGCGCACAACTGACATTTCTCGAAGGAGATCAGCCACATGCATAGAAAAGCGATGGTAGTGGTTCGCTTGTTGTTCTGTCTTGTTTTGGCAACTGCCGCACGAGGCCAACGCCTGGACGGCAGCCTGCGGGTCGAAGTCGGCGACCAGAGTGGTTCGGCCATCACCGACGCCAGGGTAACGGTCACCAATCAGGATACCAACGTCTCCGTGTCCACCACCGCTTCCAGCGCCGGCACCTACGTATTTCCAAACCTTCTGGTCGGAACCTATCAGGTCACAGTCGAAAAAGATGGCTTCAAGAAAGCCATTCAGCGCGATGTCACAGTGGAATCGAATCAAATCGCTGAAGCCAAGATCGCACTCGAGCTCGGCGCAGTCTCCTCAACTGTCGAAGTTGAGGCCGGCGCGGACCTCGTTAAAACGGAATCTTCCACCCTCGAGGCCACTTTCAGCGGACGAGTCGTTCAGGATCTTCCCGTCAACACCCTCGGCGGCGACGTCAAAGAATTCGCGGTTCTCGCGCCTGGCACGACCACCCAGCAGGGCGGAGTTCTTGGCTCCGGAGGTTCGATCGGCGGCCTGCGCCCCCGTTTCAATGGCTTCAATATCGACGGCGTTGAAGACAACAAGCTCGACACCAACGGCCCCACGCAACCTGTTATTCAGGAATCCATCGCTGAATTCACGCTGCTCACCAACCAGTTCAGCGCCGATAACGGTCACTCTGCCGGCGGCCTCTTCAATATCGTCACCAAATCCGGCACCAACAACTGGCATGGCGCTGGATGGGAATACAATCGCAATCGTAACTACGATGCCTTCGACAACCAGCAAAAGGATCGCGGACTGAAAGATCGTTTTGACTACAACCGCATGGGCGCCAGCGCTGGCGGCCCCCTGAAAAAGGATCGCCTCTTCATCTATGGCGCTTACGAATTTCAAAACAACGGCACCGCCGCTTCCAGTCCTCAGGTCAGTCTTCCCACAGCAGATGGCTTGGCAACCCTGAATGTCCTCGCAGCCAATGACGCCGTGCGCCAAATCCTGGCACAGTTCCCCGTCGCTCCCACAAACGACGCTGGCACTGTCGATGTCATTACCGGCGGCACCACGACAGCTATTCCCGTCGGCAATCTCACCACCGTCGCTCCCAGCTTTTCCAATCAGCATGATTTCATTGTCAATGGTGACCTTACTACCGGAAAACATCAGGTCAGCACGCGCTACCTCTACGACCGCTTCCGTGCTCCCGACTTCAATCTTAGCCTTCCCGCTCCTCAGTTCCTGGGCACCAGCGAAGCAGACGGCCGCAAAGCCATTATTTCTGATACATGGACCATTTCCAATCGTGTCGTCAACAATCTTCACGGCTCCTACTCACGCTCGGTCGGGCCTCAATTGGTTGCTCCAGCCGGCTTTGAAAATTTCCCGAACGTGATCATTGACGACCTCTCCGCGGTTAACATTGGTCCCGAACAAAATGCTCCGCAAAGTTACACGCAGAACGTTTATCAGCTCGCGGACACCGTCAACTATATCCGCGGCGCACACGCGTTTAAGGTCGGCGTTGAAGGCAAAAAATATATCGCTCCCACCAACGGGGTTCCTCGCGGACGCGGTGAATGGGACTACGAATCGCTCAGCCAGCTCATCAACGACTTCATTCCCACGGGCGCTCCCAACGGGGCTCTCCGCGGCGCCGGTTCGGGTAACGTGGCCAGCAACTACAACGCGTTTTACATTTTTCTGCAGGACGATTGGAAGGTAAATTCGCGTCTCACCATCAACGCCGGCATCCGTTATGAATATTCCGGTACGCCGCGCGCTGAAAATCTTCAGACCATCAACGCGATCTCTGACGATCCTTCGCTCGGCATTTTCTTTCGCACGCCAAAGCCTGACGTTAACAACTATGCTCCTCGCGTCGGATTCGCGTACGACCCCACCGGCCATGGCAAGTGGGCGATTCGTGGCGGCGTCGGCGTAGCGTATGACGTCACACCGAACAACTTCGCCATTAATAGCTTGCCGCCGCAATTGCAAACCGAACAAAAGCCTATCATTACCTGCGCTCTGCCCGGGGCCCCTGCGTGGTGCGCAACATTTAATCCAGCCAATGCCGGTGATCCAACCGCAGGCCAGGGCTTCCTTCAGGGCGGTGGCCTGTTGCAGGTAAACGTTCCCGCCACCACTCAGGCCGACGCCCGCGCAGGAACCGGCAACCTCATCTTGGATCACGTTTCTCCTAAGATCCTGACAGCCACTCTCGGCGTTCAGCACGAGCTGTTCAAAAATTCCAGCGTGGAACTCCGTTATGTTGGCACTCGCAGTTTGAGCCTGCCCGTGCAACGGAGACTTAACTCCGTTTCCGCCTTTGACCCGCGGTTTGGATCTCTCGGCGGCGACCTCACGCCACTGCCCACCTACATCAATGCGTCCGACGTTCCCGCCATAGTCGCCGTTCCTACCGATACGCTCGCGGACTTTGAAGCATTCAATCCGCAACCGTACTCTGTTGATGGCTTTTTCGGCGCTCTCACCACATTCCCGGCGTCTGGCTCCGGAACCTATCATTCCGTCTCCGCGGACTTCATCCATCGCTTTACGAAGGGCCTGTACTTCCGCGCCAACTACACGTTCTCCAAGAATATTGACAACGCCACCAACGAACTCTTCAGCAGCGTTGTCAATCCACGCCGTTCTCAAGACGGTTACAATTTTCCTGACGAACGTGGACTCTCTGCGCTCGACATTCCTCACAAATTGGCAATCAGCTGGGTCTACGACCTGCCCAACATCAGCACCGAGCACGCTTTCGTTCGCAAGCTCGCGCATGGTTGGGAATGGAGCGGCACCTACATAGCCGAATCCGGCCAGCCAGTAACGCCTCTCTCCGACGCTGACTCCAACTTCAATGGTGACGGCGCAGGAGATCGCACCATCATCAATCCGAACGGCCACGGTAACACCGGCTCGGTCGTCAACTTCCTCTGCAATGACGGGCCAGGCGGCGCCACTCGCCAAGTAGCGGTCACCACGGCTTGCGGTGATGGTGTCTCCGACAACAACATCGTCGGCTACGTCGCTGTAGATCCCTCTGCTCGTTATATTCAGGCGGGTCCAGGCGCTCGCGCCAATGCCGGGCGCAACACATTCCGCACTCCCGGTTTGAACATCTGGAACATGTCGCTCCTCAAGAACACCAGAATCACAGAGCGCTTCTCGCTCCAGTTCCACATCGACACCTACAACACGTTCAACCATCGCAACTTCAGCATCGGCCTGCCAACCAACAACGGCACCCTCGATGGCACCACCAACCCCAACCCGCTGAGCTCCGCCTATGTCAACGTCGACGACCCACAATTCCTGAACGCCCACGCCTTCAACGGCGGCGCTCGAAATATGCAGCTGGGTCTAAAACTGACCTGGTAAATCACTCAACCAGCATCACATACGCAAAACAAAGCGGGGGAGGCTCGCAAGAGCCTCCCCCGCTTTCCTTTTGACCATCCCACTACAATCGCCGCTTGGACTCTGCCTAATCTGCGGCAAACACAAAGCGTCTTTCGGCGGGTAGACCGAATTCCTCGCGTTCGAGAAGCCTGTTTGGAAGTCCGACCTGCACTTCGAACGTCGTCCTTTCGAGGCTGAGCGTAAGGATTGGCCGAATTCGCCTACCGGAGATATCCTAGTGCCGAGACGAACACCATGAGACAGCTCTTCACGAATCTTATGCGCGACGTGCGCTTCGCCCTGCGGCAGATTCGGAAACAGCCTGGGTTCGCCCTTATCGCAGTGATCGTTCTGGGGCTTGGGATCGGCAGTTCGACGGCGGTTTTTAGTGTGCTTTATCAGGCTCTACTCAAGCCGCTCCCCTACCCAGACGCGGAACGACTCTTGTTCGTCCACAATTACTTTCCCAAAAACCAAGTTTCGGTTGGGGGTGTCTCCGCTTTTGATTACGCCGAAATTAGGCGACATACAGATGTTTTTGCAAGCGCCGGCATCTTTTACTGGAACGATCTAACGCTGACCGGGCTGGACGACGCGCGTCATATCAACGTCGTCAACGCATCCGCAACCTTGTTTGATACTCTCGGCGTGAAGCCCCAGTTGGGTCGAATTTTCTCCGAAGTAGAAGATCAATACGGAAGGGCTGGCACCACACTCCTCAGCGACGGTTTTTGGCGCGGTGTTTTCGGCGCCGATCCTAATGTGCTCGGCCGTATCATCCATTTGAATGGAGTGCCCTACACGGTGATCGGCGTCATGCCGCGCAGCTTCCAGTTCCCCTCGCACGAAACTCAGCTCTGGATTCCTGTTGCACTGCCCCAGAGCGCGTTTACGATCCAGGGAGGACGACAAGAGAAGTGGCTGCATATGGTCGCGCGGATTTCTCCGGGAGTGACTCCCCAAAGAACGAAAGCGGCACTGCAAGCAATCGGCGACGAACTGGCAGCCACCCTCCCATCGTTCTACCAGACGAGCGACGGCTGGAGTTTCACCACGCGGCAGCTTGGCGATGAGCAAACTGAAGCGATCCGACGCTGGCTCTACCTTGCATTTGCCGCTGTATTTTCGGTTTTGCTGATTGCCTGCATCAATGTTAGCGGTTTGCTGTTAATCCGAGCGACCACACGGAATGGCGAAGTCGCCGTGAGAATGGCCATTGGTGCTACGAAATATCGGATTTTCCTGCAGATGCTGACCGAAACCAGCGTTCTGGTTTTTTCGGGTTGCATCTTGGGCGTTCTTTTCGCCATCTGGGCAGTTCACCTCGTTAATCTCTACGGACCACTCGCGCAGCCCACACCAGTACAGAGTTGGACCCTGTTTTTTGCACTGGCATTGGCGCTGATGAGCACCGTCTGCGCGGGACTGCTCCCGGCGCTGCTCACCGGGAACCTGCCCATCGAACAAGCACTGAAAGGCGGAGCGACGCGAACGTCAACAAGGAGCGGCGGCTGGAGGAACGGAATTGTGTCTGCCCAGATCGCCTTGGCAGTCGCTCTCATTTTTACGGCCACGCAGTTGAGCCGCAGCTTCCTCAATCTGACGCGCGTATCGGCGGGTTTCGCGCCGCTTCACGTTTGGACTGGCGCACTTGATCTGCCAAGCCGGAGCTACGTTGCTGATCAGAGTTGGAACGAGAGGTTCTTCGAGCCATTGCTAGGAGAGTTGGCATCTTTACCCGGAGTCGAGGCGGCGTCCGGCGCTAACGCGATTCCGTTTAATCCGAGCGGAGTCTGGACAGAAGAATTGCAATTGCCGGATCGGCCAAAAAAAAGCACTCCACCTCCGGAATCGCAGATCAGCATCACTTTCCCCGGCTACTTCGAAGCGATCGGAATTCCGCTTTTGCGAGGCCGTACGTTTACGAATCGAGACCGCGCAGGATCGCCGCTCGTTGCCGTGATTGATGAAGAATTGGCACACCGCTATTTCCCAGACGAGGAACCGGTCGGAAAACTAATCGGGAGCGGCGGTGCAAGGACGCCGGCCCGCATCATCGGCGTTGTCGGCAGCGTGCACAATAGGGACTTGGGGGGACCTCACGAACCGGAAGTCTACTATCCTGCGTTGCAAGAACGGGCCGAATCAATGTATCTCGTACTGCGCACGAAGGGCGATGTGGATCCAACCGTGGCGGCGCGCAAGGCCATCGCCAAATTCGATCCTGGCGTCGCGTTGTACGATGTGCAGACTATGGATGAGCGAGTTGCAGCGTCTTTAGAGCTCCGGCGTTTTGTCGCCTTCTTGTTGAATGGATTAGCAATCACGGGGATGGTGCTCGCGGTCGTTGCCTTGTATGGTTCGCTCTCTCATCTAGTCGAGCTTCGCCGACGCGAGATCGGAATACGGGTCGCATTAGGCGCCATGCATTCCCAAGTTGTGCAAATGATTCTTGTGCGCGGTGGGATCGTCGTGGCCGCAGGTCTCGTCGCGGGCGCTTTGGGTGCGGTTATCGCGGGGCTAGCGGTCCGAAGTCAATTATTTGGCGTGGAGCTCACAGATGCCCTTACCTGGACAAGTGTAGTCGGCGCAATTCTGATTGCCGCAGTAATTTCCGCATGGTTCCCAGCCTGGCGTGCAGCGCAGATCGAGCCGTCAGTGGCACTTCGCCACGAGTGACGCGGTACATGGTTGATACCGTAAAAGTAACCAGCTCAATTAGAACGGAGTTGTCGGGCGAGAGTTCAGCTCACGCCCGATGCGAGGCTTTGGAAATACGCCTTTTCGATTCTTGAGTTGCACCCCGCGCCTCGGCCAGACGTTCCATGGCGATTTGCGTTCCGCAAGATGGCGTTCATGTAGCGCTCACAAAAAAGAGGCTCACTCATTTCTGAGCGGGCCCCTTTTCCACCACAGCCAATTGTCGCGACTTAGAAATCCAGTCGCAACGAGAATTGCATCACGCGAGCCGGCTCCTGCCCGGCCAGCGTGCTGATTACGCCGAACGTGGAGGTTCCAATTCCCGTGTTCGGCAAGCCGAAATTCGCATGGTTGAACGCATTGAAAGCATCGGCACGGAACTGCAAACGGTACTTCTCCGTGAATGGGAAATTTTTTGCAACTCCCAGGTCAAAATTGGAGAAGTGCGGTCCCCGCAGCGTGTCGCGGTTGCCATTCTGCATTCCGCTGACAAACGAGAATGCTCCCTGCGCCGCGTCCGGATCTTGGAAGAATTGAATCTGTCCGTTGGGGTCGGAATGAATTCCCGGCCTTACAGCTGAGCCGTTGCCGTTAAACAAAACACCGGCGTCAGCAGCAAGACTGGTTACGCTGGCCGGACCAACCGCATCCACCGCCAATCCACTCCGCCAGGTGATGATTCCCGACGTCTGCCAGCCTCCGATGATTTCGTCCAGCCACCGCGAAACATTTCGTCCGAAGCTTTTGCCCCGGCCAAACGGCAAATCGTAGACGAAATCGGTCGTGATCTGGTGCGTTGCGTCAAACTCCGAATTTCCCTTGCAGGCACCGAGGTTGTAAGCGTTGCAGAGAACCTGCGTCGCGCCGCCAACGAAATTTCCGTTGTTGTTGGCGACCACCGAGCTGTTATCGATGGAATGGGAAAAGGTGTAGTTAAAATCAAATTGGAGATTGTGCGACAAACGCTTGCGAATCGTGGTGAACATCGCATTATAGGCGGAAAATCCTTTGTTCGTTCCCAGCGCGTTCACAAAAAACTGCGAAGGAATTACGACGTTCTGCGGCACGAGGCCAAATATTCCCAGCGCGACGCCTCCGAGGTTTCCCTGCTGCAACGCCGTTTCGTTGAGCGCGTAAACCGCCTGCGTACAGGTGGAGTAAGGCGTGCCAAAAACCAACGAATTGATCTGCGGGCACGAAAGTCCTGTTCCTGCCGTCAATTGATTCTCGAAAAACGGCAGCGCGGCAACATTGGCCGGATCGGTATTTTGCCGCGCCAACTGCTCAAGCGTGGTGGTATCGCCGACAAACGTATGCTTCGACGCTGGATCGGTGAAATCCACAAGTTGCGCAGCATCGGCAAGCACAAATAGCCGGCGGCCAAAACGGCCGAAATAGTCGACTTCCAGTTGGATTCCGCCGGGCAGTTCGCGCTGCACGCCGAGGGAAAATGTCTCTGAGTACGGCGTGTGCAAATGATTGTCCAGACCGTAGTTGAAAATCGCGTTTGGCGTCACGGTCGAAGAAAACGGCGGCGCGTCAACGGGAAACGGCACGGCGCTCGCTGAATTGAAGCGCGGATCCGATTGCAGTGACGCATTTGCGCCGCCTCCGCCAAAATTCGTCGCGACCGTGTTTCCGTAAACGTAGTTGCCCTGGTCCTCAAGATTGGTAATCGCATTGATTACCGTTTGATCGTAGATCAATGATGCCTGCGCTCTGATAACGGATTTACGATCGCCAAAGATCGAGTTTAGTAGTCCGTTGCGGAACGCCGGGTTCCACGCGAGCGACACCCGTGGAGAAAAATTCCACTTGTCTGGTTTATACAGCGAGGGCGCTCCGGGATTTCCTTTTCCCGAAAGTTGGTAGGTCAATTCGGGCGTCGCGTCCAGACCGGAAACTCCGTTCAGTCCGTTAGCCAGACGAGCCGCCAGAATCTCGCTGAGGCTGGTGTTCACAAAGCTGGCCTGCAGGCCGTTAACTTCGTAAGGAACTTGCGCATACTGGTAGCGCACGCCGGCGGTAACTGTCAGAGCGCTGCGCGCTTTCCAGGTATCCTGCACATAGCCGGCATAGGTATTGTTGCGGTAGTCGCGGCGATGCGTCTCTGCTCCCTGCGGCACTACGCTTCCATCTTGGTTGTACGTGATCGCGCTTTGAACGTTATTGATAATGCCCAGCGCGCCGACAAAAAAATTGTCCCAGTTGCCAACTGCAATTCCAGCGTCATCCTGCAGAATATTTGCTGGACGCAGATTGGAAGGCAGGCTGGCGATGCTTCCGCCAAGTCCCAGCTGAATGAAATCGAAATTGTTGGTCAGCGTGCTGCGAACCTTGATTGGATTAATTTCCACTCCCACCTGGATATTGTGTTTCCCGCGCAGCAACGTCAGATCATCGCGGAATGTTGGAACCGGAGCGACGTGCCCAATCTGGCTCTGACGTTGATACGGAGTCGAGAGAGCACCGCCAAAAAACGACAACTCCACCAGTCCACCGGAAGGGTTGAACAAAACCGGCTGATCCAAATTTGACCGCGTCTCGCCCATGGTGAATTGATTTACAGTGCTCGGGCTGATCGTCCAGGTTTCGCCCACCACCCACGCCGTGTCTCTCACCACATTCGGGCCGGTATTGGGATCACCCGGGAACTGAATCAGCAAGTTCACTGAATCCTGGTGACGGAAATTAAAACGCGTGAACAGTTTGTGCTTGCTACTTATGTTGTAGTCGAGGCGCGTAATGTAAGCATTTTCTGTTAGACCGTTGGGCGCATTGAAACGAAACCCGGCTGTGTTGATTCCATCGCCCGAGGCAAAATCATTTGGCGCTGGATATCGGTTCTGAAACAAGTCGAGCAATGCCGGCGCAACACCAGGAGACGTAAATCCGGCCGAATTTGGGCAACCCCCCGCCTGTGAACAAGGATCGAGCGCGGCAACCTGCGATGGAGAAAGAATTGTCACGCAATCCGTGCCCACATCCGCCGACGTCAGCCGGCTGGTTGTCGGGCACGGATTTCCTGTCACGCTGCTCACCGCGTTTATGTACGCAATCTGCCCCGTTTTCACGTGCGCCATCGGCACTAACTGCAGTTCATTGATCTGTTGGGCGTCGCGGCGTCCTTCATAGTCGAAAAAGAAAAACAACTTATCTTTCTTCACGGGACCGCCCAGATTCGCGCCAAACTGATTGCGCACCAAATTCGTCCGTGGCACTCCGGCGGAATTGTTGAAAAATGTGTTGGCTTCGGTCGCCGCCGTGCGGTTGTATTCATGCGCCGAACCGTGCCACTGATTCGTGCCGCTCTTTGTTGTAATTACCGTCTGTGCTCCGCCTCTGCCGCCATACGCCGGCGTGATATCCGCCACCTGCGTGCTGAATTCCTGCACGGCTTCGACGGGAATTGCTGCTTGCGTCCGGAATGCTTGCCCGATCGTAAAATCCGTCGCGTCGATGCCGTCAACGGTAATGTTATTTTGATCTGCGCGCGCACCGGCCACTGATCCGTCGCGGCTTCCGCTCGGGTCCGTGGCGCTTCCTGCTCCCACCTGTTCGCTCTGCGCATTTACGACTCCCGGCTGTAGCCGCAACAATGCGGAAGGGTCGCCGCGAAATTCAATTGGCAGCGAGCTAACCGCCCTCATGTCAAAGTTGTTTCCAATCGTGCTGTCCGTGGTATTCAGTGTTACCGAACCTTCCGAGGTAACTTCCACGGTCTGGTTGATACTTCCAATTTCCAATTGGATATTTTGTGTGCGAGTGGTGGCGACCGCCATGTACAGATTTGTCAGCGAATAGTTCTGGAAGCCATCTTTTGTTACCGTCAATGTATATCCAGGTCCCGGTTGCAATCGCGCGAAATGATAGGAACCGTCATTCTCCGTTTTGGTCTCGAATTCCGCTCCCGTCTTCGTGTCGGTGATCTTCACGACCGCGCCGGCAACTTGCGCTCCAGATTTATCAGTAATTACTCCTGTCAGTGCAGCGACGTCCTGCTGCCCAGATGCTCCATGCGAAACGGCTAGCATCAGCAAGACGAAGGATGCAAGGACTCGGGACATTCTGTGTACCATCGAAAGCCTCCAGGCTCTGTTCATGTTTGCGACTCAAAAAACGCAGTTGAGTTATCCGCAGACTGGAAAGCAATCCGTTTACCACCAAAGACAAATAAACCTAAAAATCTATAGTATTGATTTCAAAGAACTTCTTTAGGCAAGAGATATAAATTCGCGGAGAATTTAGGTAACTGGTCCATACCTTCACAGCGTATATATGTATCTCCGAATTGACAATTTCTATACAAATCGAACTATCTTTTGGGGCTGATTTTATTTTGGAAAATATTTCAATTGTTTTGCCACTGTATCTGCGTGAGGTCGTGGCTTTCCCTGTGTTATGGCCAGTCGAGGGCTGCAACGTAACTGCGAGGAAATCCAGGGGAGAAGGCAGGAAAGGTCGTCAGCGAGGGGACGCCAGTTCGCGCACCATCCAATACATGGCCGCGAAACCAGCTAACAAAACTCCGCTTTCTAGAGAAACCGAGACGCGATGCAGCTTGGCGAACTCTGCAAGCAGTGGACTGCCCGCTGGCGTCGCTTCAATCGATCCCATCTGTATCCGCAGCGCCGCCATTTTCGCGCTCACCGTGAACTGGGAAATCAAAGTAAGCACAACCATCAGCGCCACAGCCAATACCGCGGGGCTCTTTAGACTCGCCAAAGTACCACCCGACCGCCCCAATCTGATCATCAGGAAGAGTAGTCCCAAAAATATTCCTACAAAATGCATCCGGCCTAGCGCATACCCCACCATTGCTCCGGCCTGGTCCCGTCTCGCCAGTATGAAGAACGCCCCAGGCGCCACGACAAAGCTCAAAAACGCGTCGCAGCCCAACCAAAGCCCCACACACAAAAATTCCACGGTGCGCAGAAAATTACTCATCCCAAAACCTCGAAATGTCCGGGTTGTCGTCGGCATCGTCGGTCAAGCGGGATTCTCCCATGGGAACACGGACCAGCAGTAAGGTTCCGGTCGAGTTGGAATTTACTTCAAATTGTCCGCCGATTTCCTCGATGCGACCTTTCATTCCAGCCCACCCAATGCCGCTCGTTCCGTCATGACGGAATCCATCCAGGATTTCCGGTGCCACTCCCACGCCGAAATCGCGAATCGCCAGGACCGCGACCGTCAACGAAAATCTGACTTGCACTGTGGCGCGCTTACTTTTCGAATGTTTGTGAACATTCGTCAAACCTTCCTGCAGCACGCGATACAAGGCGACTTCGACTGGCCGCGGCAAGCGCGGGTCGGCGTCAGGAACTTCGGCAGCCACTTCAATTCCACTGCGCTGCGCGAAACCATCGATAAACCAGCGCGCTGCAGTGGAAAAACCGATTTCGTCCAGGCCCGGAGGATGCATCAGATGAGAAATGGTGCGAATGGCCGAAAGCGAGGTATCGAGCAAATCGGCTGCGTCTTTGTAGCGCAAGTCTCCCGGATGATTTCTCGCCAGCAAACCAACCATCATCTTGGCACCCGTGAGGGATTGTCCTATGCTGTCATGCAAATCGCGAGCCAATCGCGCGCGTTCTTCATCCTGCAACTGCAACACCCGGGTGCTTATTTTTCGCGCGGCGTGTTCCGCCACCTGCCGGGCTTTCACTTCTTTGGAGAGAACGTAAAACTGAAAAACAAAAAAAACCAGACCCAGAACAAAGGTAAAAACGAGCAGCGACACAGACCACAGCAGCCATTTTCTGGATATCTTCTGGCGCTCTCCGAGTAACCGCTGCTCTTCGGCTTTCATGGCATCGTTGAGCCGAGTGATTTCCGAGGACAAGGGGACGCCTTCGAGATCAATTCGTGCCTGCTCCTGCTGCTCGGAGGGATTCGAATGTTTCAGCTCAATGGACTCTTTGAAAAGGTCCATTCGCTTGGTAATGACCTGCTCCAGCGCCGTTCCGTATTCCTGTTCTTTGGAGTTATCAATGGTGAGGTCGCGCACTTTCTTAAGGGCAGGTGCCACTTGCACCGCGGCTTCCTCAAAATCGAGTCGAAAATCGTCGTTGCCTGTTGTGAAATAGCTTCCGCGAGCACGGCCCGCTCTCGCGACGGCCAAACCGACATCACCGATCGCGGATTGCACTTCGTGCGTGTGGGTCACCCATTTTTCGCTTTCCACCGACCGTACCGTGGCGACGTAAGCGGCTATACCGCTCAACAGAAATAACAGCATGGCGGCTACAAACGCCAGCTTGGCTTTTCTGCGGTTTGTAATTCGCTCCATGGGTTTCCCGGAATCTCTTGAAATCAAGTCGCACGATATCGGAACGAGAAATGTAGCACAGCGCGGCTAAAACCCCTGCTTCAACCGTCAACGGACGCGAACTTGAAGCGCTTTGGGCACAATGAGCACGTGGACCAGGGCATTCCCGGGAAAAACCCCTTGACATCTACTACAACAGTAGTAGTGTTGCACACGGATGTAGGAGATGATATGGCGCAGCGCAAACTAACGAAACTCGAACTGCAGATCATGGAGGCGCTCTGGCAGCAGGGGCAAACCTCCATTCGAGAGATCCAGGAGACTTTCCCGGAAAAAGACCGGCCCGCTTACACCACCATCCAGACCACCGTGTATCGCTTGGAAGGCAAAAAAGTGGTTCGCCGGGTAAAGAAAGTTGGCAACTTTCATATCTTTGAAGCTGCGGTCACGCGCGATGCGGCGCAGCGGAGATTGATCGATGACTTGCTGGCGCTTTTTGGCGGGAGCACGCAGCCCGTTATGGCCCACCTGATCGAATCCGGCAAACTCACCCTTGAAGACGTTAAGGAAGCCGAGAAGTTGCTTCGCAGAAAGGACAAATCGAAATGAACCTAAACCATTTGTCTGATGACTGGTCAACTGTCGCCCCGGCGATTGGCAATCATTTGTGGCAATCGACTCTTTTCGTAGCAGCTGCAGGATTGTTGACGCTCTTTTTGCACAAAAATCATGCGCAGGCGCGCTATTGGCTGTGGCTGGCGGCCTCGGTGAAATTCCTGATTCCCTTTTCACTGCTGGTGAGCGCCGGCCAACATTTGGCCTGGTCGCACAGGGCGACCGGCACGAATGGCGAGATCTATTTTTCCTTGGAAAGACTCAGCCAGCCGTTTTCGCAGCCACCTGCAGCTGCAAGTTCGACCAGCACCCCGGCGATGTTTCTTTCCAATTTGAACCATTTAACACCGGTTTTGATTGTGGCTGTGTGGTTCTGCGGATTCGCGGCGGTCCTTTTCACCTGGGCTACTCGCTGGCGGCGAATTTCAGATTCAATCCGCCAAGTAGCTCCGCTAGAGAAAGGGCGTGAAATTGAGTCGCTGCGCCAGGTTGAACGGGCCGCAGGAGTGCGGCGGCAGATTCCCCTGTTGGTTTCGGACAATTCTCTCGAACCAGGAATATTCGGGATCGCTCGACCTGTTTTGGTTTGGCCGCGCGGCATCTCCGATCGGCTAGAGGATGCTCACCTCAAATCCATCCTGGCGCACGAACTATGCCACGTGCGACGTCGAGACAATCTAGCGGCCGCAATCCATATGGCGGTCGAAGCCATCTTCTGGTTTCACCCGCTTGTCTGGTGGGTGGGCCATCGCCTCGTGGAAGAACGCGAACTGGCTTGTGACGAAGCAGTTCTGGAAATGGGCAGCGCGCGTCAGGTCTATGCCGAAAGCATTCTGAAAATCTGCGAATTCTGCGTAGCCTCCCCGCTCAATTGCGTCTCCGGAGTTACCGGCGCCGATTTGAAAAAACGCATCGCCCACATCATGACCGAGGACTTAGTGCACAAATTGAATTTCAGGAAAAAACTTTTGCTCGGCGCAGCGGGACTTGCGGCAGTGGCAGCGCCACTGGCCTTCGGCCTGCTAAATACTACGCAAACTCTGGCGCAGTCGAAGTCGCCCTCATCAAGCAGTCTCGCAACGGCGTCCACGCTCGATACTGCTTCGATCACGCTAAACAAAGAAGGCACCGAAGCGTTGACAACTGGTGGTGTTGTGCAGCAACTGATGACGTCCAAACCAGGTGAGTTTATTGCGAAAAATGCTTCGCTGCGCGATCTTTTACGCGTCGCTTTCAGAGTGGCGGATTATCAATTTTCCGGAATACCCAAGGAGTTTGACGGTCAACTGTATGATGTCGTAGCGAGTGCGAATAAGTCCGTACTGGACGGAGCGCAAGAACCCGACAACGCTCACCTGGAGCTTCTTAGCCGACAAATGGTAGAAGCGCTGCTTGAAAAGAAACTCCATCTTAGGTTTCATCGAGAGACCAAAGAGATGCCCGCCTATTTTCTTGTGGTCGCCGAAAGGAGAAAACTGCACAAGACGCAAGGTGATTGCCCAGCGGCTTCCAGCGTCGGCTTTCCTAAACCTGGGCCGGGCACACTTCCGCCCGCACCTTGCGGCATCATGCGGTTATCAGCGGTTGGGCAGCTAGAAGGTCGGAAAGTCACGATGTCAGGGCTAGCAGCTTATCTCGCAAATATCACCAGCAGAGCCGTCACAGATAAGACTAATCTGACGGGAGAGTACGACATCACGCTAAAGTGGGCGCCTAACCCCCCGCTATACCCCGAATACACTGGTCCTCGAGACAAACTCGATCCCAAAGCTCTGCCGTTGTTGGCAGCCCTTCAAGAACAAGTGGGGTTGAAACTTGAGCCCCAAACTGCGCCAGTCGAAATTGTCGTCATCGATCACATCGAAATGCCTTCAGGCAATTGATTCCGGCCAAGGGCCGAACGAAGTGCACAACATTGTCCGGCGAATCTCCCTCGTCCAAATCGTTGCAACTTCTTGCTTTGTATGAGAGCCAACCCGGCATAGGATGTGGCGCAACGTGCTCTCAATCGTTGCCGTTGCTTGAAGGAGCCTTTCCATGCACATGCACAATCTGAATCTAGTCGCCATTTTTGTCGCCGCGGTCTCCACGATGGTGGTGGGATTTCTTTGGTATTCACCCATCCTTTTCGCAAAGGCCTGGGTGCGCGAAATGGGGTACGACCTCAATGACAAAGCAAAAATGGATGAGATGAAGAAGAGTGCCGGTCCCGCCTATTTTGGTTCCTTCATCGCCAGCATCGTCTCCGCTTTTATTCTTGCTCTGTTTTTGCATGAAATGCGGGTACAAAACCTCGAAATCGGCTTATTGGTGAGCTTTCATGTCTGGCTGGGGTTCGTCGCGACGGTGCAACTCACGGGAGTTCTGTTCATGAAGCAAAGCATGAAGTTGTTCGCTATCAATACGGGGTACCAGTTGGTTTGCTACCTGGTAATGGGTGCAATTCTTACCGCATGGAAATAGCAGTTCTGTGAAGCCGAGCCGAGATATAGATTGGCTAGTCCGCGCTCGATGCGGCCTGGGTCTCGTTGTAAAACGGATAGTCAATGTAACCGCGCGCTTCGAAGGTATAGAAGGTGTCGCGCTCCGCTGCGTTTAGCGGCAGCCCAAGCCTAATGCGCTCCGGCAAATCCGGATTCGCGACGAAATGCCGTCCAAACGCCACCAGATCGGCGTCTCCTTTTTCGACGATCGTCTCCGCCGTGTCCGGTTCAAATCCGCCGGCCGCAATAATCTTGCCGTTAAAGACCTTGCGCAGTTGTTGCGCTGCAATGGGAGCCTGCCCTTCTGCGATCACCACATTGCCTTTCACTCGCGGCTCAACAATATGCAAGTACGCCAGTCCAAACCGGTTCAGTGCTCTGGCCACATACGAGAACAATTCTCTGGGATTGCTGTCATGCATTCCGTTAAACGTTCCGCTCGGGGCGATTCGCACGCCCAATCGATCCCCGCCCCACACTGAAGCGAGCGCTTCCGCAACTTCCAGCAGAAACCGCGAGCGATTCTCAATCGAACCACCATATGCGTCCGCGCGTTGGTTGGTGCCATCCTGCAAAAATTGATCGACCAAATAACCATTCGCCGCGTGGAGTTCGACGCCGTCAAATCCGGCCGTCTTCGCACGCTCAGCGGCTCTGCGATAGTCCTCGACAATTCCCGGAATCTCCGCAATGTCCAGCGCCCGAGGCGGCGACGGCTTCTGCCATCCACTCGGCGTCGAGACAACACCCTCAAACGGTTCAACGACCGACGGTGCAACGGGCGGGGATCCGCCGGTCGTAGTGCTATGCGAAGCGCGGCCCGTATGCCACAGTTGCGAGAACATGCGACCGCCCCTCGCATGAACAGCATGGGTAATTTTCTGCCAACCCGCCACCTGCTCGTCTGAATACATTCCGGGCGCCCCAAACCAGCCGCGCCCCGAAATCGAAATTGTCGTCGCCTCAGAAATAATAAGTCCGCCATTTGACGCCCGCTGCGCGTAGTACTCCAGCATCAAATCACCAGGAACGTCGCCCGGCTGCAGAGAACGCGATCGCGTCAATGGCGCCATCACGACTCGATGGCCCAAACTGATCGCTCCGATTTCAACCGGCGTAAAAAGCTTCTGAGCTGTCGGAACCGCCATAACTTGCTCCTTAGTAAACCGCTGGCAGGCTTTGCGATTTTAAGCCGCTTTTATTCTGCACATATGGATGCTCTCGGCACCCCTGTGGATACAATTGTAGTCAACGAGAGAAATTACAGTCCCAACGGCAGGCCACATCAGATGCCAGGAACCTGTTACGGCAACTTGGCAGCGAAAAACGCAATCTTGAAATCAGGAGTGAGATACGCTCTCTGGGTTGTAATTTCGTTCCCGGGGTTCGCGCGGTCCAAATGCAGGATATCCACCCATGAAACAATCCGACTCCTGGCCGGCACTTCCTCTGGACGAATGGAAAAATACGTACGCGACTCTGCACATGTGGACGCAAGTTGTGGGCAAAGTGCGCCTTGCGCTCACCCCGCCCGTCAATCACTTCTGGGGAACAACTCTGCACGTCAGCACTCGCGGCTTAACAACTTCTCCCATCCCGTACCCGGGCGGCGTTTTTGATATCACTTTTGACTTCGTCCATCACTCGCTGGCAATCACAACGAGCCTCGGCGAGAACCGGACTTTCGCTCTCACCCCGCGCAGTGTGGCCAAATTCTACGAAAAGCTCATGGATGCCCTGCATTCACTCGACATCGCGGTCAAAGTCTGGCCCATGCCGGTGGAAGTCCCGAGCCCTGTGCGATTTACGCAGGACGAAGCCCATGATTCCTACGACCGCGAGTACGCACACCGCTTCTGGCAAATCCTGGTTAGCGTTGACACTGTATTGCAAGAATTCCGCTCGCGATTTATTGGCAAGGCTAGTCCGGTCCATTTTTTCTGGGGTAGCTTCGATCTCGCGGTGACACGGTTTTCCGGCAGACGCGCCCCGGAGCGTGCTGGCGCGGACTTTCTCACCAAAGAAGCCTATTCGCACGAAGTCATAAGTGTGGGATTTTGGCCGGGTGACGGCGAGATCATTAAAGATGCCGCTTTTTATGCTTACGCGGCGCCGGAGCCGTCGGGATTCAAAGAACGCCGGGTACAGCCAGAAAAAGCCTTTTACAACTCTGAGAAAAGTGAATTCTTCCTGATGTACGAAGACGTCCGACTATCAGAAAGTCCCAAACAGGCGCTGCTCGACTTTTGCCAAAGCACTTATGAAGCGGGAGCGACTCTCGGAAATTGGGATCGCGCAAATCTGGAACGGTAAGGTGTTGGCCTCAGACCAGCTTTTGCCGCTCTGCGAGCTGGCCCTCCGGTAATTCCCCTTTTCTCAGAACGATTTTCGCGGTATGAAGACTGCTTGGCAGTCTGCGTCTATACTCAACAGCAGCGTCGCCACCTCGAGGAGCCGTTATGGAGCGCAGTGTTCGCGACATTCTTAACCTTTACAATCCGAACGACCCGCTCGACCATGCCTGGACGATTCCCTCCCCCTGGTACTTCGACCCGCGCGTGGGAAAGCTCGAAGAGCAGAGCGTCTTCGCGGCAACATGGCAGGTGGTGGGCAGAGCTGATCAAGTACGCGAAAAGGGAAATTTTTTCACTGCCGACATTGCCGGTGAGCCAATTGTTGTCGCCCGTGGTGATGATGGCGAACTGCGCGCGTTCTATAACGTCTGCCGGCACCACGCTGCCGCCGTCGTTACGGAAAAAGAAGGTTGCGCCAGGCAGTTCCGCTGCCCCTATCACGGCTGGACCTACGGGACAGATGGCGCGCTAAAGGGGATGGTCGAATTTGATGGCGTCTGCAATTTTGACCGAGGGAAAAATGGCCTGGTTCCCGTTCGTGTCGATATCTGGGAGAATTTCGTTTTCGTCAATCTTGATGGCCACGCGTTGCCGCTCCAGGATTTTCTCAGCGCGGTCCCAGGAATCGTCGCGCCGCTGCAACTCACCCAGAAATTACACTATTTCGACCGCCGCATCTACACGCTGAATTGCAACTGGAAGGTTTACGTCGACAACTATCTCGACGGCGGCTACCACGTGCCGCACGCGCACAAAGGACTCAGCAGCGTCATCGAATACACAAAATACACGATCGAGAATTTCGACCGGGCCTGTTTGCAATCCAGCCCGCTGTCGTCCGACACCAGCTCGGAAGCAGGAGTCGCCGCCACGCGCCAGGGTCGCGCGTTTTATCTATGGATTTATCCGAACTTCATGATCAACGCCTATGAAGGCGTAATGGACACCAACCTGGTTCTGCCCATTGGCGTCGACAAGTGCGCCGTCGTCTTCGACTATTATTTCGGCGTTGTCAGCCAGTCCGCCGAGGCTCACAACAAAGAAAGCATCCGCATCAGCGAAAAAGTTCAGGACGAAGACGAAGCCATTTGCGACGCCGTGCAACGCGGACTTGGCTCGCGGGCTTACGTGGCGGGCCGGCTCTCCGTGCGCCGCGAAGCCGGGGAGCATCTCTTCCACCGGCTACTCCACAGCAATCTTACCGGTGCCCTCGATCAACCCGCCGCAGCCGACTAGCGGCACGCGTTCTACAAAAATACTCCCGGCGGATTGGTGATCAACTTGTCGAGAGCCGCCCCGACATCGGGAGCAGTTCGGTCCCAGTAGTGCGTGTGCGATCCCAGGCCAATGCACATTTCCGCGCGCTCGCGATTCACATCCATCGCCATCGCCGCCGGGTGGTGGTAGGAGGTCGTTGCATTGTGGCGGAGCCACTGGCCAATCCACAGTGAGCGCCCCACGTAGTCGCCGCTTCTATAAATGTTCAGCCAGCCTTTTACCCGCATTTCATCCGTGCGCGGCAAGGCTTGCGGGTTGATGGCCGGAATCGGAACTCCGGCTGCCGGACCCAGGGGATTTCCCAGCGAATTGTCCGGCCGATCGGTCAGCCACCAGTATAGGTGAGGAAAAAAGCGGTTCATCAATTGACGCAGAGGGCTTCCCATGGTCATCAAGTAGACGGGGATTGGGGCTTGTCCTTGTTTTTGTCCAAAACCGAATGGCGCAAGCGTGCGGTCCTGGGTGGCCAATCCGGTTCGATGCAAATAGCGGAACAGATCTGTGATAACGAGTGTTCCGAGGCTGTGTGCAACCACAACCACCTTTGCATACGGGCGCCCCTGTGCATCGCGATAGGCTCCGATGTAGCGCAGCAATGAAGTCACGCGTTCCGCAATTCGCGCACGAGGCGCAAGGTCGGCTGGTGAGGTTCGCAAATAATTGTCCACGTCGAGCAGCGTGTCCAGAACAGTTCCCAGATATTTCAATCCAACCCCGTAAATCGCCGTAGCGGAAATCGCGATGCTGGCCTGCTGCAAAATGGGAAGTGTCAGCCGGCTGGCAACAATAGTGAACCGATGCACGCCTTCCGGCGCCAAATCATTCCACACCAGCCAATCTAGGACTCCGAACAGGATAGGAATGGGGACAATAGCGAACCACAGCATGCGAGTAACGATTGCGGTGGAATCCAAGCCGCGCGAGAGCCACTCTCCAAGCCATGCCGATTCGCGGTCTCCAAAATTGGGATTGGGATTCGGCGAGACTTCGTACTTCAAGGACGGCAGGACGGCCCAGGTTAGAAGAAAAAATCCCAAGGTTGCGAGCAAAAGGGTAAGCGGCAGTCCGGGTGTGATGCTGATCAGAAGCAACCCTCGTAGATACGTGCTCCAGGGTCGGTCCGGCAACGGCGCTTGTTTTCCTCCATACTCCAGCGAGAGCCCGCAATGGCTGAGGGCGTCTCTCCGTCTGATGATACGGCCTTTGATGGGCCCCGAAGCGTGGTCCATCCACGCTTCCAGATAGCAAACATCGGGAATAACGTAGGACGCCACTACCCACGACGAAGGCCCCTCGATGACTGCGGCATGCGTGACGTGGTCAAAGATCTTCAATTTGTCCGAGCCGGTGACCACGAGTGCGGTCCACAGAGAAAGCGTAACAACGAGAAAGAGCAATGCAGGAATCGCAAATGCCAGCCGGCCGGTGCGCATCGCGGCGCGGGCACGAGCCTTCTGATCCTGGTTTTCCATTCTGAAACTGCAAAATTCCCCGACCGGCCAGCTGAGAAGTGCACAAACCAGACAGGCGATCCAACAGAGCGACAATTCCCCGAAGACCAGTTGCACGGACCAGAAGGCGGCGGTCGCGCCTTCATTGCACGCGTTGTTTAGTTGCGCTGCTTTGTGTAAAAACATTCCGAAAAACAAGGCTACGTTTACGGAGTAGAGAAAAATGCTGAGCTTGAAGGAACCGGGCCGCATCGCTTCAAACTTGCTGGTGATCCAAAAAATCGCGGCTCCGGTTACCGCCAAGCCCGTCAGCAACAGAAGAATTTTTCCGAAGTCCAGCGCCGGGGCCCAAAGGAATTGATACGCGTGGGCCAGGCCCAAGAGGACAAGAATTCCGGCGGCCGCTCCCAGAAACGGAATCAGCGCCCAATCCAGGGGGCGCGGCGGTGAAGACTTATCTCGTCGCAGAACAAACGTGACGGCGATGCCAAAAGCAGCCGCCAGCAACATCCCGATCGCGGTGGCGCTTCGTGTCGAAAACTTGTCTGAAAAAGCGGCCAGGCCCAGGGCCAGCAGAGTCAAATTCAAAATCGGAATCCACATCACCAGCATGCGAATCGAAATCGCATGCAGGGTCGCGAGAACTCCCCAGCGATTCAGTCGATCTCCCGGAGGTGCGTTTTCTGCTTCCGCCCAATAGATCGCCTGCATGCTCAGGCTCGCCAAATGAAACAGCAACTGATAAAGCGCAAACAGGAAGCGCACGATTCCATTCTGCGGCTTGCTTAGGTCAGAGTAGTGCGAGTCGTAGATGTGAACTACCGTCGAACCGGTGGCAGTTCTGGCCTGCCCTTCTAGTCGTGCCGTCGAAAACGTTCGGTCCGGTTCACCCCGATAGTTCACAAGCTGCGTGCGCATGAATTGATAACCAAATTCGCCGCGGTCTGGCTCTTCCAGACGGGGTTCTGGAGAGAAACTGTGGGTTTTCGATGCGCCTTTCCTTCGCCGTTCGCACAAGAATCCACGTCGCTCATCAAACATGTTCCAGATTTTTGACCAACGCGAAGGCGGCCCGCTGCTGCCGGGCGCGAAGGCCACTTCATGCGGCGTCTGAACGGGATGCAAGGCCACGTCTACGGATTTGCTTTCGAATCCGCTGTACGGCGGCGGGTCATGTGGTTTGTGGACCCCGTTCTCGCGGCCGATATTCAGCAATAGAGTGGAAATCGCCTCGGCTGAAGCGCCCGGCGGATGCTTCCCAACACCATGAATGGCAATTACGGCCACCGGCCTGTCTGCCGCCGGCTGCTCAGGCGTGGGGACGGAATGGAACGGTTCATTTGGAACGTTGGACATGACGCTCCCTGCAAGGAAATAAATTGAGCGAAGTCTAATTATGGCTTTTAGACGTGTCAATCTTTAACTAGAAACAGCTCGCGCAGCGTAGCTTAGTCGAATTTATTCAAAAATAATCGTTTTGTTGCCATAGAGCAGAATCCGGCTCTCAATGTGCCATCGCACGGCCCGTGAAAGCACTACTTTTTCCAGGTCGCGTCCTTTTTCAACGAGATCGTCGAGTGCATCGCGATGCGAAATTCGTGCAACCCCCTGCTCGATGATGGGGCCGTCGTCCAGCACCTCCGTTACGTAGTGCGCCGTGGCCCCAATTAGCTTTACGCCCCGTTCGTAGGCTTGCAGATGGGGTTTCGCGCCAACGAACGCCGGCAAAAACGAGTGATGAATATTGATGATCTGTTGTGGAAATTGCGCGATAAAGTCCGAGGAAAGCACCTGCATGTACCGCGCCAGCACCACCAGATCAATCTGTTTGGCCCGCAGCAGTCCAATTTCAAGAACTTCGGCTTCTGGTTTGTTTTCTTTGTTCACCGGAACAAGGTGATATGGAACGCCATGAAAATCCGCGTGGCGCTTCGCGTCCGGATGATTGCTGATAATCAGCGGAATGTCGCACGCCAGCTCCCCGTTGCGCTGCCGATAGAGCAAATCCACTAAACAATGGTCATACTTCGAGACCAGAATGGCCACGCGCGGCCGATAATTGGAAAGTGCCAATTTCCACCGCATCGAAAACTTTGCCGCAATCGGCCCAAAGGCTCCGGCAAAATCTTTCAAATCCAGAGAGAACCCCTCCAAATCCCATTCCACCCGCGCCAGATAATATCGCTCCTCCCCCGCCTGATGCTGCTCAAAATGGAGGATGTTTCCCTCATACCGAAAAATAAAATCGGCGATGGCCGCATCAAGCCCCTTGCGGTCAGCGCACTGCACTAAAAGGATGGCGCTATTTTTCAACGAAGTCCCTCACGCACTCAGCATTCTACTGAACCTTGCCGGGCCCGGCGCCACTTCAATTGACGCTGTGTGACGTGTCGCCTATACTTATTTATTCAGTTGCAGGGTGAATTTCTCACCTGTCTGGTCTCCTCTGAAATCCGTTGAACGCCGGGGTCTCCGGCGTACACGCGACTAAGTGCTCTGGGAAGCATCTTCCGGAACGCAAGTTGTTGAGTCCAGCGAAGAGATTATTTCTGTCTAGCTGTTTGAGGAAAGGACCGTTGTATGGCCGAAGCCACAGAAGCCACCTGCCGCCGCGAACTTGAACTCGAAATTCCCGCCGAGGAAGTCTCCCAAGCCATGGAGCGCGTTGCGAAAGACTTCGCGCGCCTCGCCGCCGTTCCCGGATTCCGCAAAGGCAAAGCGCCCATTGCTTTGATTCGCCGGAAATTTGCCGACGACATCAAAGGCGAAGTCCTGCAGTCTCTCGTCCCGGAAAAAGTGGAAAAAGCCGTTGTTGAACAAAAATTTCAGCCCGTGTCGCAGCCGCAAATCGATCAACTCGATTTCAACGAGGGCCAACCGCTGAAGTTTCGCGCTGTATTTGAAGTACTCCCCGAGTTTGAACTGGGCAGTTACAAGGGCCTCGAACTCGAAATGCCCTCCGTCGACATCAGCGAGGAAGACGTCACCAAAACTCTCGATGACATGCGCGAACGCAGCGCCACCTTCGCTCCCGTCGAGGGCCGCGCTGTCGAAAATGGCGACTTCGCTCAGGTAAAGCTTAACGGCACACCCGAAGGCGAGGGCGAACCGCTGCAAGCCGACAGCGTCCTCTGCCACATTGGCGCAGAAGAGACCATGGAGCCTTTCACCGCAAATCTCACGGGCGCAAATATCGGCGACCACAAAAAGTTCGACGTAGATTACCCCGCCGATTATCCCGATCCCAAGCTCGCCGGCAAGAAATATCACTATGAAGTCGAAGTCCTCGGCATCAAGAACAAAAAACTGGCCGACCTCAACGACGAGTTCGCCAAAGACGTCAGCGACGCGCAAACGCTAGATGAACTGAAAACCAAAGTCCGCGAAGGCCTTGAGCATCAGCGCGACCACAAGCACCAGGACCTGCTCCGCGAAAAGGTTTTGGGTGAACTCGTCAAGCTTCATGACTTCCCTGTACCGGATTCGCTCGTCCAGCATCAAATGGATGTGCGGCTCGAGCGTGTCGTTCGCTCACTCGCGCAACAAGGCGTTGACCCCCGCGCCGTAAATCTCGACTGGGTGGCACTGCGCGCTCGGCAACAGGACAAGGCTAAGGACGACGTCAAAGCCGAACTCATCATCGATCGCGTCGCCACCGCGGAAACCATTGACGTGACGGATGAAGAGATCGAGCACGAACTCGAACATCTCGCCAGCCATAGTGGCGAATCGGCGGAAGCGATTCGCGCTCGATTGACAAAGCAGGGTGCGCTCGATAGGATGAAAGCTAAGCTGCGCAGCGACAAAACGCTTGACTGGATCGGACAAAACGCTAACGTCAAGACAGTTGCAGTGGCAGCGAGTGCGACAAGTGATTCAAAGTGAAACTTCCTGGCTACGCGCCCGTTACCTCAACCTAAATGAAAAATTTCGAAGAACCTGAATATCGTGGCACAACTCTTGTACCGATGGTGGTCGAACAGACCAGCCGCGGCGAGCGCGCCTATGACATTTACTCGCGCCTGCTCAAAGAGCACATCATTTTTATTGGCACGCCGATTGATGACCACGTCGCCAACTTGGCAACCGCGCAGATGCTCTTTCTGCAGGCCGAGGATCCGGAAAAAGACATTCAGCTGTACATCAACTCTCCCGGTGGCTCGATCACGGCGGGTTTTGCAATTTATGACACGATGCAATTCGTGAAGCCCGATGTCGTCACCACGTGCATCGGTCAGGCAGCTTCCATTGCGGCGGTTTTGCTCGCTGGAGGCGCTGCCAAAAAGCGTTTTGCCCTTCCGAATGCGCGCATCCTCATTCACCAGCCTTGGATGTCCGGTCTCGGCGGCCAAGCAACTGACATTGACCTGCATGCCAAGGAGATTTTGCGCATGCGCACCGTCATCAACGACATTCTTGCAAAGCATAGCGGCCAGCCGGTCGACCGCATTGAAAAAGACGTCGAGCGCGACTACATCATGAATCCGCAGCAGGCCAAAGACTACGGCATGATTGACGAGATCATCTACAAGCATCGCTAGGCTTTGCCGGCTTCCGGGGGGGGGCAGTGACACGTATTCTGGACCAAGGCGTGGTTCCAATAAGTTAGTAGTGTCTCTACTTTCTCTTTCTCACGACGGAATTTTCGCTTAGAATAATGGTTAGAGACTCCGTCGAAGCCCAGCGGAGACGAGGCCTTCACACCGGTGAAAAAGTACAACCCAGACGAGCCACTGCGCTGCTCCTTCTGCCATAAAACGCAGGAGCAGGTCGAAAAGCTGATAAGTTCGCCTTCGGACTATCCGCGGGCTTATATCTGCAACGAGTGCGTCGGGGTTTGCCAGACCATTCTTGAGGACGAAAAGCGCGAGCAGGCCACGGCGCCCGCCAAGCAGCTCCCCCGCCCGCCCGAAATCAAACGCTTCCTCGACGGCTACGTCATCGGACAGGACCGCACCAAGAAAAAACTTTCGGTTGCCGTCTACAACCACTACAAACGTATCTTCTTGAACAAGCAACCGGGCGAAGTGGAATTGAGCAAATCCAATATTTTATTGATCGGCCCGACCGGAACGGGAAAAACACTGCTCGCGCAAACTCTCTCGCGCATGCTGGACGTTCCATTCGCCATTGTGGACGCCACGACCCTCACAGAAGCGGGTTATGTCGGTGAAGACGTCGAAAATATCATTTTGAAGCTGCTGCAAGCCGCCGACGGCGACGTGCAAAAGGCGCAGCAAGGCATCATCTACATCGATGAAATCGACAAGATTGCCAAAAAGGACGAAAATCCGTCCATTACGCGGGATGTCAGCGGCGAAGGCGTACAGCAGGCCCTCCTGAAAATTCTAGAAGGCACGATCGCCAACGTTCCGCCGCAGGGCGGCCGCAAGCACCCGCACCAGGAATTTACGCCAGTCGATACCACGAACATTCTTTTTATCTGCGGTGGCGCATTCGTCGGCCTTGAAAAAATTATCGAAAAGCGTGCGGGACGCAAAGCGCTCGGGTTCCACACCGACGCTACGCCAACCACAGCGCAGCGCCGCAATACCGAATTGCTGGAACATGTGCAGCCCGGCGATTTGATTCGCTATGGTCTGATTCCCGAATTTGTTGGCCGCCTCCCGGTCGCTGGCGTGATGAACGATTTGGACAAAGGTGCGCTTGTAAAAATCCTTACCGAGCCGAAAAACGCTCTGCTCAAGCAGTACCAGCGGCTCTTTGAATTTGAAAATGTGCGGTTGCGCTTTACCGACGACGCTCTCGAGACCGTGGCAGAGTTAGCACTTCAGCGCAAGGTCGGCGCGCGCGGCTTGCGAATGATCCTCGAAGACCTCATGCTGGAACTGATGTACCACCTCCCGATGCAGCGGAAGGTGCGCGATTTCGTCGTCACCGCAGAAATGGTCCGCACGCGCGAAATCAATTGGAGCTTGCTCGAGAAGGCCGGCTAACGGCAAGTTCGCAGGCAGCAGTTCATGATCTTTGGACTTTGATTTCAGATTTCTGAGGCAGGGCGCGCCGATTTGTAGGTCGCGAGCAGTGAATTCCAGGGGCCGTAATGTTCAATCGTGAAAAACAGGAATTAAAGCGCGTGCCGATGATGCCGGTGCGCGACATGGTCATCTTCCCGCAACAAATGACTCCGTTCATCGTGGGAAGAGAAGCCAGTGTCCGTGCGCTTGAAGAGGCGCTCACCGGCGACAAGAAGATCTTCCTGTCCACGCAGCATGACGCGTCGATCGACGACCCCAAGCCCGAGGAAATTTACGCAGTCGGCACGCTCGCCAACATCGTGCAAAGCGTCAAGCTACCCGACGGCAACATTAAGGTTCTGGTCGAAGGCGTAGAACGTGCCCGGGCGCTTTCCATCACCGCCGAAGACGGTTTTTTCCGCGCGAACGTCCGCCTGCTTAACGCGCGCGTCGAGGATTCGCCGCAGGTCAAACAAATCGTCGAGAAAGTCACGGGCCTCTACGAACAGTTCATCAAGCTTTCCCAAAGCCTCAATTACGACACCATGATCGCGGCTGCCCGCGTGGATGATCCCGCGCGCCTTTCCGACACGATCGCCGCGAACCTGCAGCTCCCGGTCGATGAAAAACAAGATCTCCTGGAGACTGTCGACCCCATGGAGCGGCTGGCCCGGATTGGCGACATTCTCGAAATCGAACTCGAAAAGCTAAACGTTGACCGCAACATCAATACCCGCGTAAAGCGGCAGATGGAGCGCGCACAGAAAGAGTATTACCTCAACGAAAAACTTAAGGCCATTCAGAAGGAACTTGGTCGCGGCGAAAAAAGCGAACTCGATGAACTAAAGAAAAAAATCGATGCCGCAGGCATGTCCAAGGAAGTTCACGAAAAAGCCATTCAAGAACTCAAGCGGCTCGAACTCATGCCGCCCATGTCGGCCGAATCCACAGTCAGCCGCAACTATCTCGAATGGCTGCTCGCTGTGCCCTGGAAGAAAAAATCCAAGGAAATTCGGGACATCAATGCCGCCGAAGAAATCCTGAACAAGGAACACTACGGCCTTGAAAAAGTAAAAGAACGCATCCTCGAATTCCTCGCCGTGCGGCAGCTCGTGAAAAATCCCAAAGGCTCAATTCTCTGCTTCGTCGGACCGCCAGGCGTCGGCAAGACCTCGCTCGCCATGTCTATCGGACACGCCACGGGACGCAAGTTTGTTCGTGTTTCCCTCGGTGGCGTACGCGATGAAGCGGAAATTCGCGGCCATCGCCGCACCTATATCGGCGCGCTGCCCGGCCAGATCATCCAAATGATGAAAAAGGCTGGCACCACGAATCCGATTTTCGTGCTCGATGAAATCGACAAAATGTCCACCGATTTCCGCGGGGATCCGTCCGCCGCGCTGATGGAAGTCCTCGATCCAGAATTGAATCACGCTTTCACCGACCACTATCTGGACGTCGAATACGATCTCTCGAAAGTCATGTTCGTCTGCACTGCGAACGTGCTACATACAATTCCGCAGCCGCTGCAGGACCGCATGGAAATCCTGCGTCTTCCGGGCTACACGGAAAACGAAAAGATGGAAATCGCCAAGCGCTTTCTTGTCAAGCGGCAGCGCGAAGCCACCGGCATCACCGAAAAGAACCTTTCCTTCACAGACGAAGGCCTGCTGCACATCATTCGGCACTACACGCAGGAATCCGGCGTCCGCAGTCTCGAGCGCGAAATTCAAAATATTTCCCGCAAGATGGCGCGTAAAGTCGTCACGGAAGGCAAATCTGTCAAAGCCGAAATCGTTCCTGCCAATGTCAACGACTACCTTGGCATCCTGAAATTCCGTGAATTCTGGATTGAGAAGCACAATGAAGTTGGCCTCACAATGGGCCTCGCCTGGACTGAAGTCGGCGGCACCGTTCTCGCCACCGAAGCCACCATCATGGAAGGCAAGGGCCGCCTCACGCTCACGGGAAAACTCGGCGATGTCATGCAGGAATCCGCGCAAGCGGCGCTCAGCTATGTCCGGTCGCGTTCCGCGCAACTCGGCCTGCCCAGAGATTTCTACAAAAATATCGACATCCACATGCACGTCCCCGAAGGCGCCATTCCCAAAGACGGCCCTTCGGCTGGTATCACGATTTGCACTTCGATCGTCAGCGCCCTGACAAAAATTCCCGTGCGCAGAGACGTCACCATGACCGGTGAAATCACACTCCGCGGCAAGGTCCTGCCCATCGGCGGCGTGAAGGAAAAACTTCTCGCTGCCCACCGAATGGGCTTGCGTACAGTCCTGCTTTCGAAGGACAATGAAAAGGACCTGGCGGAGATACCCCAGGAAATCCTCTCTAGTCTCACGATTCACTTTGTAGAGACCATGGATGAAGTTCTTCAGGTTGCGCTGGAACGGCCCATCGTGCCGGTTCAGCATGCCGAGGTTGCGCCCGTTGCGGAAACATTCGCTCCGGTCGCAGAGAAAGACAAAAGTTTGACCAACTAATCAGCGCAGTCTGGGACCCGGCTCACCCTGTGGGCCGTAGTCGGTTCAAGTTTGCAGTGGCCCCTCTCTGCCGCAGGTTGTAGAAAGTCTGGTTTGCCCCACTCTGTCGTTTGTTGTACCCGCCAGTTTGGAGCGCCACCCCGTAAACAATCCGCATCTTCGTTGGCTGTTTCGCAGTCACCCAAGTAGTAAGGTCAATTTTCACAATAAAAACTAGCTAAGGATATATGCCAAAAGAAACAAGCGTTGAAGGTAATAATCAGATCAGTATCAGCCTGGCTGAACTCAAAGAAAAGAACATCACCGATCTCGCCAAAATCGCCAAGGAACTCAACATCCCTGGCGCCAGCGGTATGCGCAAGCAAGAATTAATTTTCCAAATTCTCCGCGCGCAAACCGAAAAGAACGGTCTCATCTTTTCTGAAGGCGTCCTCGAATGTCTCCCCGACGGATTCGGATTCCTCCGCGCGCCGGAATATAACTACCTCCCGGGCCCGGACGATATCTACGTTTCCCCGTCGCAAATCCGCAAATTTGACCTTCGCACCGGCGACACCGTCTCCGGTCAAGTCCGTCCTCCCAAGGACGGCGAACGGTATTTCGCGCTGATCAAAGTCGAAGCGGTCAATTTCGAAGACCCCGAAGTCACGCGCAACAAAATTTTCTTCGATAACCTGACGCCCCTCTATCCACAGGGTCGCCTCAAGATGGAAACCACCAAGGAGAACATGACCGGTCGCGTCCTCGATCTCCTCTGCCCCGTTGGCAAAGGTCAACGCGGTCTCGTCGTCGCCCCTCCCCGTACCGGTAAAACCATGATGCTGCAATCCATGGCCAACTCCATCACTGTCAATCATCCGGAAGTTGCGCTCATCGTTCTTCTCATTGACGAGCGTCCGGAAGAAGTCACCGACATGCAGCGCACGGTCAAGGGCGAAGTCATCAGCTCAACCTTTGATGAAGCTCCTCAGCGCCACATTCAAGTCGCCGAAATGGTGCTCGAAAAGGCTAAGCGTCTGGTCGAACACAAGCGCGATGTCGTCGTTCTTCTCGACTCCGTTACGCGTCTGGCACGCGCTTACAACGCCGTCACTCCGCCGTCTGGAAAAGTCCTCTCCGGCGGTATTGACGCTAATGCTCTCCAGCGCCCACGCCGCTTTTTCGCCGCCGCGCGCCACGTCGAAGAAGGCGGCTCGCTCACCATCATCGCTACCGCACTCATCGACACCGGCAGCCGTATGGACGACGTCATCTTCGAAGAGTTCAAAGGCACCGGCAACATGGAAATCAACCTGGACCGCCGGCTTTCCGACAAGCGCGTCTTCCCGGCCATCGACATTCAACGCTCCGGCACTCGTAAGGACGAACTCCTCCTTCCACCGGACGAGCTCAGCCGCGTTTGGGTTCTCCGCAAAGTCCTTAGCCCTCTGTCGACCGTCGAAGCGATGGAACTCCTGATCAGCCGTTTGACCAAGACCAAATCGAACGCCGAATTCCTCGGCTCGATGTCTGCACCGACCTAAGCAGAAGTGATTTTTGGGCGGCGGCTCACGCCGCCGCCCATTGCCCTTCCCGCAAGCCCCCTCTCGGCCGCGTTTGCTACTTCTTGCCCTTCCGTCTCTACCTTGAAATGGAATAGCCGTTCGGGGTCCGGCTTCTGCAGCAGCGGCCTTCTGATTCGTGATCCACTGGAAATCGTTCCCCGGCACGAAATATGGCGCGGCGAATCTCTCCGCCGCGCCGGCCAATTGTGCGTTATTCACATCCTTTGCTCCGCGGCTTCTTCCTCCACCGCGGCGATGTAATCCAACACCCGCTCCGACCATCCGTCGATATGCGTCCATCCGTTCCCATAACTGATCCCCGGCTTGTACGGTGCCACGTTCACCACGTAGGCCCTTTCCGTCCACGCCGGCACCTCCACACACTTGTCTGAAAACGTTGCCGCCGAAAACGCCTCCGCCTTTTCACGGAGCAGAATCGCCAGCCCGCACGCCGCATCCACGCGCGTGGTCTCGCCCTTATTCGAAAGCCGGGAATTCATCGACCCGGATACGTCAACTACCAGTCCAGTCGATCCCGCCAGCTTGCGAAGTCCGGCGATCCCCGCGAGCATCGCCTCTTCGATGGCATCCTCAAGCTTGGGAGCGTGCCGCGCCGCCGTCACAAATCGAAACGGCAACGCGCGCGCCACTCCTTTCCTGAGCCGGCCACGAATCAGCTGCGGATCCACTCCCGCTGCCAGCATCAGACGCAGGTTCCGCAGGGCTGCCAACCCGCCCAGCTTTCCCTCGCGCAGCAGACGTTCGAAGTTCTCGCGCTTGTCCTTCCCTGCGGACAAGACAACCTCCCAGGTGTCGGGAGATTCGAGCGTGTTCTCAACGAGCTTCTTCCAAACGGCTTCCTGCGCTGCGTCCTTCGGCTTCGCGTGGCACAAAAACAGCACGTCGCGGAGCTTCACCTTCGCATCGCGGTTGTACTTCGCCAGTTGGTACGCGTCGAACTTCTGGAACGCTCGCGCTAACCCGCGCTTTACTCCCGCCGAAAGCGGCTGCTTTTTGTCTTTCCAGTACAGCGACACGAACTCACCAAGCTCGTCCGTACGTTGGATCACCTGCTCAAGCGTTTGCGCCACCAGCGGCCCCCGTCCCTTTACGGCGCGCCAGTTCGCGTACCAGGAAGAGCGGTGCATGGCGAAGTTGCATTGCGTCGCGCGCTTCTTGTGCCAAAGCGGCCACCGTTTCCGGCTTGTTCTCTGCCACGAGTCTTGCAATTCGCTCCGCAATGTCGCTTCCCTTTTCGTAAAACGCGTTTTCCCACAGCAAACACGTCACCACCGTGCGC